>ERZ1034842.48-NODE-48-length-71611-cov-27.280326_pt1 | contig 71611 bp, 63 predicted proteins | sample MGYA00520634_ERZ1034842 | MGnify/ENA primary metagenome ERZ1034842 (study PRJEB33766, sample SAMN09781734) | gut metagenome | biome: gut microbiome | host: Homo sapiens | place: Madagascar | study: EMG produced TPA metagenomics assembly of the PRJNA485056 data set... | reverse complement strand
AGTACTTTGCCGAGACCGATGAGACTGTCAACAAGCGCGCCAAGGCTGCTCTGGCCGGCGGCCTGAAGCCCATCATCTGCGTCGGCGAGAGCCTGGCCCAGCGTGAGCAGGGTGTCACCGAGGAGCTGGTCCGCATGCAGGTCAAGATCGCCCTGAACGGCGTGACCGCTGACGAGCTGAAGAACGTCGTTATCGCCTACGAGCCCATCTGGGCTATCGGCACCGGCAAGACCGCTACCGCTGACCAGGCACAGGAAGTCTGCGCCGCTATCCGCAAGGTCGTCGGCGAGCTGTACGGCGAGGATGCCGCCAAGGCCCTGACCGTCCAGTACGGCGGCAGCATGAACGCCAAGAACGCGGAGGAACTGCTGGGCAAGCCCGATGTTGACGGCGGCCTGATCGGCGGTGCTTCCCTGAAGGCCGACCAGTTTGCCATCATTGTTGACGCCGCCACCAAGGGCTGATACAATAGTAGAGCAAAATGCCTCCCTCTGCGAGGGAGGCGGCGCGAAGCGCCGGAGGGAGAGACTTTCAAGTAAGCAACGGTTTACTTTATGTCTCTCCTCCACCGCCTACGGCGGAGCCCTTCGGGCCAGGACCCCTCTGTCGCTACGCGACATCTCCCCACACTGCGGGGAGTCACCCTCCCAGAGGGGGCCTTTTGCGCTACCTGTACAAAAGGAGTTTCAATTTATGTCTAAAAAACCTGTAATGCTTTGCATCATGGACGGTTTCGGCTGGACGCCGGATCAGACCTACGGCAACGCCGTGGCCGCCGCCAATAAGCCCAACCTGGACAAGATCTTTGCCAACTATCCCATGACTACCATCCAGGCCAGCGGCATGGCCGTCGGCCTGCCCGAGGGCCAGATGGGCAACTCGGAAGTCGGCCACACCAACATGGGCGCTGGCCGCATCGTCTACCAGCAGCTGACCCTCATTACCAAGTCCATCAAGGACGGCGAGATGCTCAAGAACCCCGTGCTGGTCAAGAACATGAAAGCTGCCATCGATGCCGGTAAAGCCATCCACCTGATGGGCCTGGTCGGTACCGGCGGTGTCCACAGCCATGCCGACCACTGGTACGGCGTGCTGGAGATGGCCAAGCACCTGGGTGCCAAGGACGTTTACCTGCACTGCATCATGGACGGCCGTGACACCGACCCCCACAGCGGCAAGGGCTTCCTGGCTGACCTGCAGGCCAAGCTGGACGAACTGGGCATCGGCAAGATCGCCTCTGTTTCCGGCCGTTACTACGCCATGGACCGTGACAATAACTGGGACCGCGAGGAGAAAGCCTACGCTGCCTTTGTTTACGGCGAGGGCAACCACGCCGCCAACGCTGCCGAGGCTATCGAGGCCAGCTATGCTGCCGATGTGACCGACGAGTTCGTCGTGCCCGTTGTTACCTGCGAGGGCGGCCGTGTGCAGGATGGCGATACCGTTATCTTCATGAACTTCCGTCCCGACCGTGCCCGTCAGATGACCCGCATCTTCTGCGATGATGCTTTCACCGGTTTTGAGCGCCGCGGCGGCCGCAAGCAGGTCAACTATGTCTGCATGGCCGAGTACGATGCCACCATGCCCAACTGTGAAGTGGCTTACCCGCCGGTCGAGCTGAAGAATACCCTGGGTGAGTACCTGGCTGCCCACGGCAAGACCCAGCTGCGCATTGCCGAGACCGAGAAGTACGCCCATGTGACGTTCTTCTTCAACGGTGGTGTCGAGCAGCCCTGCGAGGGCGAGGACCGCAAGGTCATCCCCAGCCCGAAGGTTGCCACCTACGACCTGAAGCCCGAGATGAGCGCCTACGAGGTTGCCGATGAGTGCAAGGCCCGCATCGAGAGCGGCAAGTACGATGTCATCATCCTGAACTTTGCCAACTGCGACATGGTCGGCCACACCGGCGTGTTTGACGCCGCTGTCAAGGCTGTTGAGGCTGTTGACAAGTGCGTGGGCGAGGTCACCGACGCTGTGCTGAACGCTGGCGGCGTGGTCTTCCTGACCGCCGACCACGGCAACGCCGAGAAGATGAAGAACCCCGATGGTTCTCCCTTCACCGCCCACACCACCAACGTGGTGCCCTTCGCTGTCATCGGCGCTGGCGATGTGAAGCTGCGTGAGGGCGGCTGCCTGGCAGACATCGCCCCCACCATGCTGCCCTATATCGGCCTGCCCGTCCCGGCTGAGATGACCGGCAAGAGCATTATCGTCGACTAAGACGAGAAATTTTCGGCCTTTTTTGAAAAAAGGCCTGACGAAAAACTTTTAATATTTCGACCCATAAAGCGGGAGCCTGCGGTAAGCGGGTTCCCGCTTTTGTTTGTATGGGCTGATGTATGTGTTTTGCTGTAGGGACCGATGCTTGCATCGGCCCGTTAATTTGCCGTGGTTTACGCTGTTTTATAGGTTGAGAAAATGCACGAAAAATGGTATAGTAGAAACTACAGCTGATCTATTCGGAGTACAAAAAATTCAACATAGGCTGGTATTTTGACGGCCTTTATCTGCCGGACGGTGCGCACGAGACGCAGAACGGCTACGAAAGCACTGTGCCGGTCACGACGGTGGAAGTGACGTCCATTGAGCAGGCCGACGGCATAACCACGCTGACCTGCGCCGAAACGACCGGCCAGGACCAGCACGCCGAGCTGCCGCTGCTGTACTACCCCGGCTACACGGTGATCGAGGGCCCCGGCACCGCCTTTAAGACCGCCAACGGCCTGGTCGGCGTCACTATACCTGCCAACTACACCGGCACCATCCGCGTAACCTACCGCGAACCCAAGCGCTGGCTTGCGGCGGATGTGGTAAGCCTGGTGACGCTGGCGGCCCTGGCAGTGCTTCTGCTGCTGCGCCGCCGCAAAGCGGTAAAGGCAAAATGAGTACAAAATAACCCAACGTCTTGCGGTTTTGCTGCAAATGGGGTATAGTAAAAGAAAACTCCCGATTGGAGAGTGCAAGATGAAAGAATGCACAAATAAATCCACGCTGAAAAAAACTGTGCAGCTGCTGCCGTGGCTTTGGCTGGCGGCGGGATATATTCTGGATATGTGGTATCAATTAGTGCCGGGGCATAAGCTGGTAGACTCCGACCTGGCATCTGACATGATTCTCGCAAACATACTGAATCGAGACCACAGCCTTTTGCTTACACATAACTGGTGTTATTCCACAGAAATCAAGGTGGTGGGGCTGCCGATGTTTTACCGGATTGGGCTTTTGCTTTTTCCGGATAACTGGACGGCAGCGCGAGCCTTTGGTATGGCCATTGGGTTGGCGCTATATGCGGCGATGGTGCTTGCGCTTGCCAAAGCTATGGGGTTGCGGCAGACTGGTGTATGGATGGCAGCGGCGCTGCTGTGGCCGTTTGGTCGCACCTATCTTGTGTATGCAGTTTTTGCCGGGTATTACTTTCTGTATACTTTTTTGTATATGGCGGTTCTGGCTTTACTGCTGCGAGGAAAAGATGCAGAAAGCCGTAAAAAATGGGTGATTTACCTGGTGCTGGCATGTGCAGTAGCTTTGGTTGCGGGTACAAACGGAATCAAAGAGCTGATGATTTTTCATGCACCGTTTGTTCTGGCAGCGTTCATTGTGCTGGTGATAGCGCTGAATACCTGCCAGAGCACTGAGTGGCAGAGCGCCCTGCAACGGTGCGAGGGTGAAATCCGTCTTGTAGGGGGGGCAGTATGCACAGCTGCAGCATCCTTTGCAGGATACCTGATTAACTGTGTCATACTGCAAAAGCAGTATGAGTTCAAGTCCTTTGGCTCGGTCAGCTGGAACCGGTTCTGGCTGTTTACGCTGGACCGGGTGATTATGGATTTCTTCCATCTGTTCGGCTATCAGGACGGGGTAGGGGTGTTCCACTTCAGCGGTATTGCTTCCGGTGTGGGGCTGCTGGTTGGTGCATGGCTGACGTTCTGCATTGTGCGGCTTACCCTGCGCTATAAAAAGCTGAACACAGCCGAGCGCACCATGCTGGTGCTGCTGGTGACGATGATTGCGGTATGCGGCATTTCGTATACCTATTTCAACAGCTACTGCCAGTATTTCTGGCTGACCTGTATGCCGGTGGCCTTTGCTGTCATGGCAATCGAAATAAAGACCGAGGATCTGCATCTGCCCGGCACGCGGGTGGCGATGGCAGTGGTGCTCTCCTGTGCGTTGACGTTCTGCTCTGTCAACAATGTACGGCAGGAAATCGAACATCCGACCCTGGCGCACATCGGATTGGACAAGGTAGCTGACTGGCTGGTGGACAACGGCTACAAAGAGGGGTATGCAACTTTCTGGAATGGCAGTGCCATGGTAGAAATGACCAGCGGTCAGTTGGATGTGTGGATGCCGGGTGATTTGAACTCGATTGATATTGAGGGATGGCTGCAGCCGAATTACCACCTGACCCGTTACCCGGAGCACCCGTTCGTTCTGGTAGACACCGAAACGGACGGCGCGGTGGAAAATGCCGGACTGATTCGGAATGGCAACGGCATCGAAGTATACAACGATGGCCGTTATGTGGTGTATGCGTTTGACTCGGCAGAGGAAATTTGCTCTGCGGCAGAAACGACTGCTGCAGAGCGTGCCGCCACACAGAAAAGCGAGAACAACTGATTTTTAGAGCAATACCGCATAATTCTAAGTGCCGATGTACCAAGTGAAAAGTACAAGCTGCTAAGTGAAAAGCGCAGATGGTGCTTTGCATCTGCGGCAGCGGTGCTTAAGCTGTCAAGCGGGAATTGTGCGGTGCTGCCTTAGATACAAAATCGGAAAAGGAGATAAACTTATGCGTTACTGCAAAAAATGTACGATGCCGGATACCCGGCCGGGGATCACTTTTGATGCCGAGGGCGTGTGCAGCGCCTGCCGCCATTATGAGAACCGCAAAAATGTGGACTGGGACGCCCGCTTTAAGGAGTTCGAGGCCTACTGCGACAAGTACCGCGGCATGAACGGCCCCGGCGGTTACGACTGCGCCGTTGCCGTTTCCGGCGGCAAGGACAGCCACTTCCAGGTCTGGATGCTGAAAGAGGTCATGCACATGAACCCCATCCTGTTCAGCGTCGAGGATAACTTCCCCATGACGCAGGCCGGCATCCACAACCTGAAAAACATCAGCGAGGAATTTGGCTGCACCATCATCTCCTGCAAGCCCAACATCAAGGTGCAGAAAGTCCTGATGCGCAAATTCTTTGAGAAGTATGGCAAGCCGACCTGGTATGTCGACCGCCTGATCTACACCTTCCCGCTGCATATGGCGGCCAAGTTCAACACTCCTATGCTCTGCTATGGCGAGAACGTCAGCTTTGAGTACGGCGGCAACGCCGACAAGGAGACCTACTCCGCCATGGACCAGATCGAGAACGGCGTGGCCGTGGGCATGCCCATGGAAGAACTGCTGGGTGACGGCGTGACCGAGAAGGACCTCTCCCTGACGCTGGCTCCCAGCGCCGAAGAGCGCGCCAAGCTCGACCCGTTCTATATGAGCTACTTTGTGCCCTGGAACAGCTACAAAAACTACCAGATCGCCAAGGCCCACGGCTTCCACGACCTGACCCACGAATGGGACCGCACCCACCATGCCGAAAACTTCGACCAGATCGACTCCCGCGCCTACCTGGTGCACAGCTGGCTGAAGTATCCCAAGTTCGGCCACGCCGCCGCCACCGACTACACCGCCCGCTACATCCGCTACGGCATGATGACCCGCGAGGAGGCTATCCCCATCATCAAGGCGCGCGACGGCAAGCTGGACCCGCTGTGCGTGCGTGACTTCTGCGATTTCTGCGGCTACACCGAGAGTGAGTTCTGGGCCATCCTGGACAAGTTCTACAACCGCGACCTATTCGAGAAGAACGAGTACGGCGAGTGGCAGCTCAAGCACCCGATTTGGGAGGAAAACAAATAATGGTACGTCACGTTATTTTGTGGAAGCTGAAAGACATGCCCGAGGCCGAAAAGACCGCTGTTAAGGCGGGCATCAAGGCCGGGCTGGAAGGGCTGGCCGGGCAGATCCCGGGGCTGCTGGAAGTGCACGTTTACACCGATGCGCTGCCCAGCTCTGCCAATGCGGACCTGATGTTGGACACGACCTTTACCGATGAGGCGGCCCTGAAAGGCTATGCCGTCCACCCGGCCCATGTGGCTGTAGCCGATGGCAAAGTGCGTCCCTACACCGCGGTGCGCACCTGCCTGGATTTTACTGTGTAAGAGATAAAATTTGACCGTAGGGGCGGATTCCATATCCGCCCGTGGAGTGGGCAAAGCTCTGCGGGCGGATATAGAATACGCCCCTGCGGTGTAACGGAGGCAAATTATGCAAACAAAAACCATCCTGATCCGCGGCGGTCTGGTGCAGGACGCGGTACACCGCGAACCCCGCAAGGTCGATCTGCTGCTGGCGGGCGGCAAAATTGCCGCCATTGGCGAAAATCTGGACGCCACCGCTGACGCCGAGGTGTTCGACGCGGCGGGCCTGCAGGTATTTCCCGGGTTTGTGGACGCCCACACCCACATCGGCCTGGACGGCTACGGCATCGGGTACGAGGGCTGCGACTACAACGAGATGAACGACATCTGGACGCCGCAGCTGCGCGCCATCGACGGCATCAACCCCTGCGACCCCAGCCTGGCCCACGCCCGCAAAGCCGGTGTGACCTGCGTGTGCACCGGCCCGGGCAGCGCCAACGTGCTGGGCGGCACCTTTTTGGCCATGAAAACCATCGGCGACCGTGTGGACAACATGATCGTGAAGGACCCCGTGGCCATGAAGTGCGCCTTTGGCGAGAACCCCAAGCGCTGCTACCGCGACAAGTGCGACTCCACCCGCATGTCCACGGCGGCGTTCCTGCGCGGGGCGCTGAACCAGGCCAGGGACTACGGCGCCCGCAAGCAGGCGGCCAACGGCGACGTGACCAAGATGCCTGCCTACAACCAAAAGCTGGAAGCTCTGCTGCCGGTGCTGGACGGCACCATCCCCCTGAAAGCCCACGCCCACCAGGCCAACGACATCTTCACCGCGCTGCGCATCGCCCACGAGTTCGGCCTGCGACTGACGCTGGAGCATGTCACCGAGGGCCACTTGATCGTGGACGAACTGGCGAAAGAGGCTAACGTGCCGATGGCCGTCGGCCCCAGCCTGACCTTTGCCAGCAAGTTTGAACTGCAGAATAAATCCTGGGCGACCCCCGGCGTGCTGGCCAAAGCAGGCTGCCATGTCTCTATCATCACCGACAACTCGGTCATCCCCCAGCAGTATCTGCCGCTGTGTGCCGGTATGGCTGTCAAAGCGGGCATGGACCCGTTCGATGCACTGCGTGCCATCACGCTGAACGCTGCTGAGCACATCGGCGTGGCCGACCGTGTTGGCTCGCTGGAAGTGGGCAAAGATGCGGATGTGGTCATCACCGACGGCAGCCCCTTTGAGGTCATGACCGAGGTGCGGGCTGTGTTTATTGATGGAGAAATGATCCGCGAATGAGACTGGAAGAAAAGCCGACGCCCTGCCCGGCGGGTGCCTGGCCTGAGAATGTGCTGGCGCTGCTGACCTTGTTGCTGCTGCCCCTCTACATGCCCACCGGGTATGTGGAACTGGTGGATGCCAAGTTTCGGCTGCTGCTGTGGCTGGCTGGGGCCGGTACGGTAGTGGTACTGCTGGGCTGGGCGGTCAGCCGCGCCAAAGGGCAGCGGCGCAGCCTGCCCCGGCTGGATGCTACCTGGCTGCCGCTGCCGGTTTTGTGCCTGAGTTATACCATCGCCTGGCTGATGGCCGAAGACCGCCGCACTGCCCTGTGGGGCCTGGCGGGGCGGCACAACGGCCTGGTCATGCTGCTGGCCTGCACGGCGCTGTACCTGTTAGTGCGGCGGTTTGGCGGCGGCATCCCGGCGGGGTACTACGGGCGGCTGCTGGCCGGGGCGGGTTGCGTGGTCACGCTGCTGTGCTGGGCTAACTTTTTTATGCTGGACCCGCTGGGCGTGTACTACACCTTTTTGCCGGAGACCGGCAAGCTTTTTTTGGGGCCGGTGGGTAACATCAACTTTTACGGTGCGTACCTGACGGTCTGTCTGCCACTGGCCGCGTGGGAACTGATGACCGTCAACGACCGCGCAGATGTCCTGCTTTGGGGCACCGCCGCCGTCTGCCTTGGCAGCGGGCTGATCGCAGCAGGCAGCGATGCCGCCTGGCTGGGCGCTTTTTGCGCTGTGGCCGTGCTGTGCATGGCCAGGACTGTGACCGGCAGCCGCCTGGCCCGCCTTTGTGCGGCCGGGGCTGTGTGGGCGGTCTGTGCCCTGGCGGCGGGCTTTGCGGCGGCGCATCTGCCCATCCGCGATGAGCTGCGTACGATCTCCGGCTTCGTCTGCCGCCCGTGGGCGGCTGCCCTGCTGGCGATAGCCTTTGGCGCAGCGGCGCTGCTGCTGCGCGGGCGCAAAGCACTGCGCAGCTGGCGGTTCATGCGCGGGCTGGGCGTTGTGTTGGTGCTGGGCGCGGCTGCGGCTGTGGCCGCCGCTAACCTGACCGCCGTGCCGCTGGGCCCGTTGGAGGATGTACTGCGCTTCAGCGACAGCTGGGGCTCCAACCGCGGCTTTGCCTGGCAGCGGCTGTGGCAGGTCTGGCGGGATGACATCACCCCGATGCAGAAGCTGTTTGGCCTGGGCGGCGACGCAGCAGCCGCACGGCTGAAAATTGACGACTACTCTATTAAGTACATGATTTTGCTCAACGGCGAGACGTTTGACTCGGCCCACAACGAGTATCTGCAGCATCTGGTCTGCGGCGGTGCGGTCGGGCTGGCGGCGTGGCTGGCGTTTCTTGTCGTGTCCATCCGCAAGGGGCTGTGCACGGCGCCGGGGCTGGCCGCAGCGATTTTCGGCTATGCAGTGCAGGCGTTTTTCAGCATCAGCATGCCGGGCGTGCTGCCGTTGGTCTTTGTGCTGGCGGCGCTGTGCGGCCAGCCCCGGCCGGTAGCCACCCGCGGGTGGTACCGCTGCCTGGCGGGCGCTGCCGCAGCGGCCCCGCTGCTGTGGATGCTGGCGGGGTGAGCGGGCCTTACCGCGCGTCGAAAAGTGGCGAAAATCCCGGTGAAATCTTGTGCAGGTTGACTCTTGCCAAAATTTGCCGGGGGGGGGTATAATGGTACTCACGATTAGCATTGTATAAAAATGCAAATGAGTGAGAGGAGAAATACCCAATGAAGAAAGTCGTATCCCTGATCTGCGCGGCGGCTCTTGCGGTGCTGTGCGCTGTGCCTGCTTTCGCAGAGGACGCTACTGCTGGTTCTGCATCGAACAATGCAGCTGTCAGCATCATCGAGTCTGCCAACAAGGCTACCGATGAATGCAAGGAAAATGTCCAGACCATCGTGGACGCTGCCAACGCAAACCCCAGCGAGCCACTGACCAATGAGCAGGTCGACGCCATGGCTGGTGTTGTCAACGACATCATCAAGGCTGAGCCCGAGGCCAACGCAATGGTCAAGGTTGCCGCCAGCGAGACTGTTGCCAACCCCGTCAGCTTCCAGACCGTTTACGAGAACAAAATCACCAACGTCTCCCTGACCAAGCAGGACGACAAGACCCTGGTCCTGTCTGCTGATTGGGGCGCTGAGGGTGGCGAGCCTAAGTACCCCATCCTGGTGGGTGTTTCCGGCCTGCAGAGCGGCGCTGCGTATCAGCTGGTCCGCGTCAAAGAAGAGCGCGCTTCCTACAGCGCCCCCGTCACCTGCGTGAACGGCGTAGTCTCTTTCGTTGTCCCCGGCTTCTCCAGCTACGAGATCGTCCGCGTGAAGGACGCCTCGGCTGAGGGCACCACCGCTTCTACCGTTACCGCTTCCTCTACCGTCGATGCAGCCAAGATTGACGCTGAGTTCTACACCTGCCCCGCCTGCGGCTACCACAACTGGACCGGTGTGAACGGCGGCTACAAGTGCGATAACTGCGGCCACATCGAGTGCAAGGACCTGAGCGGCTACCCCAACGTCAAGGGCACTGCTACCCTGACCGCTGGCACTGCCACCAAGTCTGTTGCTAACCCCATCAAGGCCACCAGCGCTAACCTGGATATGGTCGTGCTGTTCGTGCTGGCTGTTGCTGCTGCTGTTGTGGGCGGCGGCGCTCTGGTCGTTAAGAAGCAGGGCCTGGGCAAGTAAGCAAGTGAATTATCTGACAGGTACAGTTTATGAGATCTGATAAAACCGTGCCGTCGCAAACCAGCAAGAGGAAGAACCTGGTTCTTTCTCTTGCTTTTTGTGTACTGGCGTTATTGATAGCCGTGCTGGTGCTGTGGGGGCCGGGCCGTGCCCTGCGGCAGGCCGCCGCCCAGCCCGGCGTGGAGACCGCCCTGCCTGCCGCCATCGAGACACAGATCGAGCCAACGGCAGAGCCTGCGCCCGAACCGGCGGAGGAGATCCAGCCCGGCGAAGTGGACATCAACGATTTCGGCGGTTACCCATCAGTGGGTACGGCACTGGGCACCGTGCAGATCAGCGGCACTGCCGTGGATTGCACGATCTATTACGGCGACGATGACCCGGAGCTGGACGCAGGCGCGGGCATCTACCCCGGCGGCAAGATTCCCGGCGAGGGCGGAACCATTCTGGTGGCAGGCCATACCGCGACCTACTTCCGCGATTTTGAGCATGCCTGCAACGGCGCGACCATCACTGTGACGACCAACTACGGCACCTATAAGTACGAGATCACCGATATGCAGGTGGCCTCGGACACCGACAGCTCGGCCTACGACCTGGATGCCACTGAGGAGAACATCATCCTGTACACCTGCTACCCGCTGGGCCAGGTGGCCGTAACAGACCTGCGGTACTTTATTTATGGCAGACTCATCAGCGGCCCCACGCTGCGGGGGGTGGCATGAGTGCCCCCGATAAGCGCCGCCTGGCGGCGCAGCTGCTGATCCCGGCGCAGGCGGTGGGCTGCCTGTGCGCCATGCTGCTGGTGCTTTGCCTGGCACTGCGGCAAACCTTGATGAACGAGAATCACTACGCCGGGCAGTTGGACCGCAGCGGTTATTTTGATTTTTTGCAGCAGGAGATCCTGACGACCTGCAGCGGGTATGCTGCCCAGATCGGCACCGGCACGGCCCCGCTGGAGGAGGCCATTACCGTGGAGGCCGTGCGAGCCGGTGTGCTGCATCGCGCCGATGCGATCTGGAATGGCTCCAGCGCGGATAACACCGACCCCTTTGGCGGGCTGATCACGCGGTATCAGGATACCATCGCCCCGGAGCCGCCGGTGGACGACGGCTACCGCATCCTGCAATACAACTGCCAGCAGGAATGGCAGAGCGCCGTGGCCACGCCCTATTCCGCGGCCCTGGGCACCGTGCTGCAATACCGCGGGCTGGTCAGCGTGGTGCTGTACCTGGCCGCGCTGCTGCTGGTGGGCTGTGTGGTGTTGCAATTTTTGCTGGCCGACCGCTGGCTGACCCTGGGCTGCAGCCTGCTGCGCATGGCGGATTGTACGCTGGCCTCCGGCCTGCTGCTGGCAGTCGGGCTGGCCTTTGCCACCGGCTACCGCAGCTGGACCGCCGCTGCTGGCGTGTGGCAGACCTTCTGGACCGGCTGGTTCGGGGCCTTCCCACTGGCCGTCACCGCCGATGCCGCAGGGGTGGCGCTGCTCCTCTCCCTGCTCAGCTGGGAGACCTGCAACCTGTACCGCGCCGCAAAACGCAAGCGAAAACAGAAACAACAAAAACAGAGGCTTGCATAACCGCCGCACCTGTGCTATAATATCCACAAACGGCAAAGGTGCCGTCTGATAGCATTGCTATCGGACGGTGCCTTTTTTCTTTTATCTTGCCGATGGGAGTGTAGAAATATGGAAAAGATGCCCCGCTATGTGGAAATCGATTACAGCAAGTACGCACCGGACCTGCCGGTGGAAGAGCGGGAGGCCTACTACGGCCTGCCCAAGCACGTGCAGTTTTGCAAAGAGTGCGTGATGAGCAACCAAAAGCCCAACTCCTGCTACGAGTTTGAGCATACCATCAAGTCCATCAAGAAAACGATGGTGATTCAGCAGGACGGCGTCTGCGATGCCTGCCATGCCTGCCATAACAAGGCCAACGGCCAGATCGACTGGGCCCTGCGCGAGAAGGAACTACGGGAACTGTGCGACCAGTACCGCAAAAACGATGGCAGCTACGACTGCCTGGTGCCCGGTTCCGGCGGCAAGGACAGCTTTTACGCCGCCCATCTGCTGAAATACAAGTACGGCATGCACCCGCTGACCGTCACCTGGGCGCCGCATATTTATACCCCTTGGGGCTGGGACAACATGCAGGCGTGGATTCACGCCGGGTTTGACAACTACCTGTGTACCCCCAACGGCATGACCCACCGCCTGCTGACCCGCCTGGCCACCGAGAACCTGTTCCATCCGTTCCAGCCGTTTATTTTGGGCCAAAAGCAGCTGGCCCCCAAGATGGCCGCAAAGTTCGGTATCCCGCTGGTGTTCTACGGCGAGAACGAGGCTGAGTTCGGCAACCCCATTGCCGACAACAACTCCGCTTTGCGTGACGAGCATTTCTTCGCCGTCAACGACTACGACCACATCTACCTGGGCGGCGTCAGCCTGCGCCAGCTGGAGGAGGACTACAAGGTGGACAAGGCGGATCTGGCGATCTACCTGCCCAGCGAGACCTCCAACCTGGAGAAAAACCATATCCAGGTGCGGTATTTGGGCTATTACGAGAAGTGGCATCCCCAGGGTGCCTACTACTACAGCGTTGAGCACGGCGGCTTCCGCCCCGCGCCGGAGCGCACCCAGGGCACCTACTCCAAGTACAACTCCATCGATGACAAGATCGATGACTTCTTCTATTACACCACCTACATCAAGTACGGCATCGGCCGCACCACCTACGATGCCGCCCAGGAGATCCGCAACGAGGAGATTACCCTGGACGAGGGCAAGGCGCTGTGCAAGAAGTTTGACGGCGAGTATCCGGACCGCTTTGAGAAGGAGATCTTCCAGTATTTGTCGCTGGACCGCCAGCATTTCCCCTGGGCCAGCCAGCTGTTTGAGCAGCCCAAGATGGACCGCGAATACTTTATGCACCTGGCCGACCGGTTCCGCTCGCCCCATTTGTGGAAGTGGGAGGACAACATGTGGAAGCTACGCTACACCCCCTATGAGGGTGACAGCGAGGTGCTGTGGGGCGACCCGCGCGGCACCCACCACGAGATTTGAGTTGAGGCAAACATTATGGGTAAAAAAATACGCCTGATCGCCCGATTGGATGTGAAGGACACCAACCTGGTCAAGGGGATCCAGCTGGAGGGGCTGCGAAAACTGGGCGACCCCAACCAGTTCGCCAAAGAATATTACGAGCAGGGCATCGATGAACTGCTTTACATCGACATCGTGGCCAGCCTTTACAACCGCAATAATTTGAGCGACATCGTGCGCAAAACCGTCGATGATGTGTACATCCCGGTCTGCGTGGGCGGCGGCCTGCGCAGCGTCGAGGACGTGCGCCACATTCTGGCCATGGGTGCGGATAAGGTCGCCATCAATACGGCAGCCATCAAACGGCCGGAGCTGATTACCGAGGTGGCCGAGGCATTTGGCAGCCAGTGCATGGTGCTGTCCATCCAGGCCAAGCGCAGCCGCACCTGGCCCGGCAAGTGGGAGGCTTACTACGACAACGGCCGCGCACACTCCGGCTACGATGTGGTGGAGTGGGCCAAGCGCGGCGAAGCGCTGGGCGCGGGCGAAATTTTGCTGATGAGCGTGGACAACGAGGGCTTGCAGCGAGGCATGGATCTGGAGCTGATCGAGGCCGTGACCAAGGCGGTCAGCATTCCGGTCATCTGCGGCGGCGGCGTAGGCTGCGGCGAGGACATTGTGGACGGTGCCAACGCCGGGGCAGACGCCGTGGCCTGCGCGGCGGTGCTGCACTACAAAAAAGAGACGGTGGCGGAACTGAAAGAGGACATCCGCGCCGGGGGAGTGGAGGTGCGCCGCGTATGAAAAAGGTGACGATCATCGACTATGGCCTGTCGAACCTGTTGAGTGTGCAGCACGCCTTTGCCCATTTTGGCGCCGAAACCCTGGTGACCGGCAAGGCTGAGGATGTGCTGGCCGCCGATGCGCTGGTATTGCCCGGCGTGGGTGCGTTCAAGGACGGCATGGCCGGGCTGGAAAAGCTGGGGCTGATCGAGCCGATCCGTCAGAAAGCCGCCGCCGGTACGCCGTTGCTGGGCATCTGCCTTGGCATGCAGATGCTGTTTGACGAATCCGAGGAATTCGGCCTGCACAAGGGCCTGGGGCTGATCCCGGGGCGGGTAGTGAAGATCCCGTCCACCGATGTGCAGGGGCGGCCACAGAAGGTGCCCCACATCAGTTGGAACCCGCTGAACCCGGCGGGCGGACGCACCGATTTTGCCGGCACCGTGCTGGCCGGGGTAACGCCCGGCGAGGAGTGCTATTTCATCCACAGCTACGAGGCGAAGCCCGCCGATGAGGCCGACCGTTTGGCCGACACCGTGTACGGCGGCCGGGCAGTTTGCGCCGCCGCAGCGCATGGCAGCGTTGTGGGATGCCAGTTTCACCCGGAAAAATCCGGCAAGGTGGGGCTGAAGATCATTGAGGAATATATGAAGCGCGCGGAAAAGTAAGAGAAAAGTATATAGAGGTACAGTGCAGGGAGAGGCTTCGGTCTCTCCCTTTTGCTTTGGTTGCTTTTTTGCCCCTGATACGGTATAATATATTCTGTATCAATATGTAAAAGGGGAATTGCGCATGTACAGGGATCTGCTGGTGGGGTCTACGGGCTTTGTGGGGGGCAACCTGCGGGCAAAACATACGTTTGCCGCGGTGTGCCATAGCAGCGATATTGCCGCCCAGTACGGCACACAGCCGGACCTTTGCGTCTATGCGGGCGTGCCGGCGGCCATGTTTTTGGCCAACGCTGACCCGGAAGCGGACATGGAAGTTATGCGCACTGCCCGGGAAAACCTGCGCAAAATTGCACCAAAATCCCTGGTGCTTATTTCCAGCATTGCCGTGTTTGCCGACAGCCGCGGCCGCTGTGAGGACGATGCCCCCGATACCGACGGCCTGCCTGCCTATGGCCGCAATCGCCTGCAGCTGGAACAGTGGGTGCGGGAGGATTTTAACGATGCCCTCATCGTGCGCCTGCCCGCCCTGTACGGCGCGGGCCTTAAGAAAAACTTCCTGTTCGACCTGCACACCATCACCCCGGCTATGCTGAAACCGGAGAAATATAACGAACTGGCGGAAAAATTGCCCCTTGTCAAAACCGGCTACACTCTGGCAGACAACGGCTTTTATAAGCTGAACGGCACCGCCGATAAAGCAGCATTAAAAGAATTTTTCGCGGGCAATGATTTCAACGCTCTGGCGTTCACCGATTCCCGCAGCCGCTACCAGTTCTACAACCTGGGCCGCCTGTGGCAGGACATCGAGGCCGCCCGCGCCGCCGGGCTGACGATGCTGCACCTTTGCACACCGCCCATCTCGGCCGCCGAGGTCTACACCGCCGTGACCGGCAAAGCCGATTGGACCAATGAACTGCCCAAGTCCCCGTTTGACTACGACCTGCGCAGCCGTTATGCCGCCGTTTTGGGCGGCAGCGGGGACTACCTGTGTACCAAAGAAGAAGAACTTGACGATGTTACGCATTTCCTGCGTGAGTGGAGGGATTGAGGATGGCAAACTATCAGCTGGCGATCTCCAACATTGCCTGGCATAAAGAGGACGACGAGGCGGTCTACACCGCCATGCAGCAGGCCGGTTTTACCGGACTGGAGATCGCGCCGACCCGCATCTTCCCGGAGATGCCCTACGAAAACCTGACCAGCGCGCTGCTGTTTGGCGGGTATCTCAAAAACCAGTGGGGCTTCTCGGTGCCCAGTATGCAAAGCATCTGGTACGGCCAGACCGGCAACATTTTTAACCCGGCGGACGCCGAGCACTTGCTGGATTATACCGCCGAGGCATTCCAGTTTGCCCACAGTCTGAACTGCCCGTCGCTGGTGTTCGGCTGTCCCAAAAACCGCATGCGCGCCCTGGGTGACAGCGATGCCGCCGCCGAAGCCTTCTTTATGCAGGCGGGCAACCTGGCCGCGCGGTACGGCGTGCGCCTGGCCATCGAGGCTAATCCCCCGATGTATACCAACTACTTAAACGGCACCGCCGAGGCGTTCAGCCTTGTCAAGCGGCTGGATAACCCCGGCCTGGCCGTCAACCTGGACCTGTCCACCATGCTGGCCCAGGGTGAAAAGCTGCAGAATTTTGTGGATGACCTAAAGTACGTCAGCCATGTGCATATCAGCGAACCAGGCCTGGCCCCCATCCAGAAGCGCCCCGAGCATAAAGAGCTGGCCCTGCTGCTGGGCGCGGTGGGCTACCGGGGCTTTGTTTCGGTGGAGATGGCCCGCACCGACCTGGATACCGTAGAGCGGACGCTGGACTATGTGGCGGAGGTGTTCCAATGATCGAATATGAACGCAAGGCGTTGCAGGGCGTGCCTGATTACCGCGCCGCCGAGCTGCTGCCCAAGCGCAGTGAATACTGCCTGCTGATCCCCGTTATCAACGAGGGGGCGCGCATTTTGACCGAGCTGGGCCGTGCCCAGACCGCCGGGGTGGACACCCTGTGCGACATTGTCATCTGCGACGGCGGCTCCACCGACGGCAGCATGAAGCTGGACACCCTGCAGCTGTACGGCGTCAACACGCTGCTGACCAAGACCGGCCCCGGCAAGCAGGGGGCACAGCTGCGCATGGGCATCTATTTTGCCCTGAACCGCGGCTACAAGGGCGTGCTGACCATTGATGGCAATAACAAGGATTCCATCGAGGATGTGCATAAATTTATCGAGAAATTGCAGGCGGGCTATGACTTTGTGCAGGGCAGCCGCTTCATCCGCGGCGGCCACGCCGTCAACACCCCGCCGGTGCGCTACGCCGCCGTGCGGCTGGTGCATGCACCGCTCATCAGCCTGGGGGCGCACCAGTGGTTCACCGATACCACCAACGCCTACCGCGCCTACAGTCGCGAGTACCTGACCCACCCAGACGTGCGCCCCCTGCGGGACGTGTTTATGGGGTACGAGCTGCTGGCATATCTGAGCATCCGCGCCACGCAGTTGGGCATGAAGGCCTGCGAGGTCCCCGTGACCCGCGCCTACCCCGCCACCGGCAAGACCCCCACCAAGATCAGCGGCTTTAAAGGCAACAGCGACCTGATGCAGGTACTGCTGAAAGCCCTGGCGGGAAAATATAACCCGTAAAATAAAACGGCAGAACGAAGGAAAGCTCTATGACCTACGATAAAATCATCCTTGGTGCGGGCCTGTATGGGCTGTATGCGGCGCAAAAGTGCGGCGCGGCAGGGCAGCGGGTGCTGGTGCTGGAGCGTGACCCCGCGCCCTTTATGCGGGCGACCTACATCAACCAGGCGCGGGTGCATATGGGCTACCACTACCCCCGCAGCTACTCCACGGCCATCAAATCCGCCCATTATTTTGAGCGATTCTGCCGGGATTATGGCTTTTGCCTGCATACCGAGTTTGACCAGGTCTACGCCACCAGCGCCCATTTTTCCTGGACGAATGCGGCCGAGTTCCGGCAGTTCTGCCGCGCGGCGGGCATCCGCTGCGACGATGTGCCGCCGGAACGGTACTTTAACCACGGCCTGTGTGACGGCGCGTTTTTGACCACCGAATACACCTACGACGCCCAGGTGCTCAAGCGCTGGTTTTTGGAGCAGCTGGCCCGGCTGCCCAGCGTGGAAGTGGCTTATAGCCACAAGCCCGACCGCATCGAGAAGGCGGGCAATGTCTGGTGCGTGACGGCGGGGGACATTACCGCCGAAGCGCCCTACCTGCTCAACGCCACCTACGCGGGCGTGAACGATGTGCACGCCATGCTGGGCCTGCCGCCTTTCGGCATTAAGTATGAAAAGTGCGAGATCATTTTGTGCACTGTGGACGAAAGCCTGAAGAACACCGGCATCACTGTGATGGACGGGCCGTTCTTCAGCCTGATGCCCTTTGGCCAGACCGGTCTGCACAGCCTGACCAGCGTGACCTTTACCCCCCACGAGACCAGCTACGACAGCGTGGCGACCTTCCCCTGCCAGCAGGCGTGCGGCGGGGTGTGCAAGCCGGGCGACCTGTACAATTGCAACGAGTGCCCGGCCAAGCCCGCCAGTGCCTGGCCCTACATGAGCCAGCTGGCCCGCAAATATTTAAAAGAGGAATATGGCTTCGCCTACCACAGCAGCCTTTTCAGCATGAAACCCATCTTAAAGGCCAGCGAGGTGGACGACTCCCGCCCCACGGTGGTGCGTGTGATGTGCGACGAGCCGAAGCTGGTCAGCGTGCTGTCCGGCAAGATCAACACAGTCTATGATTTGGACGAGGTGCTGGAACTGTGAGTAGTATCAACAATAAGGAAAAAAACTTTATCTCCGCCGTGGTCTACCTCCATAACGACGGGACCCGTGCGGTGGAGTTCTGCCGCGCGGTGGCGGCGGAGCTGGACAGCCACTTCGCCCAGTATGAACTGGTAGTGGTGGACGATGCCTGCACCGATGACACCGTGGAGCGCCTGCGCACCTGGGGCAAAGACCAGGCCGCCCCGCTGACGATTTTGCATATGAGCCTGTACCACGGCCTGGAAAACGCCATGAACGCGGGCTTGGATGCCAGCATCGGCGACTATGTGTACGAGTTTGACTCCACCGAGCTGTGCTACCCGGCAGAGATGATCTTTGACGCGTACCGCACGGCGCTGCAGGGCAGCGACATCGTTTCGGTTTGCCCTAAGGCGACCCGCAGCGGGCTGTTTTACCGCATTTTCAACGCCAATTCCCACAGCAATTACCAGCTGCGCACCGATGCGTTCCGGCTGGTCACCCGGCGGGCCATCAACCGTGTGCATGCCAGCAGCGCCCACCTGCCCTACCGCAAGGCGGCCTATGCGGCCTGCGGCTTAAAAATGACCGACCTGGAATTTGACGGCAAGGTGGGGGCCGGTGCGCCCCACCGCTTCAACCTGGCCATCGACAGCCTGGCACTGTACACCGATGCCGGGTTCAAGGCCAGCGTGGGCATTACCCTGTTTATGCTGGCACTGGCATTGGCGGAACTGGTGTATACGCTGGTCATCTTCGCTACAGGCCACCCGGTGGCGGGCTGGACTACCACCATGTTTGTGATCACCGTGGGCTTTGCCGGGCTGTTTGCCGTGCTGGCCATCGTGGTCAAGTACCTCTCGCTGCTGTTGGAATTGACGTTCAAACAGCAAAAATACCTCGTGGAAAGCATCGAGAAGCTGCAAAAGTAAATGGGAGCATCTATGCAGGCATTGCAGAAAAAACAGAAAACCTGGGTCCTGCTGTTGTTGGGGGCCCTGTTGGGGCTGGCGGCGTTTTTGTGTTTGTACGGTACCGCGCCGCTGGACCCTGCCAACGATGCCTGGATTTGGTACGGCTACGACGAGACCGACATCCACCAGCATTACGCCGGGTGGCTGGGGTTCCGCAACAGCAGCTGGCAGTTCCCACTGGCCCAGGCCGATGCCCTGGCCTACCCGGCGGCGGAGGGCGTGAACATCTCCTTTACCGATTCATTGCCCTGGGTGTCGGTGCTGTTCAAGCTGCTGGCCCCGGTGCTGCCCGCGCAGTTCCAGTGGTTCGGGCTGTATGAGCTGGCCGCCTTTATTTTGCAGGGCATAGCCGCGGCGCTGGTGCTGGGGCTGTTCCTGTACGATCTGCTGCCGCTTGCGGCGGGCACGGCGCTGTTTGCGTTTTCGCCCATCATGATCGAGCGGGCGTTCCGCCATGTGGCGCTTTCCTCCCATTACATTGTGCTGTTTGCGCTGTATGCCTACCTGCGCGGCCGGCGGGAGCAACGCTGCTTTATGCCGGTGTTCTGGCTGCTGGCGGCACTGGGCGTGGGCATTACGCCCTACTTTTTGCCGATGGCGGCCATCTTTGCGTTGCTGCTGGCGGTGGAAAACGCCCTGCACACCCGCAAACTGCTGGCCCCCTGCGGGCTGTTTTTGGGCACCTGCGCGGCCGGATATGCGGCGGGCGTGGTGCTGGGTTCGCTGAACAACGGCTACTCCGCCAGTCGGGAAAATTACGGCGTGTTCTCCTTCAATTTAAATGCGCTGTTCAACCCCAGCTCCAAGGGCGGGTACACCTGGTCCCGGATTCTGCCCGCCCGGCCGCAGCTGTACGGGCAGTATGACGGCTTCAATTATCTGGGCTTTGGCATGCTGGCATTGCTGGGCGTGCTGTGCGCGGCGGCAGTGGTGTTGGCTGTGCGCAGCAAGGCAGGCCGCGCCGCGCTGGCGGGGCTGCTGCGCCGCAATCTTGTACTTATTTTGGGCATGGCGTTTATGACGCTGTTCGCTATTACCAATGTCGTCTGCTTTGACGATGTGGAACTGCTGAATATCCCCCTGCCGGAGGGGCTGGTGAAACTCTGCGGCATCTTCCGCGCCAGCGGGCGGATGTTCTACCCTGTGTACTACGTACTGATGACCGCCTGCATCGTGGGGCCGGCGCGGCTGCTGCGCCGTGTGGGCAAGGCTGCGCTGTATCCGGCGGTGCTGGTGCTGGTGGCGGCTGTGCAGCTGTTTGACCTGAGTGCTATGATCGCTGAAAAGCACGCTGCTATGGCAGAAACCGCCGCTAAGCCGCAGCCCTACCCGCAAGAGCTGGTGGACTGCCGCGATAACTACGGCACGCTGATGCTGGCGGATGACATCATCCACGCCCGCAACGTCATCTGCGCGGCATGGCACCCCGGCATGGTCACCAACGGGTACGATGTGAACACCTACACCGGCGCGTGGAACGTGACCATCGACTGGACGGCCCAAACCAGCGCCGCCGTGGACAGCGGCACGCTGGACCCGGACACCCTGTATGTGACCGGCGACGCCGACCGCTTTGCCAGCTGGCAGGCACAGTACGGCGACAAGGCCGACTATATCACCTGGGATATTGCCGCCACCGGCATCTACGACCGGCGGGACGAATACTACTTTATGGCACCAAAACAATAACGAACTATCGAGGTAAAATGTATGAAGCATCCCCGCCTGCAACTGAACAAGCGCACTTTCTGGTGCGGCGTGGCCGTGCTGGTTTTGCTGCGCTGCGGCCTGACCAGCTTCCAGCAGGCGTATACCTGGGTGGGCGGCGCACCGTTGGATGACGAGCTGATGTTCCGCGCGGCGCAGGCCATCACGGCGGGGGAGTGGCTGGGGGCTTACGATTATCTGACCCTCTCCAAGGCCATGTTCTTCCCGGTATGGCTGGCGCTGCTGCATGTGCTGCACCTGCCGTATCTGGTCAGCGGGGCAGCACTGTGGTGCGCAGCTTCGCTGCTGGCGGCCTTTGCCTTTGCGCCGCTGTGGCGTAACGCCGAGCCGGGCTGCGGCCGCGTGCTGACGCTGGGGCTGTTTGGGGCGCTGGCGTTTTTGCCCTCCAGTTGGGCGGCCTACACGCTGCGCGTTTACCGGGACAACATCTTCCCGGCACTGTGCCTCGTTTTCTTTGCGGGCGTGGCGGGCATGGCCCTGCGGGCCGTGTTTTACACTGCGAAACAAAAGCCGCTGTGGCCCTGGCTGCTGGCGGCGGGCGTGGGGCTGGCTTGTGCCTATCTCGACCGCGAGGACGCGGGTATGTTCCTGCTGCCCTTTGCCGGGGCGGCGACCATCATTGTGCTGGTGGTGCTGGTTGGCAAGCGCCGGTGGCTCTGCTGCGCGGCGCAGGCTATCCCGTATGCCGTGCTGGCGGCGGGAGTGCTGACCTTCTGCGGGCTGAATTACAGCCACTACGGCGTGTTTGCCCTGTCGGATTTTTCCGAAGGCTCCTTTGCCGCCGCCATGGGCGCGATGATGCGGGTGGATACCGACAGCGACGCGCCCTACTTGTCGGTGCCTGCCGATGCCCGCGCCAAAATTTACGAAGCTGTGCCCGAGCTGGAACCCCTGGCCTACTGGCTGGAGGAGGACGCCCAGATGGAGAATGACTTCCGCGACCCCGGCCTGAACGACTACCGCGCGGGCAGCTTCTATTGGGCCATCCGCCGCGCCGCCCAGTTTGAGGGCATCTACGACAGCGCCCAGACCGCCGATGCTTACTGGCAGAACGTGGCCGATAAGATCAACGCCGCCTGTGACGCGGGCACCCTGCCCAGCCGCACCGGCAAGCGGGCTGCCACCAGCCAGCCCATCAAGGCCGAGTACGTGGGCGCGACCTTGGCCGAGACCTGGAAGGGCTTTTGGCATGTGCTGGGCTTTAAGGATTGCCAGCCCTATGAAAACCTACGGTCCATCGGCACCACCGATGATATTGCCGCCTGGTCCGGCTACCTGTACTGCGGTTTCAACAATGCCGCCGTGGCAGGGGAGGACACCCCCTATTACAGCCCCTGCCAGAAGGCTGTGTTTGCAGTGATGCAGGCATGGACCGCCGTGTACAGCGTGGTGCTGACGGTCTGCGTGCTGTGCGCGGTGCTGTTCCGGTTGATACATCTTTTTACGAATCTGCGCAAAAAACACATGGCCGAAACGGTGGTGCCGTGGCTGCTGCTGTTCGGCATCTTCGGCATTGCACTGCTGCGCTGTGCTATGATCGCCTTTGTGGAGGTGTCCAGCTTCGGCATCGGCACCAGCACGATGTATCTGGCTACCGTGCACCCGCTGCTGGCGGTGTACGCGTTTACCGGGCTGTTTTTATACGGACGGCCCATTGGGGAAAAGAGAAAGGATAACGCATGACGGATCTATTGGTCATCGGCGGCGGCGCCGCAGGCCTGATGGCGGCGGGTGCGGCCTGCGCCAAGGGCCTGACAGTGACGGTGCTGGAGCACAACCCCAAAGGCCCGGGGCAGAAGCTACTCATTACCGGCAAGGGCCGCTGCAACATCACCAGCGACAGCGACGTGCGGGAGTTTTTGCCCTACGTGCGGCATAACGGGCGGTTCTTGTATTCCAGCCTGTACGCCTTCCCGCCGGCCTCGGCCATGCAGCTGTTTGAGGAACTGGGCGTGCCGCTGAAGACCGAGCGCGGCCGCCGGGTCTTTCCCCAAAGCGACCGCGCCGCCGATGTGCTGGCGGCCCTGCGGGACTATGCCCGGGATGCAGAATTTGTGCGCGGCAGCGCTAAAAAGCTGCTGTTAGAGGATGGCGTCTGCAAGGGCGCTGTCACCGACCGGGGCGAGACACTGCGGGCAGAGAACACCCTCATCGCCACCGGCGGCATCAGCTACCCGGCCACCGGCAGCGATGGTAGCGGCTACAAGCTGGCGCGGCAGGCGGGGCATACCATCGTGACGCCGCAGCCCAGTTTGTGCAGCCTCATCAGCCCGGACCCGGCCTGCCGCCGCATGATGGGTCTGGCCCTGCGCAACGTGCGGCTGACCCTGCTGTGCGACGGCAAGGAGCTGTTCACCGAGCAGGGCGAAGCGCTGTTTACCCATTTTGGCCTGTCCGGGCCGCTGGTGCTCTCGGCCAGTACCTATATTGAGGATATAGCGAAGCACCGTTATATCTGCGAGTTTGACTTAAAGCCCGCGCTGGATGAAAAGACGCTGTACGACCGCCTGACCCGCGATTTTGCCGAGCAGGGCGCCCACAGCGTCCAGGGCGCGCTGGCCAAGCTGCTGCCCAACTCGATGCGGCCGGTGGCGGTGGAAAAGTGGGGCGTCGACCCCGCGACCCGCGCCGCGCAAATTACAAAGGAGCAGAAGCAGGCGCTGGTGCAGCTGTGCAAGCACTGGCAGGTGCCGGTCACGGCCCTGGGCGACAAGGAGCACGCGGTCATCACGGCGGGCGGCGTCGATGTGAAGGAAGTGGCCCCCAAGACCATGGCCAGCAAGCTGTGCAGTGGGCTGTACTTTGCCGGCGAGGTGCTGGACGTGGACGCCCGCACCGGCGGGTACAATTTGCAGATCGCCTGGTCCACCGCGCAGGCAGCGGTAAGGGCGATGTGAGGTGCGGGGGCGTCGAGGACGCCGCCCCTTACAAATTGCCCTGAGGTGGATGCAGGGGCCGATGCAAGCATCGCCCCCTGCATAGGACGGTTGATAAAAAGATTTTATTTATAAAAGGTGATAAAAATGATCTCTGTAGCAATTGATGGGCCCTCCGGGGCGGGGAAATCCAGCCTGGCGAAACGGCTGGCGAAAGATCTCGGCTACGTCTATGTGGATACCGGCGCTATGTACCGTTCCATCGGCCTGTACGCCGTGCGCGCCGGGGTCGACCCCAAGGACGAAGCCGCTGTAACGGCGCTGCTGCCCCAAATCAAGCTGGCCATCCGCCTGGTGGACGGCGCCCAGCACATCTACCTCAACGGCGAGGACGTCAGCGACGCCATCCGCGCCGAGAGCATCGGCATGGCGGCCTCCGCTGTGTCGGCCCATCCGCCGGTGCGCGCCTTTCTGCTGGACACCCAGCGCGGGCTGGCTGCGGACCAGAACATCCTGATGGACGGCCGGGACATCGGCACCGTGGTGCTGCCCAATGCTACCGTGAAAATTTTCCTCACCGCCAGCGCCGAGGCTCGCGCCGAGCGCCGCCGCAAGGAACTGGAAGAAAAAGGACAGCCTGCCGACTTTGCCACCGTGCTGGCCGACATCCAGCAGCGCGACTACCAGGATACCCACCGGGCCATCGCCCCGCTGAAGCAGGCCGACGATGCCATCCTGGTGGACACCAGCGACATCGGCTTTGACAAAAGCTTCGAGCTGCTCAAGCGCACGATTCTTGCACATATTTAAGGGGGACGCGCTATGCTGTTGTATTGGATCCTGCTGCCCATCGTCTGGGTGCTGGCGCACATCGTGTTCCGCATCCAGGTCATCGGCCGCGAAAACCTGAAAGCCGTCCGGGATGGCCGTGCCTACGTCATTGCGCCCAACCATATCGCCAACCTGGACCCTGTGCTCATCGCCATTACGATTTTTGACTGGAAGCGCCTGCGCATCCTGGCCAAAGAGGAACTGTTCAAAAATCCGTTGGCTGGGTGGTTCCTGCGCTGCATGGGCGCGGTGTCCATCGAGCGCGGCAAGGGCGACACCGTCACGCTGGAAAAAATTACGAACGAGTGCAAAAACGGCACCGGCGTCATGATCTTCCCCGAGGGCACCCGTACCAAGACCGGTAAATTGGGCATGATCAAGAGCGGCGCGTTCGTCATTGCTGCCGCAGCCGGGGCCGATATGCTGCCGGTGCGCATCATCTACGGCACCAAGGACGGGCGGCTGCATCTCTTCTGCAAGGTGCGCATTGTCTTTGGCGAGGCTATCCCCGCCGCTGACCTGCAGATCAAGGACCAGAGCCACAAGATCGCCGAACTGCGCCGCATGAAGAACCGCCTGAAGGACGAGCTGGAAGCACTGCTGAAAGCCAACGCTTTTGACGTGCAGGCAGCCGAGACCGTTGAGGCCGACGACCCCGCCCCCAAGGCTGCCGAAAAGGCGAAGCCTGCCGGGGAGCCACAGCCCGCCGCACAGCCCGCCGAAAAGCCCGCACTGCCCGAAGCAGCAGAGGGAGAGACCCAGGGCGCATAACCTGAAAACGAGGTATAACGATGAATATTATCCGTGCCAAGACCGCTGGGTTCTGCTTTGGCGTGGACCGCGCAGTCAAGCTGACCTATGACCTGCTGGCCGACGGCCACAAAGTGGCCACCCTCGGCCCGCTGATCCACAACCCCCAGGTGGTGGAGGATCTGGAGGCCAAAGGCGCCCTGACCTGCCCCGATGTGGCCAGCGTGCCCGATGGGTACGAGGTCATCATCCGCAGCCACGGCGTGCCCCAGACGGTCTATGACGAAATAAGCACACGCCGCCTGGTGTATCACGATGCCACCTGCCCATTCGTGGCAAAAATCCATAAAATTGCTATGAGGGCAGACGAAAATCATGCACTTTTGTTGGTTGCGGGCGATGCCAGCCACCCTGAAGTGCAGGGGATTGTCGGCCACACAAAAGGGAAAGTGAAAGTTTTCGCCAATTTGGAAGAACTGGAGAAAATGCTCCCGGAACTTTTGCAACAAGAATCCATCTACGTGGTGGCGCAGACGACTTTCCGTGTGGAAAGCTGGGAAAAGTGCAAGGAATTTTTAAAAAAACAGTGTACAAAAGCCGAAATTTTTGATACAATATGTAATGCAACGTGGGCGAGGCAACAGGAAGCGGAAGACCTCAGCCAAAAATGCGATCATATGGTCGTCATTGGTGGTCATCATTCTTCCAATACCCAAAAGCTTTTACAGGTCGCTGCACGGCATGCTGTAGCCATCAACGTCGAGACTGCTGATGAACTCGACCCGGCATGGCTGAAAGATGCTGTGACAGTGGGCGTAACGGCCGGGGCTTCAACGCCTTCGTCTATAATTGAGGAGGTACTTAACAGTATGAGTGAAGAGATCCGTGACGACATGAGCTTTGAGGAGATGCTCGCTGCATCCGAAGCAAAGCCCCTGTACGCAGGTAAAATCGTAAAAGCCAAGGTCATCAGCGTTTCCCCGACGGAGTGTGTCGTCGGTATTGATGGTTCCAAGCACACCGGTGTTGTCACCCTGCGCGAGATGAGCCATGACCCCAACGCTAAGATGGAAGACCTTGTTAAGGTAGACGACGATCTGGATCTGGTCGTTATCAAGACCAACGACCAGGAAGGCGTCGATACCCTTTCCCGCGTCCGTTTCGAGGCCCAGAAGGGTATGAAGGACGTTTCCGAGGCTGCTGAGAACGGCACCGTTATGGAAGGTGACGTTATGGAAGCCAACAAGGGCGGCGTTGTTGTCAACGTCAAGGGCGTTCGCGTCTTTGTTCCCCGCTCTCAGGCTACCATGCGCCGCGACGAGGATTACACCAAGCTGGTTGGCCAGCACGTTCAGCTGGTCATCACCGAGTGCGCTGGCCGCAAGATCGTCGGCTCCATCAACAAGGTCACTGCTGAGGCCAACAAGGCTAAGCGTGAGGAGTTCTGGGCTAACGTCGAGGTCGGCAAGCAGTACAAGGGCGTTGTTAAGAGCCTGACCTCTTACGGCGCTTTCGTGGATGTCGGCGGCGTTGACGGCCTGTGCCACATCAGCGAGCTGAGCTGGTCCAACATCAAGCATCCCTCTGAGGTTGTCAGTGTTGGCGACGAGATCGAAGTCTACGTCAAGAGCTACGATCCCGAGAACCAGAAGGTCTCCCTGGGCTACAAGAAGGAAGAGGACAACCCCTGGGTCAAGCTGGAGAATGAGGTCCCCGTCGGCACCGAGTTCACCGCTCCCGTCGTTTCCATCACCAAGTTTGGTGCTTTCGTCCGCATCATGCCCGGTATCGATGGCCTGGTTCACATCAGCGAGATCAGCAATGAGCGCGTGAATAAGGTTTCTGACGTGCTGAAGGTTGGCGACGAAGTCCGCGTTAAGCTGACGGCTGTCGACTTCGACCGCAAGCGCATCAGCCTGTCCATGAAGGCTTGCCTCGACGAGGCCGAGGATGCTGAATAATCTGTAAGCAACCGTTAAGGGGCCTGCCTGTAGTAACAGGCAGGCCCCTTTTTTAGTATTAGGCAATCACCCTCAACTGTAGAGGCGGATGCTTGCACCCGCCCGCGGGACCGCTTAGCGGGCAAAACGATGCCCGCCAGCCAGCGATGCTGGCCCGCTCGTGCGGTTCAATGCCCCACTGGGGCATTGATCGCTGCGCGACCCCGCAATGCGAGCATCGGCCCCTACAAGCGAAAGGGCAAAACGGGAGCCGTCATGCAAAAAATCAAAGATCTTATCAACAAATATTACGAGGGCTTGGCCTACCTGTTCTTTGGCGGGCTGGCAACACTGCTGAACCTGGTGGTCTTTGCTGTATTTCAGGCGGCACTGGGCACAGCTTTTGCCACCGGTATCGGCAATATCCTGGATAACGTCATCTGCATCCTCTTTGCCTATTGGACGAACCGCACCTTTGTGTTCAAAAGCCAGAACACCGGTAAAGCGGCCTGGGCGGAGTTCGGGCAGTTTGTATCCTGCCGCATCGCCACCATGGTCATGGATCAGGTCATTATCTGGGCGGGCGTCAGCCTGCTGGGCCCCCACGTCGGCTTTGCTGTGGCCAATGCCAAGCTGTGGGCGATGGGCGTCAAGCTGTTCAGCCAGGTGATCGTGATTTTGTCCAACTACATTTTCAGCAAGGTGCTGATTTTTAAAAAGAAGTAAAATTTACACCCGAAGGAGCAGATCGTGCTTGTTTTTAAGGTGGCAAAATTTGCGCTGCATCATCCGTTATTGACCCACGAGGCAAAACGGCTGGTACATAAAAAGTTACGACCCAAAAAGGAGGCATCCCCTATGAAACAGAAAGTGCGCGGCCATGCGTTCCGTCTGGTTGGTTTGATCCTTGGCATCATTGGCGCTACCGTCAGCATTACGTCCATCGTCTTTGCAGCGCTGGGCCTGCACCAGGCCCGCCTGTGCAAACATTGCGATAAGGGGGAAAATTTCCGTTGAAGTACACGAAAGAAGAAATGCTCGGCAAGGTGGACCACACCCTGCTGAAACCCGAGGCCACCTGGCCCCAGATCCAGACCCTGTGCGATGAGGCCATCGCCAACCATTGTGCATCCGTCTGCATTAACACCTGCTATGTTGCCAAGGCGGCCGAGTACATGGCGGGCCGCGTGCCGGTCTGCTGCGTGGTCGGCTTCCCTCTGGGCGCTATGGACACCAAGAGCAAAGCTTTTGAAGCTAAGACTGCTGTGGAAAACGGCGCGTCCGAGGTGGACATGGTCATCAACATCGGCTGGCTGAAGAACAAACAGTACGATGACGTGCGCAATGATATTGCTGCCGTCAAGGCTGCCGTCGGTGACAAGGTGCTGAAGGTCATTATCGAGACCTGCCTGCTGACCGAGGAAGAGAAAATCAAGATGTGCGACATCGTGCCCGAGGCCGGTGCTGATTTCATCAAGACTTCCACCGGTTTCTCCACCGGCGGTGCAACCTTCCATGACATCGAGCTGTTCGCCGAGCATGTCAAGGGCCGCTGCAAGATCAAGGCCGCCGGCGGCATCTCCACCGTCGAGGACATCGAGAAGTTCCTCGACCTCGGCGCCGATCGCCTGGGTACCTCCCGTGCTGTCAAACTGCTGACCTCCGGTGAGGCGGGCAGCGGGTACTGATTACGGGGGATTTGTTCCTTTCTTGAAAGAAGGAACCGAAAGAACTTTTAATACAATAATAAAACACCCTTTGTCTGGCGGCATAGCTGGACAGGGGGTGTTTTGTTATAGCATACGCGCTGCATCTAGGGCATACAGTCCCCCAAAGGGGGAATTGCATATGCAGGCATCACCAATCGTACTTACAACGTTGGCCGGATTGTCAACAGGTTTGGGCGGCGCATTGGCCGCGCTGGCAAAACCCAGCGAAACTATGCTTGCCGCCAGTGCAGGCTTCGCCGGTGGCGTAATGCTTACCGCGTCGCTGGCGGATCTGATGCCCGAAGCACTGGAATTTTACAGCGGCTATCTGCAGCCGCTTCCCTGTGGGGGAGCAATCGTAACGCTGTTGGCCTTGGGTATGCTCACCGCCGGTTTGCTGGGCCGCCTGCTGCCCGAGGAAACTGAACTGGCCGCAAAATACGGCCAGAACACCGCTCGCACCAAAGCCATGCGCACGGCATTGATAACCGGCACGGCCTTGCTGCTGCATAACTTCCCGGAGGGGGTGCTGACCCTCTTTGCCGGTACAGCTGACCCTGCCCTCGGCCTGCGCACAGCCCTGGCCATTGCCCTGCACAATATCCCCGAAGGTCTGGCCGTGGCGGTACCCTTTGCCTATGCCACCAACAGCCGGGCTAAAGGCGCACTGGCGGCATTGGTCTCCGGTCTGGCCGAACCGGCGGGCGCCCTGGTGGCACTGTTTTTGTTCCGCAGCCTGTTCACACCCGGATTTTTGACCGGCACGATGGTGCTGGTGGCAGGCATTATGATCTGGGTCGCCCTGGCCCAACTGCTGCCCACGGCCTTCGCCCCGGCTCACCGCCTGCCCGGCATTTTAGGTGCCGCCGCCGGCTGCCTGCTCATGCTCCTGGGCATTGCGGCTTTGCCGTAAATGTGCTATACTATACTCTGTATTAATATCGGAAAGGGAGGGCGGCACAGATGAAACAGACAAAACAAAAACTGGCGCTGGCCCTGGTCTTTTCGGCCCTCCTCCTCACCGGGTGCAGCAGCTACGGGGATGTGGAGACCCTGCTGCGGGCACCGCAGTTGTCGGGGGAGAGCAGCGCACTGCAAAAGGCGCTGAACAGCTACCTGGGTGGCAGCGCTACCCTAAAATACCCGGCCAGCGGTGATTTCTTGTCGCCCTTTGCCTTTGGCGATTGGGACGGTGACGGTGAGGACGAAGCCGCTGTGCTGTATACTGCCGACACCACCGGCTCCAACGTCTGCCTGGCTGTGCTGGAACCCAGCGGCGAAGACAGCTGGCGGGTCAGCCGCACGGTGGAAGGCCTGTCCAGCGAAGTAGAAAACTTCAACACCGCCAACCTGAAAAACGCTGAGTCCCAACAGTTGGTCGTCGGCTACAGCAGCGCCCAGGGCGACAGCTATTGCGTGGTGTATCAATATGATGGGGCGAACATCACCACCGTCATCAGCCAGAGCTACACCCAACTGCTGCTGGCCGACCTGACCGGCAAGAAGGACACTACCGACCTGGTGCTGGCCTTGCCGGAAAATGAGATGGGCGGCGTGACCCTGCAATTGCTGACCAATGTGGACGGCGAGTTCCGCTCCATCCAGACATTGGCGCTGGGCGCAGGCAGCTACAACGGATGCGCGGCCCTGCACGCGGGCACTGGCCGGGATGATGCTGCCTACCTGGTGATGGATGCCTGGGCCGACGGCAATGCGATGGTATCGGACATTATCCTGTATGATGCCGAGTCCGGTTCGCTGCAGCCGTACCATCCGCCGGGCCTGAGCGACCCCCAGCGCAGCACGCTGCGCTACCACACCGAGCTGCTGAGCCGCGACATCGACGGCAACGGCACCGTGGACATCCCGGCGGAGATCGATGACGGCGGCGACCTGCAGACCCCGGTGGACAAGCGGCTGGTGTTTTTGCTGTGGAAGGACTATGCCAACAACAGCGGCGGCAACAGCCTGTTCGGCGTGTATGACAGCAAGGAAAACTTCTTTATGGCATTGCCGGAATCGATGCACGGCAGCATCATGATCCGGGGCAACCAGAGCAGTACCGGCTGGCTGATCTGCAACCGCGAGAGTACCGTTGTGTACTGTGAGATGCGCGTGGTGGACCTGGACGAGCCGGAAAGCATCGAGTACAAGCGCATCGCCACCATCGGCAGCCAGCAGCTGCAGGCCCGCATGGTGACAAGCTACTACGGTTTGAGCATGGACTATATCAAGAGCAATACCGTGCTGTTGGGCACGGCGTAAAGAAAGGATAGGCTATGAAACGAGTTCTGGTCGTAGAAGACGAAGCGAGCATCCGCGAAATGGTCGCCCTGAACCTGAAAATGGCCGGCTGGGAGGTCGTGGAGGCCCCCAGTGCTGAGCGCGCCCTGGAACTGATGCACCATGGCGAGGAGTGCGACGCCGCCCTGCTGGACATTATGCTGCCCGGAATGGACGGCTTGAGTCTGTGCGAGACGATCCGCCGCGAGAACAACGAGATCGGCATCATTATCGTGTCAGCCAAAGGGCAGGAGAGCGATAAGATCCGTGGGCTGTCCATCGGTGCGGACGATTACATTACCAAGCCCTTCTCGGTGTCGGAGTTGGTGGCCCGGCTGGAAGCATTGACCCGCCGCATCAAGCGGGGTGGCGTGCCCGCCAAACCCGCCGAGGAGCAGGAGCAGCTCATCAGCGGCCCCTTTGTGCTGGACGAAAAGAGCCGCATGCTGTACAAAAACGGCACGGCCATCGACCTGACCCAGGTGGAGTTCCAGATCATGGAGCTGTTCTTCCGCAACCCCGGCACAGCGCTGGTGCGGGAGAAGATCTTGGAAGGCGTATGGGGCAAGAATTATTTCGGCGATGTGAAGATCGTGGATGTGAACATCCGCCGCCTGCGCATGAAGATCGAAGACGAACCCAGCAGCCCCCAGCACATTTTAACCGTGTGGGGGTATGGATACCGGTGGAATGCGTAAGTGAGCGAATGGCTCCCTCACAGAGGGAGCCTTAGAAGCGAGCGATAACATAGAACAGGAAAGGAGGAACCCTCAATGGCGGCAGCCGGCATTACAAAGCGGTGGGTGCGGGGCAGCCTGCTGATCACCGTGCTGGTGATCCTGGCGGCTGAAGTGATGTTCCTCTATACCGATTATCGGGAACTGTACGGCGGCGTGCAGCGGGCGGCGGAGAGCCGCTTTTCCACCATTGCGGGCCGCTTGCAGGCCACCGGCACGGCGGGCGACGCCAACGAGACCTCCGAGAGCCGCGGCCAGGCCCTGCGCCGCACCGTCGAGCAGTTCGACGAAAAGGACAAGTTTGAGTTTATGCTGCTGGACGCCCAGGGGGTCATCCTGGCCACCAGCAGCGGCACCATGACACGCGACCTGACCGACGGCGCCGACTTTCTGTCGGCGCAGACTTCCGCCAGCGGCAAAGGGCACGACATCTTCACCACGCCCCAGGGCGAACGGGTGATGGCTGTGACCGAGCTGGTGCCCTACGCGGCCGGCAATGTGGCTGCCATGCGCTTTGTCACCAGCCTGACGCTGGTGGACCGCCAGTGGTGGAACACCGTTACCGCCGCCACCGGCGTGGGTGCGCTGGTGCTGGTGTTCACGATTTGGAGCGGGCTGTTTTTTGTGCGCTCCATCGTGCTGCCGCTGGGGGAAATTGAAGCAACAGCGACAAAAATTGCAAAAGGCGATTTGCAGGTGCGCCTGCCGGACAACCGGTATAACGACGAGGTGGGCCGCCTGTGCAAGACCATCAACCAGATGGCCGAGGACCTGGCCGAGACCGAGCGGCTGAAGAATGAGTTCATCTCCTCGGTCAGCCATGAGCTGCGCACCCCGCTGACCTCTATCAAAGGCTGGGTCGAGACCATCGGCAACATCGACGACCCCACAGATAAGAACTACCAGCGCGGGCTTTCGGTCATCGGTACCGAGACCGACCGCCTGTACACGATGGTGGAAGAGCTGCTGGATTTCTCCCGTTTGCAGAACGGCATCAAACTGAACTGCCAGGTGTTGGACCTGGTGGCCGAGGCCACCGACGCGGCCCTGTTCGTGGAGGCCCGCATCCGGCAGGAGGGACTGCACTTCGTCTACGAGGAACCGCCCGACCCCTACCCGGTGTGGGCTGACCCGGCGCGGCTGCACCAGGTGTTCATCAACATCCTGGACAACGCCATCAAATACTCCGAGCCGGACGGAACCATCTTCCTCACGCTGACCCGGCGGGGGGATTCGGTCACGGCGGCGGTGCGCGACCAGGGCCGCGGTATTGCGCCAGACGACCTGGAAAAGGTCAAACAGAAATTTTTCAAAGCCAAAAACTCGGTGCGGGGCTCCGGCATCGGCCTGGCGGTGGTGGATGAGATCATCACCGCGCTGGGTGGGCGTGTGGATATTGCCTCCACCCTGGGGCAGGGGACCACGGTCAGCATCACGCTGCCGGTCTACCACCCCGGGCAGGAACACCTGCACGAGAAAATATAATGCTATATCGCATAAAATGACCAAGGAGAAACTATGCCCAATGAATTTCGCACTTCCGTCGGCGGCCAGGCCTTGATGGAAGGCATCATGATGCGCGGCCCCGAGAAGATTTGCTGTGCCGTGCGCAAGCCGGATGGGACCATCGACCTGACCTACGATAAGGTCGTGACCCGCTGGTACAACAAAGTGCCGCTGCTGCGCGGCGTCTGCAACATGGCCGAGAACCTGTACAAAGGCTACAAGTACCTGATGCACGCCGCCGATGTGGCCATGGAGGGCGTCGAGGACGCCGAGCCGGAAAGCAAGCTGGACAAATGGCTGGACGAGCACACCGGCCCGGTGTTCCAGAACGTGCTGATGACCTGCGCTGCCTTTGCCGGTGTGGCGCTGGCGCTGTTTTTGTTCACCTTTCTGCCCACCTTTTTGACCGGGCAGCTCATCCGCTTTATCCCGCTGGGCCGCTGGGAGCGCGTGATTTTAGAAGGTGCGCTGAAAATGGCCATCTTCCTTTTATATATGTTCCTGTGTACCCGCATGAAGGAACTGCACCGCGTGTTTGAGTACCACGGCGCCGAGCATAAGACTATCGCCTGCTACGAGGCGGGCCTGCCGCTGACCGTGGAGAACATCCGCAAGCAGAGCCGGTTCCATCCCCGCTGCGGCACCAGTTTTATGATCTTGGTCATTATCATCAGCATCTTTTTGTATGCGGTGCTGCCCTGGACCAGCACTGGTCTGCGCATCGTGTACAAGCTGTGCATGTTCCCGCTGCTGGTGGGCGTGTGCTATGAAATTCTAAAGTGGGCCGGCCGCTCCCACAGCGCGCTGTCCCGTATCGTATCCCAGCCGGGGCTGTGGATGCAGAGGTTGACGACCTTTGAGCCGGACGACTCGATGATCGAAGTTGCTATTGCGGCAGTGACCCCGGTACTGCCCGAAAATCAGGAGGAAGCCCGCTGGTGAACGCTGCTTATCAAAAACTTTGTGCCCGGCTGATGATGGCCGGGGTGCCCGATGCCCGCTTTGACGCGGCGCAGTTATATACATTTGTGACAGGCCGTGACCACAGGCTGGACGACGGCCCCACCGCCGAGGAAGCCTCCCGCCTGCAGGTGCTGGCCGAGCGCCGCGCGGGCCGCGAACCCCTGCAATACCTGCTGGGGGAGTGGGACTTTCTGGACTTTACCCTCAAGGTCGGCCGCGGCGTGCTTTGCCCCCGTGCCGACAGCGAGGTCGTCTGCGAGACCGCCATTGAACTGCTGAAGGACAGCGAGGCCCCGGTAGTCTACGACCTGTGCGCCGGTACCGGCTGCCTGGGCCTGGGCATTGCCCGCGCTGTGCCCGGTGCCAAGGTGACCTGCGTGGAGTTGAGCCACGACGCCTGGCCCTACCTGACCGCCAATGTGGCGGCGCTGGGCGGCAAGACCACCCAGGCCGAGCGCGGCGACGTGATGAACTACTATACCCAGATCGAGCCGGAGAGCGCCGACCTCATCATCTCCAATCCGCCTTACCTGACGGCCCGCGAGATGCAGAATTTAATGCCCGAGACCGCCAGGGAGCCGGCCATGGCGCTGGACGGCGGCGCGGACGGCCTGGACTTTTACCGCGTGCTGGTGCGCCAGTATTACGATGCGGTGCGCCCCGGCGGCTGGCTGGTGCTGGAGATCGGCTACGCCCAGGCCGAGGCTGTGCTGGAGCTGGGCAAGGCTGCCGGTTGGCAGGCTGGCACCTGCCGCAAGGATGCAGGCGGCAATGACCGGGTAGTTTTTTTCCGAAAACCGCTTGAAAATCCTGTTTAAGGTACTACTAAAACACAACAAACAGTTGTACTGCGCGTGAAAATCGTGTATAATAGGTGCATCTGGGAAATAATACCCCTGTACTACCTTTGCAATTGTGTTTTTGAGATAAAAGGAGAGCAAAACCATGGCAGCAAAAAAAGATACGACACCCAAGACCCCCGGACCGGCCTCTGACAAGAAGCAGGCGTTGGAAACGGCCCTGGCGCAGATCGAAAAACAGTTTGGCAAAGGCGCTGTGATGAAGCTGGGCGCCAACATCGCCATGCAGGTCGACGCCATCCCCACCGGCAGCCTGGGCCTGGACCTGGCCCTGGGCATCGGCGGTGTGCCCCGCGGCCGTATCATCGAGGTCTACGGCCCCGAATCCTCTGGTAAAACTACGCTGGCTCTGCACATCCTGGCCGAAGCCCAGAAGATGGGCGGCGAGGTCGCGTTCATCGACGTTGAGCATGCGCTGGACCCCGTGTACGCCGCCGCGCTGGGCGTAGACATTGACAGCCTGCTGGTCAGCCAGCCGGATACCGGTGAGCAGGCCATGGAAATCTGCGAAGCACTGGTGCGCTCCGGCGCTATCGATGCCATCATCGTGGACTCGGTCGCTGCCATGGTGCCCAAAGCCGAAATCGAGGGCGAGATGGGCGACAGCCATGTCGGCCTGCAGGCCCGCCTGATGAGCCAGGCTCTGCGTAAGCTGACCGGCGTTATCGGCAAGACGAACACCGTCTGCATCTTCATCAACCAGCTGCGTGAGAAGGTCGGCGTGGTCTACGGCAACCCCGAGGTCACCACCGGCGGCCGCGCGCTGAAATACTACTCCAGCGTGCGTATCGATGTGCGCCGTATCGAGGGCCTGAAGGACTCCACCGGCGCCTTCATCGGCAACCGCACCCGCGCCAAGGTCGTGAAAAACAAGGTGGCCCCGCCGTTCCGCGAGGCTGAGTTTGACATCATGTTCGGCGAGGGCATCTCTAAAATCGGTGAGATTTTGGACCTGGGCGTTAAGCTGGGCGTTGTGCAGAAGAGCGGCGCCTGGTTCAACTACGGCGATGTCCGCCTGGGCCAGGGCCGCGATAATGCCAAGATCTTCCTGAAAGAGCACCCGGAGATCTCGGACGAGATCGAGAAGATCGTGCGTGCCAATGCGGACCGCCTGCTGGCCGCCGGTAAAAAGGGCACCGTGAAGCCGCTGGACCCCTCGGAAATCGTTAAGCCGGCCGCCGATGGGGAAGCCCCTGCCGCAGCCTCCGCCCCCGCTGCCAAGACCACCGGCAGTGAGGTAGACCTGGACATCATGGTTGATGAATAATGCCCCAGCTGACACAAATCAAGGAAACGAAAAAAGGCCGCATGGCGCTGTTTTTTGACGGAGAGTTTGCCTTCTCCCTCGATGCAGATACCTTTGCCAAGGCTGACCTGCACGAGGAAGACCTGCTGGAAGAATGGCAGATCGAGGACCTGCGCAAGCAGAGCGACACCCGCCGTGCGCTGGACAAGGCCATGGATTATCTCTCGCTGCGGGACCACGCGGCGGGGGAACTGTACCAGAAACTCTGCCGCAAGTTCGACGAGCACAGCGCCGCCTACGCTGTGGCGCGCGCCGGGGAACTGGGCCTTTTGAACGATGCCGATTTTGCCCGCCGCCGTGCCGCGGAGCTGCTGCGCAAGCGGAAATCCCGCCGCGAAATTTTGCTGGACCTGACGGCGAAGGGTATCGACCGCGATACCGCTGCCGAAGCCGTGGAAGCACTGTATGCCGAAGCCGATGACGGCGAAGACCCTGAACTGGCCAATGCCCGCGCCCTGGTGGAGCGGCACTATGCCGCCAAACTGGCCGCCGGCAAGCGGGACCAGGTAGCGGCCGCGCTGGCCCGCCGCGGGTTCAGCCACAGTGTCATCCGCGCCGCGCTGGCGGAGGATTGACGGCGCAAAAACATACTGTATATAAAGGAAGTTCTATGAAGATTGCGATCATCTCCCTCGGCTGCCCCAAAAACCAGGTGGACGCCGACGTTTTCTGCCACGCCCTCATCAAGGACGGCCACACCACCGTGGCGGACCCGGCCGAAGCAGACATCATCATCATCAACACCTGCGGCTTTATCGAGTCCGCCAAGGCCGAAGCCATCGAAAACATTCTGATGGCCTGCCAGTACAAGCAGCAGAACCCGGACCTGAAGGTCGTCGTCACCGGCTGCCTGGCCGAGCGCTACAAGCAGCAGATCGTGCAGGAGATCCCCGAGGTCGACGCCGTTGTCGGCATTGGCTCCAACGCCGCGCTGCCTGCCATCGTGCGCCGCCTTTGCGCTGCCGGTGCGGGCCAGACCGAGAGCTACGGCCCCAAGACCGATATGCAGTTGGGCGGTGCCCGTGTTATCTCCACTCCGCGCCACTATGCGTACTTAAAAATTGCCGAGGGCTGCAACAACCGCTGCCACTACTGCGCCATCCCGCTTATCCGCGGCCCGCTGCGCAGCCGTGAAATTAAGGATTGCGTGGCCGAGGCCCGCTGGCTGGCAGGGGAAGGCGTCAAGGAACTGATTCTGGTCGCCCAGGACCCCACCGCTTATGGCGAGGATTGGGGCAAGCCGGGCGCGGTTTGCCAGCTGCTGGACGAGCTGCAGGCCATCGACGGCATCCGCTGGATCCGCGTGCTGTATGCTTATCCTGAACGTATCACCGATGAATTTATCGCCGCGCTGGTCCGCAACACCAAGGTGGTGCCGTACCTGGACCTGCCCATCCAGCATTGCGACGACGCCGTGCTGAAGGCGATGAACCGCCGCGGCGGCCGCAAGGAAATTGAGGACGCCATCCACCGCCTGCGCAAGGCCATCCCCGGCATCACGCTGCGCACCACGCTGATCGCGGGCTTCCCCGGCGAGACCGAGGAGCAGTACGCCGAGCTGTGCGACTTTGTCAAGACGATGAAGTTTGACCGCTTGGGCTGCTTTGCCTACTCGGCCGAGGAAAACACCGTGGCCGCCAAGATGGACGGCCAACTGGACGAGGAGACCAAACAGCGCCGCGCGGACCATATCATGGAACTGCAGGCCGAAGTCAGCGCCGAGCGCGAAGGCGAAAAGGTCGGCCAAACGCTGGAATGTGTCTGCGACGGTGTGGACGACGAGACCGGCATGTATCTGCTGCGCTCCAAGGCCGATTGCCCGGAGATCGACGGCAACGTGCTGACCCCCGCTGATACCCCGCTGGAGATCGGCGCGTTCTATAACGTGACCATCACTGACTCTGACACTTACGACCTGTACGGCTACGTGGAAGAAAAGCTGGAGGATTGATGTATGAACCTGCCCAATAAATTGACGATGCTGCGCGTTATTTTGGTGCCTGTTTTTATGGTGTTTGCTGCTTACAGCCGCTACGGCACCGCCGATTTCAACCCCACATTCGCCCTGATCGCCGGGATTATTTTTGCCGTTGCCAGCTTTACCGACTTTTTGGACGGCTACCTGGCGCGCAAAAATAACCTTGTCACCGATTTCGGCAAGTTTATGGACCCACTGGCCGACAAGTGCCTGACCACTGCCGCCTTTATCTATATGGTGGCCTGCGGCATCTGCAGCCCCGTGGTGCTGGCGGTCATTCTGTTCCGCGAGTTCGCCGTGGCAGGCGTGCGTATGCTCGCCGCCGAAACCGGCACCGTCATTGCCGCCAATATGTGGGGCAAGGTCAAGACGGTTCTGCAGATGCTGACCGTGCTGTACTACTACTTTGCCGCCGCGCTGGCAGGTCCCACCGACGTGATGGCCGTGGGGCTGATCACCCAGCTTTTGTGTTGGCTGTGCGGCGCCGCCACCGTGCTTTCGGGCGGCATTTACCTGTGGCAGAACCGCCAGCTGTTTATGCAGGCGAAGTAATACCTTTGCTGCTGCAGGGGCGGATGCTTGCATCGACCCCTACAATAGGGAGCGGCTGAATCCAACCATCAAGGAGCTATTGTTTTGCAAAAATCAACACTCCAAACAAAACTGCATAATTTTTACGGCAGGATGACCCGTGCAGAGCGGGCCGTCCTGCTTCTGTTGTATATCTTTGCCCTTAAATTTGTGTGCAGCACCGTGGCGCACTTTGTGCCCGCGCTGCAGGGCATTGATATGCTGGGCAGTGGGCGGCACCCGGTGGATGTCTGGCTGCTGCTGCTCTCCTGCACGGCGGTGCTGGGCACCTGGTGCCTTTACCGCCGAGCGGCCAAAGCGCTGGATGCCCGGCTGACGAAGTTCGATGCCGTGGTGCTGGCCATCTGCATCGCGGCCAGCGCCGCCTTTTACCTGCACGCCATGGTGGGTCGGCAAAGCCTGTACCTGTGGGACAATGCCACCTACTATAACCTGCAGATCCGGCTGGAATCCAACTTTGCCGACGGCGTATTTACCGGCGTAGGTTCGACGATCTATAAGACCTGGTTCAATGATTATGCGCCGCTGGTCATCAATTTGCTGGCCGAACCGTTCTTTATGTTCACGCCGCGCACGGCCAACACCTTTGCGCTGCTGTGCGGGCTTTTGGTGCCCACGCTGGTCTATTACAGCGCATGGGTGCTGCTGGCGGTGCTGCGCCGCCAGTGCCGGCCCAAAGCGCCCCGCCTGTTTACCGCGCTGGGCCTGGCCATGACCACCCTGCTGCCGCTTTTGCACATTGCGCTGTACCGCGGCATGCCGGACCTGCTGGGTGTGGCCTTTGCGCTGATGCTGCTGGCACTGGGCATCGGGTATGATTTCTCAGCCCCTGCTCCGGCGCGGCTGGTGAGCATAGCTGCCTTTACCGGCCTGTTGATGCTGACCCGCCGCAGCTACATGTTTACCGTGGCAGCCTTTTTTGTACTGTACGGCGTGTGGGTGCTGGTACGGGCAGCATTGCAAAAGCAGGGGACAGCAGCCCTTCACTTTGTGAAATTTGCTGTTACATCGCTGGTTTGTGTGGGCATGCCGCTGGTGCCCATGTTCTGGCGCATCGTAAAGGCCGATTACAGCGACCGCTACGCTACCTACCAGACCGGCGGCTTTTTGGCCGAGCTGGACCACCAGCGGGTCTACCTGGGGTATTTCATCGGGATTTTGTTTGTAATCGGGATTTTATACGCACTGTATAAAAAGCGAACGATATTTCTAACTGTATTATCGGCCGTTGGTTCAGTGCTCACCGTCTTTCTCGTGACCAAAGTGCAGAACATGGACGATCACCAATCGCTGGCGGTGGCGCCGTTTTACCTGCTGGGGCTGTACATGCTGGCTCTGCTGGCGGCGAATCTGCCCGGCAAATGGCTGCGCCGCGCCCTGGCCGCGCTGGTCAGCGTGGGGTGCGCTATCAACTTTGCGGGGTGCAGCCAGCTGATGCCCATCAAGCTGCCCGGCGCGTGGTACAGCGGCCTGTTTTTCACCATCGATAACGAGCGCACCGATGTGGCCCAGATCGCCGAGGTGAACGACTTCCTGCGGGAAAACTGCGAGGGGGACAACTCCGCCTACATGATCTGCCACGGCCTGACCTACAGTGCCGATGTCTTCCGTGCGGCGGCCCTGCCGGACGAGAGCATCCGCTCCATTCTGGCTTACGGTGCGGTCAACCCGGGCAACGATGCCTTCCCGAAAGAACTGTTTACGGCACAGATCGTGCTGACCTGCACGCCCTTTGACCCCAGCAACCATACCGAGAAGATCAACAGCGCCTTTTTGGAGAACGTCGAGACCCTGCACTGCTTTGAGGTGGCGGCGGAATTTGACATGGGCAACGGCTACACCATCACGGCCTACCGCCGCGTAAAAGCCCCGGCAGTGGCCGAGCTGGACGCCTACCGCCGCTGGCTGGCCGAGGAGGACGAGCAGTTCCCCTACAATTTCAGCGCCGTGTGGGACCAGCTGGAAACAGAGCTTGCAAATAACGGATAATAAGTTACTTTTATAAAAGCAACTTAAGTCTTGCAACCGCCCGCTGCGGCGGCTATAATAGAAACCAAGGAAACCCTTTTGAGAGAGGAAAGTGTATCATGCAGATCTTTAACACCATGTCCCGCCAGAAAGAGGAATTTGTTCCGCAGACTCCCGGTGAATACCGTATCTACGTCTGCGGCCCTACGGTTTATAACTACATCCACATCGGCAATGCCCGCCCGATGATCGTGTTTGACACCCTGCGCCGCTATCTGGAATACTGCGGCAATAAGGTGTACTATGTTTCCAACATCACCGATATTGACGATAAGCTGATTAAAAAAGGCCAGGAAGAGGACACCAGCATGCAGGAGGTGGCCCGCAAGTTTGAGGCCGAGTACATCAAGGACTCTGACGGTCTGAACGTCAAGGCGCCTACCGTGCGCCCCCGCGCTACCGAGCATATCGGTGAGATCATCCACATCGTCAAGGACCTGGTCGACTCCGGCCATGCTTACGTGGCCCGCAACGGCGACGTGTACTTCCGCGTGAAGTCTGACCCCGGCTATGGCAAGCTGAGCCACCTGAATCTGGACGACCTGGAGAGCGGTAACCGCGCCCTGCGCAGCCAGATGGATGACGATTTGAAGGAAGATCCCGCGGATTTCGCCGTCTGGAAGGCCGCCAAGCCCGGCGAACCCTACTGGGAAAGCCCCTGGGGCCACGGCCGCCCCGGCTGGCACATTGAGTGCAGCGCCATGGCCCGCAAGCACCTGGGCAAGACCATCGACCTGCATGCCGGTGGTCAGGACCTGATCTTCCCCCATCACGAGAACGAGATCGCCCAGAGCGAGTGCGCCAACGGCTGCACCTTCAGCCGCTACTGGATGCACAACGGCTTCCTGAACATCAACAACGAGAAGATGTCCAAGAGCGCCAACAACTTCTTCACTGTGCGTGAAATTGCCGATAAGTACGGCTACGAGCCTATCCGCTACTTTATGCTGACGGCTGGTTACCGCATGCCGCTGAACTATACCGTCGACCTGATCGAGAGCTGCAAGAACAGTCTGGAGCGCATGTACACCTGCCGCGACAACCTGGACTTTGCCATTGAGCATGCCCACGGCACGGACACCGCCCTGGCCGCCAAGTGTGAGGAAGCCCGCGCCAAGTTTAAGACCGCTATGGATGACGACCTGAACACCCCCGATGCGCTGGCCGCCATCTTTGACCTGGTCAAGGACATCAACACCCTGTCCGATGCCTCCGACAAGGCCACGCTGGAGACCGCCGCCAAGACCTTTGATGAGCTGACAGGCGTGCTGGGCCTGCTGTACAACCGCAAAAAGACCGACGCTATCCCCGCTGAGGTGACCGCCTTGGTGGAGGAGCGCGCCGCTGCCAAGAAGGCCAAGGACTGGGGCCGCGCCGATGCGATCCGCGCCCAGCTGACCGAGATGGGCTGGAGCGTGACTGACACTGCCCAGGGGCCGAAGATCGCCAAGCTGTAATTTGTAATTGATTTGCTGTTATGACGATTCAACGCCAAAAACAGAACAATAGCGCTCTCTGGCTGGTGCTGGGGGGCGCTTTTGTGCTGCGTATGATCCTGGCTGGGGTGACCGAGGGCTACCCCTACGATATGAGCTGCTTTGTGGCCTGGGGCGAAAAGCTGCTGGCCGACGGCCCCGCCGGTTTTTACAGCGGGGGCTATTTTGCCGACTACCCGCCCGGCTACCTGTTTGTGCTTGGTTTTGTGGCGCTTGTACGCCAAATTCTTGCCATACCCTATGAGGCCGAGATGACCTACGTGCTGCTGGCCGTGGTGCCCAGCCTGTGCGATTGCGCCGCCGCCGCGCTGGTGTGGCATATTGGCCGGGAAAAGCTGCCCGAAAGCCGCCTGCCGCTGCTGCTGGCCGCCTTTGTAGCCTTTGACCCGCTGCTGCTGTTTGACACAGCGGTGTGGAAGCAGATCGACGGGGCGTTTGCCCTGCCGCTGCTGCTGTGCTTTTATCTGCTGGAAAAACGGCGCTACCTGCCCGCGGCGGTGCTGTACGGCGTGGCGCTGGCCATCAAGCCCCAGGCGCTGCTGTTTGGGCCGGTGCTGGCCGTGTGTTTTTTGGCGGCCATCGTGCAGGAAGAAAACCGCTTCCGCGCGTTTTTGCGCTGCTTCGGCGGTGCGGCGCTGGCGCTGTTCCCACCGCTGGCGCTGGGCCTGCCTTACTTTGGCCTGACCAATTTGCTGCCGAAGCTGCTGGAAAAATATGCCGGTACAGCGGCAAGTTACCCCTACGCCACCATCAACGGTTTTAACTGGCTGGCGGCGCTGGGGGGCAACTGGGCACCGCTGGACAACACCGTGCTGCTGGGCATCACCTGGAAACAGCTGGGTTTTTTCAACATTTTGCTGGTCACGCTGGGACTGGTGTACCTGGCGGCGCACAGCGTGCGGGAGGGCCGCTTCTCGCCGCTGCTGCTGGCGGCCTATTACGGGCTGGGCATTTTTACGCTGGCCCACTGCATGCACGAGCGCTACATGGTGCCCGGCGTACTGCTGACCCTGCTGGCTGCCGCGCACTGGGAGGATATCCGCCTCTACGCGGCAGGCTTTGGCATGTCGCTGACGGGGTTCTTGAATTTAAGCACCGTCTACAGCCTGACCGGCTCCGATGACGAATGGCTGACCAGCGCGACCAGCTCCAGCGTGGCGATTTTGGTCGGCCTAGCCGAGACTGTCTGTTTTGTGCTGCTGTTGTTTGCGGTGTGGGATATTGTGGTTCACGGCCACGCTCTGCCGCTGCCCGCCTGCAAGGCGGAGAACACGGAACCCCCCGCAATACCGGCCCCCCAGCCCAGGTGGCAGCGAAAAGAGCTGCTGGCCATGCTGGCGCTGACGGCGGCGACTGCTGTGGTAAGCTTTACGTACCTGGGCAGCCTTACCGCGCCGCAGAACCCGCTGGATGCCACCGACACGACCCTGACCGAATCCGTGACCCTGCAGGGGGACACGGCGGCGCTGTGGGTGTACCCGGGCATCTCCTACGGTGGGCGGATGACCGTGACCGACGCCGCAGGCACGACCGTTTATGAGAAAGAACTGGACTACAGCACCTGCTTCAGCTGGACATCGGTGGAATTGTACGCCGACGCGGGCAAAGTTTTCCACATTACGGTGGAAAACGCGCAGCTGTTTGAGCTGGCGTTCCGCGATGCGGACGGCGCGCTGGTGCCGGTAACGGGTGGTGGGGCCCTGTTTGATGAGCAGGACGCCGTACCCGAGGCCATCAGCCAGCTGAACAGTATGTATTTCGACGAAATCTACCATGGCCGCACGGGGTACGAGCAGCTGCACCGCCTGCCGGTGTACGAAACGACCCACCCGCCGCTGGGCAAGGATTTTATCATGCTGGGCATTGCGTTGTTTGGCATGACGGCCTTTGGCTGGCGCTTTGCGGGCACGCTGTTTGGTGTGCTGCTGGTGCCGCTGGCCTGGTGCTTTGTGCGCCGTCTGACCCGCCGCCCCTGGGCGGCCGCCATGGCAGGTGTGCTGCTGGCGCTGGACTTTATGCGCTTCTCCCAAAGCCGGTTGGCGACCATTGATATTTATGGTACCTTTTTCATCCTGCTGGGGGCCTACTTTATGCTGTGGTACTGCCAGCAGGTGCTGACGGTGGGCGTGAACGGCGCCGTCCTGCCCATGTTTTTGGGCGGGCTGGCCTTTGGCCTGGGCTGCGCATCCAAGTGGACCGGCATTTACGCCGGGGCCGGGCTGGCGATGCTGTACCTGGGCGTGCTGTACGCCCGCTGGCGGCAGGGCAAGCCGGGCTTTGCCCAGGAGTTCCGCACCGCATTTTTGGGCGGAGTAGTGTTTTATGTGGTGATGCCGCTGTGCATTTACATTGCATCCTACCTGCCGTACTGGTGGCGCGACCACAGTTTTGGTCTGGCCGATTGGTGGCGGTGCCAGGTTTCGATGTACAATTACCACTCCACGCTGGAGGCGACCCACCCGTTTGAGAGCCGCTGGTATACCTGGCTGCTGGGCCTGCGCCCGGTATGGTATTACCGCAACGGATACCTGCCCGCGGGCCTGAAGGCCAGCATTGCGGGCATGGCTGGGCCGGTGATCTGGCTGGGCGGCCTGGCGGCGCTGTTGTGGCTGCTGTGGCGGCAGGTCTCGGGCCGGGGCACCCGCGCGGGGGCGGGGGTGCTGATCTTGTACGGCACGCAGCTGATCCCCTGGATGCTGGTGACCCGGTGTACCTTCCTGTACCATTATTTCCCCAGTTCGATGTTCTGTCTGGCGGCGCTTTCGCTGGTGCTGGCCACGGCGAAAGATCAGCGCCGGGCCAGGCGCCTGGGCGCTGCGCTGTGCGCAGCGGCGCTGGTGCTGTTTGTGTGGTATTACCCGGCCCTCTCCGGCCTGCCCATCGCCGCCTGGCACGCCGACCTGCTGAACATTTTACCGAGCTTTGGATTTTATTGACAGGGGTTTTGTTCCTTTCTTGAAAGAAAGGAACCGAAAGAACTTTTAATATAATAGAATAAAAATAACCTGTGTACGTGGGAGATATGATCCGGTACACAGGTCATTTTATTTAAGGAGCAAGCGGGGCATCGGGGACGCTGCCCCTATAAATAGGGTTTTATTATTTATAAAATCACATGTATATGTGATTTTGATTAAAGTTTCTTTGCTTACTTTCTTTTCAAAGAAAGTAAGGCAACCTCCATTAGGCTTCGGGCAGGTAGATGTGGTGGGGGAGACCCTCGACGTAGATGGGGGTGAGTTCGGCCTGGACGAGGGGCAGGGCGTAGGCCAGGAACTCGTCGGTCATGGCGGTGTGGTCGGCATTGACCCATTCCAGCGGGACCTTCTTTTCCAGGTTGGCGACCTCACTGATAGGATGCAGGCTGGTGCCGCACTGGTACGGTGCGTTGGAGATGCGGTCCAGGGCGACCATCTCGCCGGTATGGCCCTCAAAGGCGGCCTTGGCGGCGGCACCGCCCACCTGGTACGCCTCGGTGATGTCGGTGCGGCTGGTCAGGTGGCCGGCGCAGCGCTGCAGGGTCGAAAGCTCGATGCAGCGGGTCTTGGTGTCCAGACGGCGAGCCACCGTGTTGGCCAGGAAACGGGCCGTGCCGGTCAGGGTCTTGTGACCGAAAGCGTCCACTGCGTGGACATCATCGGCCAGCTCGCAGACGTAGCGGCCGTCCTCCAGCTTGACGCCCTCGGAGACGGCGATGACGATGGAGGGCTTCTCTTTCTGCATGCGCTCGACCTTTTCGACAAAATGATCGACGTTGAAGGGGACTTCCGGCAGGCAGATCATGTCTACGCCCTCGCAATCCTCGGCCTTGGCCAGGGCAGCGGCGGCGGTCAGCCAACCGGCATTGCGGCCCATGATCTCCACAATGGTGACGTACTTGGTGCCGTACACTGTGGCGTCACGAATGATCTCTTTCATGACAACGCCGATATATTTGGCGGCGCTGCCGTAGCCGGGGGTGTGGTCAGTGACCATCAGGTCGTTGTCGATGGTCTTGGGCACGCCCATAAAGCGGATCTCGCTGCCGATATGGGTGCCGTAGTCGGCCAGCTTGCCGATGGTGTCCATCGAGTCGTTGCCGCCGATGTAGAAGAAATAGCCGATGTCCAGCTCTTTCAGGATCTCGAACAGCTGGATGTAGACGGCCTCGCCCTCGGGGGTGTGCCAATCCGGCAGCTTGTAGCGGCAGCTGCCCAGATAGCTGGACGGCGTGCGCTTGAGCAGCTCAATGTCCAGGGCGGTCTTGAGCTTTTCATTCAGCACGCAGGTGCGGCGCTCCAGCAGACCCGCCACGCCGTGCAGCATGCCGTAGACCTTGCCGGCACCGCGGCGCTTGCAGCTCTCATACACGCCGGCCAGGCTGGCATTGATGACCGAAGTGGGACCGCCGGACTGACCGACGATTGCATTTTTTGCCATAGTTTCTCCTCCTGCAATTTCCATGGGGTGGGTTGCGCTGCGGGTACGTTCCGGCAGCGCACGATAATTGTCATGTTTAGTGTAGCATGGAGTACACTTTTTTTCTATTGCAGGAGTTGCCGAAAATTTGTACGTGTCTTTGTATAACTTTGCGTTCCACAGTGCGGAACGTGTTTTGCGGGGTGGATGGGGCTGTATGGAGAAAAATTCCGCTGTATGGAATATTTGTGCCATGCGGCGGGACAAAATGAGTGCTGAAACCTTGCAAAAATTGCGCAGGAAAGTTGACTTTCGGCAAGGTGAATAAACTTTCTACGACAAAATTGTGCGGTATGACGGAAAATAGAAAAGCCCACCCCAAAAGGGGCGGGCAAAGTGCAAAATCAATCCAGATGAATATGCCGCGGCACACCGTTGATGTAGATGGGGGTCAGCTCGGCCTGGATCAGGGGGCGGGCGTAACGCTCGAAATTGGCGTTGACGTGCATGCCGTCGGCGGTGATCCACTCGTCGGGGACCTTCTTCTCAAAGTTGGCGACCTGGGTCACGTCGACCATCTCGGTTTCGATGCGGTAGGGCTGGTCGCTCAGGCGCTTGATGGCGGACATCTTGGCGGTCTCGCCGCGCACGGCGGCTTCCACAGCGGCACCGCCCACCTGGTAGGCCTCGGTCACGTCGGTGCGGCTGGCCAGGTGGCTGGCGCAGCGCTGCAGGGTCGAGAACTCGATGGCGCGGGTCTTGCAGCCCAGGCGGACGCGGATCAGGTCGGCCAGGTAACGGCTGGTGCCGCTCAGGATGGCCTTGTGGCCGAAGGCGTCCAGCTGACCGGCGGTGGAGACCAGGTCGCACAGGAAGACACCGTCCTTATTTTTAACGCCCTCGCTGGCGGCAATGATGACATTGTGGCGCTCTTTTTCCAGCTCGGCGACGCGGGCCAGGAAGGCATCCTCGTCAAAGGGACGCTCCGGCAGCAGGATCAGGTCGGGGCCGTTGCAGTCCGGGCCGGCGGCCAGGCTGGAGGCAGCGGCCAGCCAGCCGGTGTGGCGGCCCATGATCTCGGCCACCGTCACGCTGCGCAGGTCGTAGACGCTGGAATCGCAGATGACTTCCTTTAAAATAGTAGCGATGTACTTGGCGGCGCTGCCGTAGCCGGGGGTGTGGTCGGTCAGCAGCAGGTCGTTGTCGATGGTTTTGGGCACGCCGATGAAGCGGATCTCGCTGCCGATGGTCTTGCCGTAGGCGGACAGCTTGGAGATAGTATCCATCGAGTCGTTGCCGCCAATGTAGAACACGGCACCGATGTCGTACTGCTTGAACAGGTCAAACAGCTGCACAAAGGGGGCCTCGTCCACATCGGGCTGGGGCAGCTTGTAGCGGCAGCTGCCCAGGAAGCTGGACGGCGTGCGCTTCAGCAGCTCAATGTCCATTTTGTCGGAAAGGACCGCGTCCAGATCGACGAGCTTGCCTTCCAGCACACCGGCGATGCCGTACTGCATGCCGTAGACGTGCTCGGCGCCGCAGGCCTTAGCGGTCTCGTAGACGCCTGCCAGGCTGGAGTTGATGACGGCAGTGGGACCACCCGACTGCCCGACCAATACGTTTTTCATGGAACACCTCATTGATTTATAATGTGTATTTTTAACGATGCAAAGCATATTTCTCGATAGCCAGGGCGACGCCGTCGTGGTTATTGTCCGTAGTGACGGCATCGGCGGCAGCGAGGATCTCCGGCGTGGCGTTGCCCATGGCTACGCCCAAACCGGCATCCTCGATCATCGAAAGGTCGTTGCCGGAATCGCCCACGGCCATGACCTGGTCACGGCGCAGACCCAGCTTTCCGGCCAGGGCCAGCAGGCCGCTGCCCTTGGTAACGCCGGGGGCGTTCAGCTCGATGTTGCTGCCCAGGCTGGTGGTGGCCTCTACGTCCGGGCAGGCGGCCAGCACGGCGCGCCAGGCCTCGTCCCGCAGCTCCACTTTGGGGTACATGACGCTGAATTTTTCCACCTGGCCGACCTTCTCCTGCAGGACGGTGCGCAGGTCAGGGACCTCGATGCGGGTCTTGCGGAAGTAGTCTCGCAGGTTTTCCGGCACCAGCACGTCGATGAGGTCGTTGTCGGCCTTGGTGGCGTAGCTTTTGCCGCCCACAAACAGGCTGAACACGCCGCCGAAGGGCTTGAGCGCATCATAGACCCGCAGCGAATCCTCCAGCGAGAAGGGCTGGTCGATGATATGCTCGCCGGTGCGCATGTCTACCACCGAAGCCCCGTTGGAGGTCAGCGCGTAGTGTACGCCGGGGATGCCGGTGAACGCCTGGGGTACGCCGGTGGCGGTGCGGCCGGTGGCGGGCAGCACAATGATGCCTGCCTGTACGGCGGCCTCGATAGCAGCCAGGTTGCGCGGGCTGATGTGTTTGGCATCGTCAAAAACCGTGCCGTCCAGATCCAGGCCGATTAAGCGGATGTCCTGCATAGATTTACCACTCCCTTGGGCAACCCAGCACAATTCGCGCCCTATGGGCTTAAGCACCGCTCCGGCGGCTGGCACACCTCGCTCGCCGTATCGGTACTTAGAATTATGCCGTGTTACCCTTAACCATCTAAGTGTACCGCAAATGCGGAATAATTGCAAGACGACGCGGGGTGTGGTAGAATAAATAAAAACATTTTGTAAGGAACACGCCAAAAGGCCTCCTTGTGCAAAGGGGGTTCCGCGAAGTGGTGGGGGATTGTGGCCTTGCGGGTGTAGACCGAATGGCCTGGTGAACGGGACGATCCCTCAGTCACCTTCGGTGACAGCTCCCTTTACACAAGGGAGCCTTTGCGAGGCTGCAGTAAAGGAAAAAACAATGACAAAACAACGCTTATGGCAGCTGGATGCGCTGCGGGGGCTGGCGCTGCTGAATATGCTGGCCTACCACGCGATGTACGATTGGGTGTATGTGTTTGGCCATGCCGGCAGCTGGTATAATATCGGCGCGCCGGGGTGCCATGTGTGGCAGCAGTATATCTGCTGGAGCTTTATTTTGCTCTCCGGCTACAGCTTTACGCTGGCCCGCCGCCCGCTGAAAAATGGGCTGATCGCGGCCGGGTGCGCTGCGGTGCTGACCGTGGTGACGGTGGGGTTCATGCCGTCGGAGAGCATCTGGTTCGGTGTACTGCACTTAAACGCCGCCGCTGTGCTGCTGAGCTGCCTGATTAAGCCGCTGTTGGACAAAATACCCGCTGTGCCGGGGCTGATAGGCAGCGCCATGCTGTTTGCGCTGACCAATCAACTGCCCTGGGGCTGGCTGGGGTTTGAACGGTGGCACATTGCTGCGCTGCCTGCCGGGTGGTATGATGCCAACCTGTTCTGGCTGGGGCTGCCGGACCTGACGCGGTTTAGCTCGGCGGATTATTTCCCCATTCTGCCATGGGTGTTTTTGTTCTGGTGCGGGCTGTTTCTGGCGCGGCTGTGGCGGCCGCGCGCGGGGCAGGCACCGGCGGCGCTGCAGCCGCTGTGCGCGATAGGCGGCCGGACGCTGCTGGTTTACATGCTGCACCAGCCGGTAATTTACGGCATTTTGTGGTTGTGGACGTCCCTGCGTGGTTGATAGTTTGTGGAAAAACGGAAAATTTGTTAAAAATTTAAAAACGACCCCCTTTCGGCGAAAAATAGTGTTGACAGAGACGGGAACTATATAGTATAATTGCTGTTACTGGTTAATGTTTTTGACCGGCAAACTCCTGTCTCAGGTCAAGGGAGGGAAGAAGATGTCGGAGATCCGTGTCAAAGAGGGCGAGTCCCTCGAGAGCGCACTGCGCCGTTTTAAGCGCAGCACTGCTCGCAGCGGCGTGTTGGCTGAGGTTCGCAAGCGCGAGGCTTATGAGAAGCCGTCCGTTAAGCGTAAGAAGAAGTCCGAGGCTGCCCGCAAGCGCAAGTTTAAGTAAGGTTTCTTACCAATGAACGACTGTGCAGACCCGCGCAATGCGCGGGTCTGCACTTTTTTCTTGCGCGTTGTTGACGCAACGCTTCAAAGAAGGGGTTCGTCGCTTGTGGCTGCGCCACGCTCCTGCCGCTTGGCGGCCAAAACAATGGCCGCCAGCCAGCAGAGCTGGCACCGCTCGTTCGGTTGCAAGCCCCACTGGGGCTTGCATCGCTGACGCGACCCCGAACCCCTTCCTTGGACTTACCCCGTCGCCAAAAGGCGCATTTTTGCGCCTGACGACACAAAAATGTGTCTTTTTGATCTAGAGGTGTCAGCATCGTCGGCGCATGTCCGCCGATGCTGACGGGTTTTAAAAATTAGGTGCAGCTTATGATTTTAACTCCTGAAATCGTATTTCGGAAAATTGAGTGCATCCACCCGGACTATCTGAAAGCGCATGGCATTACGGCGCTGGTGCTGGATGTGGATAATACGCTGACCGGGGATAACAGCCAGGTGTTGGAACCCACCGTGCAGGCCTGGCTGGACGAGATGCGGGCGGCGGGCATCAGCCTGACCATCGTGTCCAATAACACGGCTAAGCGGGTGCGCCCTTTTGCCGAGCGTATCGGCCTGGATTGGGTGCCCCTGGCCTGCAAGCCGCTGACCATCGGCCTGATGGTGGCGCGGCATCGTCTGGGCGTGAAAAAAAGCCAGATGGCCATGGTGGGCGACCAGATCTTTGCCGACCGCATGGCCGCCGGGCTGTACGGCTGCCCCTGCCTGTACCTGCTGCCCCGCACCCCCCGCGACCGCAACAAATTTGTCCGGTTCAAACGCAAGTATGAACCCTACTGGCTGGACCGATACTATAAAAAGGGAGGGACTGTGCATGAATGAGCCGCGTTTTGGCACGGCTGGCCTGGCGGACAGCTACACCTTCAAAAAGTTTGATCCCGCCGCCATCGCCGCCTACACCGCCGGTTTTGGCCTGACCGCCTTTGAATACCAGTGCGGCCGCGGCGTGCGGCTGGCCCACGACAAGGCACACGCTTTGGGCGAAGCCTGCGCCGCGCGGGGCATCGCCCTCTCGGTGCACGCGCCCTACTATATCAGCATGTCCAGCCTCGAGGAGGACAAGCGGCTGCACAGCATCGACTATCTGCTGCAAAGCTGCGCACTGGTCAAGGCGCTGGGCGGTAAGCGGGTCATCTTCCACTCCGGCTCCTGCGGCAAGCAGAGCCGCGAAGAAGCGCTGGAAAAGGCGCTGGACACGATGGAGCGCGCCGTAAAAGCCTGCGATGAGGCGGGCTACGGGGACTGCATCCTCTGCCCCGAGACGATGGGCAAGGTGAACCAGCTGGGCACGCTGGACGAGGTGCTGGCCCTGTGCGGCGTGGATGAGCGCATCACGCCCTGCATCGATTTTGGCCACCTGTACGCCCGCAGCCTGGGCACTCAGTTTGCCGACGGCACCGCAGCCGCCGACTATGCCGCTCTGCTGGACACGCTGCAGGCCGGGCTGGGGGATGAACGGGCAAAGCAGTTCCACGCCCATTTCTCCCGCATCGCCTACACCAAGGGCGGCGAGAAGTGCCACCTGACCTTTGCCGATACCGAGTACGGCCCGCCCCATGCACCACTGCTGGCACTGCTGAAAGAGCGCGGGCTGACCCCCACCATCATCTGCGAAAGTGCGGGCACCCAGGCCGAGGATGCGGCGGAACTGGCGAAAACGTATGCCGCGTTATAAGAGACTAGGGCAGTGACACATAATCCTGCGTACCGATACGACGAGCGAAACATGCCAGCTGCTAAGCAAAAAGCGCAGAGAATACTTTGTGTATTCTCGAGCATTTTTGCAACGCAGATGGCGTGTTGCAGCCGCCGGAGCGGTGCTCAAGCCGTCAGGCGGGGATTGTGCGGAGCTGTCCAAAGAAAAAATACCAAATTTCGCGCAAAAAAATCGGCTCAGGGCTTGAAAAAGTCCAGTGTATCCTGTAAAATAAATACAGGTATGTATTTTGTAATTTATGGAGGAATTTTTATATGATTTCTGCAGGCGAATTCCGCAACGGCGTCACCTTTGAGCAGGACGGCCAGGTCCTTCAGGTCGTTGAGTTCCAGCACGTCAAGCCCGGCAAGGGCGCTGCTTTCGTGCGCACCAAGACCAAGAACGTCATCACCGGCTCTGTCGTTGAGACCAGCTACAACCCCACCGCTAAGTTCCCTCAGGCTTTCATCGAGCGCAAAGAGGTCACCTACTCCTACGAGGATGGCGATCTGTACCACTTCATGGATGTTGAGACCTACGACGACATCCCCGTTGGCGCTGCCGATGTGCCCGACAACTTCAAGTTCTGCAAGGAGAACGATACCTGCAAGCTGCTGAGCTACAAGGGCAAGGTCTTCAGCGTTGAGATCCCCAACTTTGTTGAGCTGGAAGTCACCGCTACCGAGCCGGGTGTCAAGGGCAACACCGCCACCAACACCCTGAAGCCCGCCACCGTTGAGACCGGTGCCGAGATCCGCGTGCCCCTGTTCATCAACGAGGGCGACAAGATCCGCATCGATACCCGCACCGGCGAGTATATGGAGCGCGTGAACTGATTTTGTTCCACAAGCCGGGCCTGGCATACCGCCGTGCCCGGCATTTTTTGAACGGAGGATTTCTGTTATGGCTATGGACTTGAATGCAAAGGCTGCCTACATCCGCGGCCTGATGACCGGTATGGAGTTTGACCCCGCCAGCAAGAACGGCAAGGTCATTGCCGCCATGATGGACCTGCTGGAAGAGATGGCTGCCCAGGTGGTCGAGCATGACAACGCCCTGGACCAGGTCTACGATGAGCTGGAGACCCTGGACCAGGATGTGGACGACATCGTGAGCGACCTGTACGCCGACGATGACGAGGACGACGCCGCCGAAGAGGACAGCGACGAGGGCCTGTACGAGGTCACCTGCCCCAACTGCGGCAAAGTCTCCACTGTGGACGAGGAGACCCTGCTGGATCAGACCCAGGAGCTGGTCTGCCCCTACTGCAATGCCTCTTTTGACATTGAGCTGGAAGGCACCGAGGACGAGCAGCCCGAGGATAACGACCAGTAAGTAAAAACGATGCGGCCCGGTGGAAACACCGGGCCTTTTTGGTATGCAAAGGAGGTGGGGCGGATGCTGACGGCGGCAAAACTTGTGCTGCCCGCTTTGGCGGCGGCACTGTTTGTGTGGGGCGCGGCGTGGTGCGTGGTGCGCACGCTGCGGCCGCAGATGGCGGATACTGCGGCTGTTGGCGGTGAGCCACCCCGCAGCAGCAAGGCCATGGCGGCACTGGCCGGGCTGCTGTTTGTGTGCGTACTGCAGCTGGTGTTCTGCCATGCGGCGCAGGCAAACAACCCCGGCGTGGGGCTGGCCCAGGCCATGGAGTGGCAGTTTTACGGCAACACCGACGCGCGGCATTACATCGACCTGGCGCAGTACGGCTACGGCACCGGCGGCGCGTTTGCGGAGCAGGAATTGATGATCGTGTTCTTTCCGCTGTTCCCGGCGCTGCTGCGGGTCGTGCATTTGCTGGTGAGAGGCAGCTATCCGCTGTTGGGGCTGGCCGTGCAGGGGCCGCTGTTTGCCGGGGCGGCGGTATCGCTGTACACCCTGGTCAGCCGCCGCTGGGGCGAGCGCCAGGCGGTGCTGACGCTGGCCCTGCTGATGGCCAGCCCGGCGGCTGTATTTTTTGCTGTGCCGATGACCGAAAGCCTGTTTTTGCTGGTGACTGTGCGCTACGTGCTGGCGTGGGATCGGCGGCAGTGGGGCCGCTGTGCGGTGCTGGGTGTGCTGGCCGGGGTGTGCCGCGCCCCCGGCGGACTGCTGCTGGGGCTGGCGGCGCTGGAACTGGCGGCCGCATGGCGCCGGGGAAAGCGGCCCGCGCTGGCAAGTATCCCGGCCATGCTGGCCCCGGCGGCGGGGCTGGGGCTGTACTTTGGGCTGAACCAGGCAGTGTATGGCCGCTGGAACCAGTACAGCGTGTACCAGTGGGAGCACTGGGGCCAAAAACTGGGCCTGTTTACCGATACCGTGCGCTACCATTTGGACTATATGGCCAGTTGGTGGGAGGATAACCGCAAGGCGGCGGTGGGCATCTGCCTGGCGGCGATACTCTGCATCCTGTTGGCGCTGGGGCTGCTGGCGGCTTCTGTGCGGCGGCTACCTGCGGCCTGGCTGGGGTTTGGCCTGGCCTACCTGGCCGTGACGATGGGCGCGACCTGGCTGTTGAGCGCCCCGCGGTACGCAGTGGGGCTGTTCTGCCTGCCGGTGGCACTGGCGCTGCTGCTGCAGGACCGCCCCCGGCTGACCTGCGGGGTGCTGGCGGTGCAGGTGATGGTGAGCGTGGTGTATACTTGGCAGTATCTGCACGGCTGGCCGATCTACTGAGCTGTTGCAGGATAAGAAAAGAGCCTGTCTCGGGGAAGGAGACAGGCTCTTTTGTTGTTAGTATGGTGAAAAATTACTTTTTCTGCAGTGCGCCCTGCAGCATGATGTCACCGAAGGACAGGGCGTTGTACAGGCCCACCTTGTTGGCCTGGCGGATGATGCGCTCCGGCAGGGGCTTGGTGTCGTCTGTGGAAAGCAGGACGATGTGAACCTTATCGGCCACGTCGACGCCGTTCTCTTTGGTGGTGCTGAGCACCTGCAGGTACACTACGTAGGGATCGCTCATCGAGCCGTAGTAGATATCGTTGCCGCAGCGCACCAGCGGGCGGCCTTTATAGGTCAGTTTCGGGGTATAAGCCATGGCTGAAACCTTCTTTCTTCGTGTTGTCTAATAATACATTATAGCATAGATGCGGTTGTATTACAAATCTAATTTTTCCCGCTCGACTTTTTCCTCGTTGAGGGCGACCTGCTCGGTCAGGATGCGGACTTTGCTGTCCAGCTGGCTGAGGCGGATGGACATGAAGAACTGCTTGGCCAGCAGCAAAAAGATGATGACCACATACACAAAGTTGATGGGGCTCATGAAGCCCAGCAGGTTGGCGGCCCAGTAGGCGATGCCGGGGAAGATGGCCAAAATCAGCAAAGCGGCACTGAACAGCAGCCAGAAGATCGTATCCTCGATCTGGACTTTTGCCTGGCGCACGCGGCGCAGGATGTACCACGCTGTGACCAGGCTGCCGAAGATCAGGCAGATGCGGATAAGCGTTTGGTCGAACATTTTTACAGGCTCCTTTCGGGATACGGGGTCGCGGTGTCGCGCTTGCGGAACCACTGGATCAGCAAGATAGAGATGGACATTTTGACCATATACTGCACGCTGCGCCAGAACGTCAGGTAGCTCTGGCCGGCGGTGCGCTCGCCCATTTCCACCTGCACTTCCTTGACTTTGGCGCCGTTTTTGATCAGGTAGCTGATGGTGTCCGGCTCGGGACCGTAGTTCAGGTTTTGGGCAAACTCCTGCATCAGGCGGCGATTGAACATCCGCATGCCGCTGGTGGGGTCGCAGATGGCGCGGCCGGTGGTGAGCCGGATGGACCAGCTGATGATGTAGCTGCCCAGCATGCGCAGGGTCTTGGGCTTTTTCACGGTCAGGAACCGGCTGCCGATGACGATGTCGTTGCCCTCCTCCAGCGCCTCCAGCATGGGGGCAATGAACTCCGGCTTATGCTGGCCGTCGGCGTCCAGCTGCATGGCACAGTCGTAGTCGTTCTCGGCCGCATAGCGCAGGCCGGTCTGGAACGCGCCCGCCAGCCCCAGGTTGACCGGCAGATCGATGAGCCGGTAGCCGTGGGCGCGGCAGACGGCGGCGGTCTTGTCGCGGCTGCCATCGTTGACAACGACATAATCGTACTGGGGGTAGTGGGTGGTCAGTTCCTCGACCACGGAAACGATGCTTTCTTCCTCATTATAAGCGGGGATGACGATGAGTAATTTAGACATCTTAGCTCCTTTTGGCTGCTTGGGCCGCGGTTTTCTCCATTGTAGCAAAGACGGCCTGCCATGTAAAGTGGGCGCACAGGTTGGTGTAAGCGGCGTCGGCCCGGGTGCGGGCGGCGTCGGGATCTGCCAGGACCGCCTGCAGGGCCGCGGCCAGCGCGGCAGGGGCGGTGCTTTCCAAGTAGGCAGCGTAGGTCCCATCGGGCAGCAGCTCGCCGGTGCCCGCCGTGTGGGTGGTGACGATGGGGCAGCGGCAGGCAGCGGCTTCTAATAACGTGGTGGGGAAGCCCTCGGCGTACTCCGTCGGCAGGCAATAGCAACTGGCCTGCGTTAACAGCTGGACGATCTGCGGGTGGGGCAGGGCGCCCAGCGCGTAGATGGGGGCGCCGAGCTGGCGCAGGGCGTTTTCCTCGGGGCCGGTGCCGGCGATGAAAAGGGCGCAGGACGTGCCGTTTTGGTTTAGCTGCTGCACGGCTTCGGCCAGCTTGGCCGCGCCTTTTTCGGGGATGAGCCGCCCCACAAAGGCTATGATGGGGGTGGCGGGGGCGAGATCGAATTCTGCCCGGAAGTCGCGGGGGTGGTCGCTGGCTAAGGCGGCTAGTTCCGCCGGGTCCACGGCGTTGGGCAGGCGGCCAGCGGCGGTGATGCCGAAGGTGCGCAGCCAGCTGCAGACATCGCCGGAGACGCCGTAGAAGGGGAACCCGCAGGCTTTGATAATGTTGCAGGCCAGGTGCTCGTACATTTTGCCCGCAAGGCCCGCCGCGCCGCCGTGCATCATATAGCCGGTGGAGTGGTCCAGCACCAGCGCGGGGATGCCCCGGCGCTTGCACTGCCGCGCGGCCCAGACGCTTTGGGTGTACATGCGGGTCTGGATGACGGCAAAGTCGATGCCCTGCGCCCACAGGTCCGCTGCGGGCGGGTGGGGCTTGAGGACCGGAAACCGGCCGTTCATCACCGGCCAGGCGGGCAAGCGCCATATCTCGATGCCGTCGGCGTCCGTTTCCCGCGCGGGCAGACCGGGCAGGCTGCTGGTGACCACCAGCGCCCGGTGCCCGGCAGCCAGGCATCGGCGCGCCAGGTTCCAGGTGTACCGCTCGACCCCGCCGGGAGTGGGCAGATATTGGGTTGTGAAAAAGCAGAAAGTCATAAGCAGGTGTCAGCGGGCGATGACCGCCAGCATAATGTTGAGGATGACGCCCCACTGTACCAGCGCCAGCGCGCCGGTCAGGCGGGCTTGGGCAGAGGCTTCGTCCGGCACGGCGGCCAGGCGGCGGGGCAGGCAGGTCAGCAGCAGGGCGGGCAGCACGGGCAGGAAATACCGCCCCTGCAGGCCGTACAGGGTCTCGTAATGGGTGGGAGTCCACAGCAGGCAGCCAGCCACGGCCAGCAGGCAGCTCAGGACGGCCGCCGCCGCGCCAAAGCCCCGCAGCCTGCCCGTAGGCAGCTTGCCGTTTTGGGCGGGCAGCGCCGCATAGGCCAGCAGCAGGTAGAGCGCCACCACCCAGAACCAGGCCAGGTCCAGCGTGTAGTAGCTTAGGCTGCCGCCTACCAGCGTGCGTAGGTAATGGTCGCCGTTTTGCACGATGCTGCGAACAAACAGCAGGGCGGTGGCAGGCAGGTGGTGCAGGATGTAGCCGGGGGTGTAGGTGGCTTCGTCGGCGGCATCGGTCACACTTTGGGTGGCGCGGGTGGCGCGGGCAGCTTCCACCTCGGCGGCTACGGTCTCGCGGTCCAGCGGGATGCGGTCGTCCATGGTGCCTACGTCCAGCCCCAGCGCGGCGAACCGCTCCACGCAGGTGGGCAGGTTGAAGAGCTGCTTGTAGGCCTGCATGGCACCGCCCTCGGCAAAATAGGGCAGGTAGGCGTCGGCGTTGCCGGTGGTGACATCGGTGCCCAGCAGGGCGTAGGAGGCCATGGTGTAGAAAGCCTGCGCATCGGTGTAGCTGTTGGCTTTGTCGGTGGTGAAAAGGAAGCTCTGGCCCAGCACGACGGGGGTGACGTCCCCCTCAGCGAGGGCCTGCACCCAGAAGTCCACCTCGCTCTGGGCGGGGTCGCGGGTGTTCGCTGTGTAATAGTATAACCGCCGCACGTAGTTTTCCATCGTATTGTCGGCGCAGATGGTTTCCTCGTAGGCGGCGTCCGGCTCAGCCGGAGCGTTTTTGGCGCTGCGGGCGTCGTCGGTGGTTTCCTCGGTGACAGCTGCCGCATTGTCAGCGGCGGGGGAACCGAGGGCACCGGTGAGGGTGCCGGTGTTCAACACCAGCGCCAGCGCCAGGCAGGCGGCCAGGTAGCCCAGCTTTTTCGCTTTGGCGTGGTGGCCCAGCGCGGCGGCGGGGACCAGCACAAACAGCGCGGCCAGGGGCAGATAGACCATCTTGCCCGGGGCCAGCAAAATGCCGGCGACGGCCAGTGCGGCCATGCGTTTCGGCGTGGGCTGGCCGTAGACGGCATCCAGCAATAAGGCTGTAAAGCCGAAGCACAGCCCCAACAGCACAGCGTCGCGGCTGAAGCTGGCGGCGAGGTGCAGCGTCATGGGCAGCAGGGCCGCCGCAGTAAAGATGCGCTTGCCGCAGGGCGCGGCCTTGACGGCGAAGGCCGCCAGCAACGCAAACACGATAAGGTTTGCCAGCCGCCCCAGCGCCAGCGCCGGGGTAAAGCCCAAGTGCAAAAGATACGCAAGGAACACCGCACCGCCGCTGGCCAGATACAACAGCGGGTTCTGGTCAGTCTGCAGCTCGTGGTATTCCTGATGACTGGTGTAGGGGGCGTCGGTGGTGGTGAACAGCGTGTCGGTGAACTCCTGCCAGGTGAAGACGGTGGTATTTTCGTCCTGCAAAAGCTCGTCGGTGTCGGTCTCCCGGCGGAAACTGGTGGTGGTGGGCACCTTGCCCATCTGCCAGTCATCGTGGGAGATCATATTGGCCCACTTGGTGGCTAAGGTAAAGCTTTGGTTGATGTGGTACTTTTCATCCGGTGCGGCGTAGGGCGGCAGAATGACCGAGTAGATGAGGCCAAAGCCCAGCACCAGTACAAAAACAAGGCGGTGCAGCGATACTTTGCGGCTGAGGCAGGCATACACGGCAAAGGCCGCCAGCAGCGCGGCCGCGCCGCCCGCCAGCAAAAAGAACCGCGTCAGGTAGCCGCCCATGCGCTGGTAGGTCACCTGCATGGCTAAAGTGCCGTCCACCGGCTCGCCGTTCAGGGTCATCTGCTCTTTCCAGAGGGCGACGCCGTTGCTGTGGCCGATGGCAAGGACTGCATCCGAGGTATAGTGCGCCGTGACGGACAGCCGGTAGCGGCGGCCCTCCTGGGCAGGCACGACGGGATCCAGCCCCAGGGTGGTGTACTGGTCCGGGATGATGTTTTGCATCACGCCGGTGGAGCGGGCCAGTTCCTCGCCGGTGTCGGCGTCGGACAGGACCACTTCCAGCTCACCCTGCGGCTGGGCGCCGGGCAGGTAGAACTCCAGCCCGATGGTGTAGAGCGCCTTGTCGTAGGTAAAGACCTGGGCGGCGGTGTCGCCGTCTGCCAGCAGCTCCGAGCGGTCGAAGTTATCGCAAAGGGTCTCGGTACGGCCCTTGCCCAGCTGGGGGCGCACGACGGCCAGCCAGATGAGCAGGGTAGATGCCAGCAGGACCACCAGCGTAAGGAGCGCGGCCGGGAGCGGGCGGTATTTGGTTTTGGTGTTGGGTTGGGGCATGGGGGCCTCCGGATCGTAGAGATGAGAGAGCCTCCCTTGTGCACAAGGAGGCCTTTTAAAGGGTGGCCGAAATTACACGTCTACGTGAAACGCCGCTTTAACGGCATCGTGCCAGCGGCCGTCGGTGCGCAGGATGTGCTCGACCGCACCGCGAACGGCACCTTCGCCGCCGCGCTGGGGACACTGGTAGTCGGCGCGGGCCTTTACTTCGGGCGCGGCATCCGCCGGGCAGGCCACAAAGCCGCACAGCGCCATGGCAGCCAGGTCGTTCAGGTCGTCGCCGCAGTAGGCGATCTCCTCGCGGGCATAGCCGTTTTCGGCAAAAAAATTCTGCAAAAAGTCCGCCTTGTGGGGGACGTTCTGGTAAATATCGGTGATCTTCAGGTCGGCAGCGCGGCGGCGGACGGCTTCGCACTCGCGCCCGGTGCAGATCATCACGCGGATGCCTGCGGTACGGGCCAGCACCAGCCCGGCGCCGTCTTTCACGCCGAACTTTTTCAGCTCGTTGCCGGTGGAATCGTAGTAGATGCCGCCGTCGGTCAGTGTGCCGTCCACGTCCAGCACCAGTAAACGGATCATAAATTACGCCCTTTCGTATTCGCTGGGGGTGATGAAGCGCACCGGCAGCCCGGCGGCGCGGATGGCCCCGGCCAGCTGAGCGTTGTAGGCGGCGCCGCGCCCCGTGTGGGTGTGCAGGCCCGTGTCCGCGTAGGCGGCGGTGCCGGGACGGTAGCCGTCGGCGCCCGCCAGCAACACTTCAGCTGCATTGCACAGGCGCAGCAGCCGCAGCAGCATCAGCACACTGTTGCCGCCCTGGGCATCGGTGCCGGAAAGCCGGTCGTAGTTGACGACGGTGGCATCGGCAGCAGCGCGCAGGTTGCTGGTCAGAATCAGCGGGCAGGGGTAGGCAGTGCTTTCGTCAAACCGCTTGGCGTTGGTGAAAAACGCATAGTCCGGCTTTACAAAGTCCGGCACAAAGTTGGCCGAAATGGTCACGTCGGCGTCGGCGGCCGCCACGGCGGCGCGGCCTTCCTCGGCAGCCAGGGTGGCACCGGGGGCCAGGATCAGCACCCGCTTGCCCGCAAAGGCGGTGTGCAGGGCGGCGAGGGCAGCTTCGTCGTCGATGCGGCGGTTCTTGTACTCGGTGTAGAGCTTGTCCGCGTAGGCGGCGTCGAAGGCGGTCTTTTTGCCGGGGGCGATGGCGGCCAGCAGGTGGTTGATGTCCCGGTTGGTCAGGTCGCCCTTGTGGAGGTAATGCTCGGCGTAATTGCGGTGCAGGTTAAACCGGGCGGACAGGAAGTAGGCCGGGGAATAGCCCCAGGCGCTTTCGCCCTTGATGGGGGCAATGTGGTCCTGGATGGCGTCCATGATCTCATCCAGATCGTAGTGGGTGTTGAGGTTTTCGTTGCAGTAATCGGCCACCAGCTCGATGGGCAGGTTGCCGGGGGTGCGGCCCATGCCGTTCAGGCTGCCGTCCACGGTCTTGTCCCGCAGCAGCGGCTTATCGAGAAACTCCTGCGCCAGGCAGAAGCTTAATGCCATATTTTCATGCAGATGGAGGCCTAAGCGGATGTCCGGGGCGAGGTTATGGTCAGCGAGGCTGACGATGCGCTCTAAATCCCGGCGGCGCATGCTGCCGAAGGTATCCACAATGGAGAACTGCCACGGGTGGATGGCGTTGACCTGGTCAAAGATCCACAGCAGGTCCTTGTCGGCGTAGCCCATAATGTTGATGGGGTTGATGGACAGCTTGTAGCCCCGGGCCTTGACCTCGCGGGCAAAGTCCATGCCGTCGCGGATGTCGTAGTCGTGGGCGGTGATGCGGATGATCTCGATGCCGTGGCCGTCATAGGGGGAGAGCTTCGAGATATCGTAGTTGGAGCGCATGGCCATGCCGGAGTAGATGGTGTGGCCGCGCTGGGATTCCGGCGGCAGCAGGCGGTTCAGCTCCTCGATGGTGTTGCAGACGGTGACGTCGGGGTCGTAGCCGTCCACATTGCGCAGGAAGCCGACCTCGACGATGTCGGTGCCGGCACGGGTCAGGGATTGGATGATGCGGCGGGCGGAGCCAAGGCCCCAGTGCCAATCGTTGATATAACCGCCGTCACGCAGGGTGCAATCCAGCAGTTTTACATCAGCCATGCTGTTTCTCCTTTAAAATCGTGTTGACAAGGGCCAGATCCTTGGGGGTGTCCACGCTGACGGTCTTGTAGGGGCTTACGATGGCGTGGACCTTGTGGCCGTTCTCAATAAAGCGCATCATATCGTTCTCTTCAGCTTTTTCCAGGATGGATTTGGGGGTGGCGTGGTAGAACGCCAGCGCCTGCTTGCTGTACAGCTGGATGCCGGTGACCTTCTCGTACTCGAAGTCGAGGGTGCCTTTCGGGTAGGGGATGGGGCTGCGGGAGATGAGCAGGATCTCCCGCGCCGCATTGGTGACGACCTTCTGGTTGGAGAAGTCGATGACATCGGCGGGATGCTCCATAATGTTGGTGAGGACGGCGACGTAGCAGGGGTCCTCGGGCAGGGTATCCGGCAGGATGAGGTCAAAGGCGGCGGGGTTGACCAGCGGCTCGTCGCCCATCAGCTGCAGGTAAAGGTCGGCATCCTCGACGGTGCTGACCTCCCAAATGCGGCCGGTAGGGGTATCGTGGTCGGGGCTGGTCATCAGATAGCGCATGCCGTAGGTCTTGCAGGCATCGGCGATGCGCTCGTCATCGGTAGCGATGAGGACGTCGTCCAGCTTGGGGCAGGCTTTGGCGGCCTGGTAGACCCACCAGATCATGGGTTTGCCCAGCACATCCGCCAGCGGCTTGCCGGGCATACGGGTGCTTGCATAACGGGCAGGGATCACAGCGATTGTTTTCATGGGTGTACCTCCGTATAAAAAGGTATCGGTTTATTTTGGAAAAAGGGCAGCGCGGGGGCCACCCCTCAGTCTGCGCTTCGCTGGCACCGCTTACGCGGCCGGGCCCCTCTGTCGCTGCGCGACATCTCCCCACACTGTGGGGAGTCACCCCTCGAGGGGGGCCTTTTATGTGGGGTTGTAGGGGCGAACAGTGTGCGCCCGTGGGGGTTAGCGGAAAGGCAGGATCGCACGGGAGCATAGGGAATGCTCCCCTACGGAGATGTCGGTTAGATAAGTGCCTTCGCTTCGTCTAAGGTTAATAGAATCTTTTCGTCGGCGGCGGTGAAGGCGCGGAGGACGAAGCTTTGGACCGTGACGGCGCGGGCGAATTTGAAGGGAAGGCAGAAGTTCAGCACTTCGCTGGGCATCGTGCGCTCTAAGATCACCGCGTCGGGGAACAGGGCGTGGTAGTCGGTGGTGTCCCGCGGGTGGGTCTTGATGAACAGCGGCCCGGCGGTGTATTTGGCGGCGACCGCTTTGAACATCGCGTTCTGCTCAGCTTGTGTCATCAGGCCGTCCTCCACAAAGCTGCGTGGCAAAAGCAGGGTGGCCCCGGCGGCATTTTCGGGCAGGGGCTGGGTGAGAAAAACACTGCGCACCATCGCTTTTTCGGCGTCGGTCAGGCTTTCCAGCAGTTCGCGCTTGCTGTCGGTTACCAAGCGGCTGGCGGGGAACAGCGTGCATTTCGCGGCGTCCTCGCTTTCCACTTTTGCGCACCACGGGCTGTCGCCCCAGTAAAGGTAGCCTTTTCCGGTGCGCTGCTTCCCTGCAAAATCGGGGGCGGCGCGCTGGTCGGTGACAAGGTGCTGGTCGGGGCCGAGGGTGCTGGCGAAGGTGTCCTCGCACAGGATATACCCGGCATGGCAGTCCTGCAGGTAGCGGCCCAGCACGCTCCAATCGTTGTGGATGCGCACCTCGTTATAGGCGGCGCGGGTAAAGCGCCAGCCGCACAGCTTCTCGAACGCCCGGCGGGCGCGCCGGGCGGCGAAGGGGCCAGTGACGGTGCCCGGCCAGCGGGTCTCGTCCACGATAACGACTTTGACAGCGCCGGTGGCCTCCAGCTTTTTAGCCAGAGATTGCGGCTCCGGCACGGCGGCGGAAAGCACCATGGTGTGGGGCTGGCCGTCAGTGCGGGAGGCCCGCAGCAGGTCGACAAGCACCTGATAGGCGGTGTGGCAGATGTAAAGATTCGGCTTCATGAAAAATTATTCTCCGTCCGCCAGCAGCTTGACCGGCGGGAAGTGGATGCGGCCCCAGCCGGAGGCCCACTCGGGCATGGTCAGGTCGCTGTTGGTGACCTCGAAGGCAAACTCGGTCACGGGCTTGTCCAGGCAGACGGCCTGGGCCAGCGCGCCATCGAAGATGTCGAGGTAGAAGAAATACTGACCCTCGCCCAAAAGACTTGGGTCGAACTCAAACACCGTGGTGTAGAGTTTGCCCGGCTCGGCGGCGCCCAGGTCCACCGGGTGGGTGATGCCCACGGGGCTGGAATCCCGCGCGTGGAGGTTCATCTTCATGTGGATGCCGGTGAAAGGCTCGGACACGCGCCAGGTGATTTTAATTTTCATCTTCTCGGTGTCGGCAAACACGCTGGATTCCTTGCCCACAAAGTCGAGGGTCTCCAGCCGCAGGCGCTTGCCGGCGCTGCCGGTCATACGGGCCACATCAGCCAGGTCGTAGTGGACGACGTTGACGTCGGTAGTGTCCATGTAGACGGCGATGGCCTGTTCGACGTCGCCGTCGAAGATGACCCTGCCTTTATCCAGCACCACGCAGCGGGTGCACAGCTGGCGGATGGTGGACATGTTGTGGCTGACGTAGAGCACGGTGCGGCCGTCCTGGTTGGCGACATCGCTCATTTTGCCCAGGCATTTCTGCTGGAACTTCATGTCGCCCACGGCCAGGACCTCGTCCATGACCATGATCTCGCTGTCCAGATGGGCAGCGACGGCGAAGGCCAGCTTGACGAACATGCCGCTGGAATAGCGCTTGACAGGGGTGTCGATGAAGTCGCCGCACTCCGAAAATTCGATGATCTGGGGCAGTTTGGCGTCGATCTCTGCCTTGGTCATGCCCAAGATCGCGCCGTTCATATAGATGTTTTCGCGGCCGGTCATTTCGTTGTTGAAGCCGGTGCCGACTTCCAGCATGGAGGCCACGCGGCCGCGAATTTTGATCTCGCCCTCGGTGGGGGCGGTGATGCGGGACAGCAGCTTGAGCAGCGTGGATTTGCCCGCGCCGTTGCGGCCGATGATGCCCAGGGCCTCGCCCTGGTAGACGGTCAGGTCCACGCCGTTCAGTGCCATAAAGGTCTGGCCGAAGAGGCGCTGGTCGGTGCCAATGACGGTGTTGGGGTCCTCTTTGCCGCGGACGCGCGCCCACCAGCTTTGCAGGTCGTGGGTCAGCGTGCCGCCGCCGATCTGGCCGAGTTTGTACTGCTTTTTTAACCCCGTGACTTCGATAACGGGGCGTTTTTCGGTTGTAGCCATCTTGCGCCCCTCCTTACACGGTATCCATAAAGGTCTTTTCGATGCGGCTGAACAGCACCACGCCCAGCACCAGCGCCGCCGCGGTGAACACCAGGCTGTACACGATGCCAAAGGTGGTGACCGTGCCGGTACCCAGCGTTGCCATGCGGAAAATTTCGATGGGCGAGGTCATGGGGTTGAGCTGGACCAGAACTTTCAGGCGGGGGCTGGATTCCAACATGGACAGCGGGTAGACCACGGGGGAGGCGTACATCCACAGCTGTACGCCGAAGCCCACGGCAATGGCGAGGTCGCGGTACTTGGTGGTGAGCGACGACACGATGATGCCGACGCCCAGGCCCAGCAGCATGACCTCGAGGATGACGAAGGGGATGGCCAGCAGCCACAGCGTGAAGTGTATGCCGCTGCCGGTAGCCAAGAAGTAGATCCAGAAAATCAGGTACATGGCCGCCTGGATGAAGAAGTTGATGAGGCTGGTCAGCACCTGGCTGACGGGCATCGTCAGGCGCGGAAAGTACACCTTGCCGAATATCTGCGAGTTGGTGACAAAGGTGTTGGCCGTGTTGTTGACGCAGTTGGCGAAGAAAGTCCACACGGTGTTGCCGGCCATGTAAAACAGGAAACCGGGCACGCCGTCGGTGGGCATATTGGCCATGCCGCCGAACACCACGTTGAAGATGATGGTGGTGATAAGCGGGTTGAGGATGATCCACGCGGGGCCCAAAATCGTTTGTTTATACAGCACGGTGAAGTTGCGCTTGACGAACATCACGATAAGGTCACGGTATTGCCAAAGCTCGTGCAGGTCGATGTCAAACCACCCGGTTTTGGGGCGGATGACGGTCGTCCAGCCATCGGCAGGGAGGGTATGATTGTTTTCAGCCATGGAGGGCACCTTTTCCTTTTATATAATGGGCGATAGTTTGCATACTGATAGATATTACATTTTACCATGAAATGGGGGAAAAAGCAACTGATCGTGGACGAGAACGGTCAGTCCGTGACGGTGAAAGGCACCGATGGTACTGTGTATGTGCAGGGGACCAGTGATGTGACCGTTACTGTGGGGAGCTAAAGCACTAATGTGGATACCTCCGGTGCGGCGGTGGCTGATAGCTGGGACGATTACGCAGTAGATAAAGCGTAAAGTTGAATTTTTAATAGAGCAACGCCCCGCGCGGACACCCAAAACAGGTGCCTGCGCGGGGCATTTGTGGTATAATAGGGAAAAATACGCTATCGGGGTGGTCAGCCATGTTAAAAACGGAAAGATTACTGCTGCGGAAATGGACACAAGCGGATGCGGACAGTTTATTTCAATATGCCAGTGACCCGGAAGTGGGCCCTATTACAGGGTGGCCGCCCCATAAAAGTGTGGAGGAAAGCAAAGAGATCATCCGCAATGTGTTAAATGGGCCGGAGTGCTACGCAATTTGCGAAAAGGAAAATAACATTGCTATCGGCTCGATAGAATTGCGCTTAAACGGCAATACCAACATGACAACGCGCGACGATGCGTGCGAGCTGGGTTATTGGCTTGGTCAGCCCTTTTGGGGCAGGGGCTATATGCCGGAAGCGGCTAAAGAGTTACTGCGGCATGGATTTGAGGACCTTGGCATGGAAGTGGTCTGGTGCGGGTTTTATGACGGTAACCAAAAGTCCAAGCGCGTACAGGAAAAGCTGGGCTTTGTTTTTCATCATACCTGCAGTGAGGTGCCGGTGCCGCTTCTCCGTGAAACGCGAGTGGAGCATGTAAATGTGATGACAAAAGAACACTGGGGAAAATGCTGTGTAGGCAGATGCTGAACCACCACAAGGCGACCGAAGAGGTATTGCGGCCCCGAGGCCGAGTCTCTCGCGCTATCGGAAGTAGCAGGGACCTTTTTGGCCCCTTTTGGGTCTCCAAAAGGAACACATAAAGGCAGAAAGCTGTAAAAAAAGAGAGCGGCCGCATGGTGGCCGCTCTCGTAAAGCGCAGAAGCTAAAAATTAAACGTTAAAAGTCTTATCCTTGATTTCCCCAACGACCTTGGCAGTGAAGGCTTCCAGATCCATCGTGGTGGTCTCGCCCTGGCGGTCGCGGACGCTGATGTTGTTGGCTTCGACTTCCTTGGCGCCGAGGACCAGCATATACGGCACGCGGTCGACCTGCTGGGCCTGGCGGATCTTGTAGCCGATCTTCTCGTTGGACTCATCCAGCACGGCGCGGATGCCGGCGGCCTTCAGGCTGTCGTTGACGGCGCGGGCGTAGTCCAGCGTCTTCTCGCTGACGGGCAGGACCTTGACCTGCGTCGGGGCCAGCCAGGTGGGGAAGCGGCCCTTGGTCTCCTCGATCATATAGGCCATGAAGCGGTCCAGAGAGCCGAGGATGGCGCGGTGCAGGACCACGGGGGTCTTTTCGGAGCCGTCCTTGTCGATATAGGTCAGGTGGAACTTGGCGGGCAGGCAGAAGTCCAGCTGGCAGGTGGACAGGGTGTACTCGGCACCGACAGCGGGCTTGACGTTGACGTCCAGCTTCGGGCCGTAGAAGGCGGCCTCGCCGATCTCCTCGGTAAAGTGGATGCCCAGCTCGGTCAGGACCTCGCGCAGGGCGTTCTCGGCATGGTTCCACATGGCGTCGTCGTCATGGTACTTCTTCTTGTCGGCGGGGTCGCGCAGGGACAGCACGCAGCGGTAATCGGTGATGTTGAAGTCCTTGTAGACGTCGAAGATCAGGCTGCAGACGTCGGCAACTTCGCTCTTGATCTGCTCCGGGGTGCAGAACAGATGGGCGTCGTTCTGGCAGAAGTGACGGCCGCGCTCGATGCCCTTCAGGGTGCCGGAGGACTCATAGCGGAAGTCATGAGCAATCTCGCCGATGCGGATGGGCAGCTGGCGGTAGCTGTGGGGCTGGTTGGCGTAGATCATCATGTGGTGGGGGCAGTTCATCGGGCGCAGCACGTAATCCTCGCCCTCCATCTCCATGGCGGGGAACATGTTCTCGCGGTAGTGATCCCAGTGGCCGGAGGTGCGGTACAGGTTCACGGTGCCGATGCAGGGAGTCATGACGTGCAGATAGCCGCGCTCACGCTCCTTGGCTTTGATATAGTTTTCCAGCTCCTGCCAGACGGTGTAGCCGTTGGGCAGGAACATGGGCAGGCCGCGGCCGACCAGGTCGTCGGTCATGAACAGGCGCATTTCCTTGCCGATCTTGCGGTGGTCGCGCTCGCGGGCTTCCTGCTGCTGCTTCTCCCAGGCGTCCAGCTCCTCCTGATTGCGGAAAGCTACGCCGTTGATGCGGGTCAGCATCTTGTTCTCTTTGTCGTTCTTCCAGTAAGCGCCGGACTGCTGGGTGATCTTGAAGGCTTTCAGGGCCTTGGTGTAGGTCAGGTGGGGTCCGATGCACATGTCCACGTACTCGCCCTGCTGGTAGAAGCTGAACTCGGTCTCCTCGGCCAGGTCAGCCATATGCTCGATCTTGTAGTGCTCCTGGCGATCTTCCATCAGCTTGACGGCTTCGGCGCGGGGCAGGATGAAGGGCTTGATGGGAAGATTCTCTTTGCAGATCTTCTTCATCTCTTTCTCGATGGCGGCCAGGTCCTCGTCGGTCAGCTTGGTGTCGCCGAGGTCGACGTCGTAGTAAAAGCCGTTCTCGGTGGCGGGGCCGAAGGCAAAGTCAGCCTGGGGGTACAGGCGCTTGATGGCCTGGGCCATGATATGGGCAGCGGTGTGGCGCAGGACATGCAGCTCCTGGTCCTGCGGGCACTCGGCGACGGTACCGTCTTTGTAGATGATCTTCATGATTGTACGCTCCTTTTGCAATTGCACAAAAATGCAATAAAAAATGCTCCATCCCTCGCTTACAAAAGGGATGAAGCATGCAGCTCCACGGTTCCACCCAGATTGCGCTTCTATATAAGGTAAGCGCCGCTCGTGCCGGCTGTAACGGGCCGTACCCGGCGGAGGTTCGCCCCCGCGCTCGGCAGTGGTAAGAACGCAGCTGCGCACAAAACCGCTTGCACCACGCGGGTCTGCCGCGGCGGTTCTCTCTTGTGTGGCTGGGGGGCGTTCCGTTTGTCTGCCTCATGGCTTTGTCAGGATGAAGATAGTTTATTTATAGCACATGTTTTTGGGGAAGTCAAGAGGAAAATTTTGGGAATTTGGAGGCACCCTCTCCGCTAAATTGCACAAAAAGTGGGGGAGCGGGGGGCGCGGGCGGCGGTAATGTGCCGAAGTTTGATTTTATACATTGACTTTACATATTTATGCAACTATACTGGATGCATACCAAGTGAGGGCTTGGGAATTTATTGAATAAGATTCGAGGGAATATACCATGAAAAAACTGACTGCTCTTTTGATGGGCACCGCTATGGTGCTCAGCCTGGCCGCCTGCGGCGGCTCCGCTTCCTCTGCTGCTTCTTCTGAGGCTGCCTCCAGCGAGGCTGCTTCTTCCGAGGAGACCAGCGAGGCTGCTTCTGAGGAAACTACCGACGAGGCCGCCGGCGAAGTGACCACCGTCAACGCCGGCAAGCTGACCATGTCCACCAACGCCGCTTTCCCCCCGTACGAGATGACCACCGACAGCGGTGACTTCGAGGGCATCGACATCGACGTGGCTGCTGCCATTGCTGAGAAGCTGGGCCTGGAGCTGCAGGTCGACGACATGGACTTCGACGCGGCCCTGCTGGCTACCCAGAGCGGCAAGAGCGACATGGTCATGGCCGGCGTTACCGTTACCGACGAGCGCCAGAAGGTCATGGACTTCTCCGACACCTACGCCGAGGGCATCCAGTCCATCATCGTGCCCGAGGATTCTGACATTGCTTCCGCTGACGATCTGGCCGGCAAGATCATCGGCACCCAGCGTGGCACCACCGGTTACATCTACTGCACCGACGACTTCGGCGAGGACAGCGTCGTTGCTTACGACGACGGTCTGACCGCTGTGCAGGCCCTGAACAACGGCCAGGTCGACGCTGTTGTTATCGACAACGCCCCCGCCAAGGAGTTCGTGGCTGCCAACCCCGGCCTGAAGATCCTGGATACCGCTTATGCCCAGGAAGATTACGCCATCGGCGTGGCCAAGGGCAACACCGAGCTGCTGAACGCCATCAACGGCGCCCTGGAAGAACTGCAGGCTGACGGCACCCTGCAGAGCATCGTTGACAAATACATCAAGGCAGAGTAAAATCTGACGTAGGGGCGTTTGAAGACCTACTGTCCGAAGAAGGGCACGCCGGGAGCACCGGCGCGCCTTTTGTTTGTTAGGAACCCGTAAAAGATCACCGGCGCGGCCGGGAAAGGTTGTGGTGCGATGGAA
>ERZ1034842.47-NODE-47-length-73831-cov-196.483558_pt1 | contig 73831 bp, 110 predicted proteins | sample MGYA00520634_ERZ1034842 | MGnify/ENA primary metagenome ERZ1034842 (study PRJEB33766, sample SAMN09781734) | gut metagenome | biome: gut microbiome | host: Homo sapiens | place: Madagascar | study: EMG produced TPA metagenomics assembly of the PRJNA485056 data... | reverse complement strand
CCGTCCGTTCCTTCTGGGCTTCCAGCAAGGCGTTCTGCTTTTCCAGCACCGCCGCCTTCAGCTGTTCCAGTTTCAGGGCTTCGTCCTCGGCCTGCTTGGCGTCCTTCAGCGCCGCGATCTGCTTGTCAATGGCGTCAACCTGCTTGTCACGGGCATCCGCCGCCTCTTCCAGCTTATTGTTAACGGCATCTTCCAGTTCGTCCCAAAGATCCTTTTGCAGTTCCTGAATCTGCTTGGTGATCTTCCAGTGCTCCGTGGACAGGGCGTTGATGTCCGCCTGACTGGCCCCGATCCGCCGCATATACTCCGCCTGTGCGTGGAGCGCCGCCTGGATCTGCCGCATTTTGTCGATCTGGTCCGCCGTGCTGTCCCCGCGCTCCTGCATAAGGGAAAGCTCCGACTTCCGCAGAGATACAATGTCCTTCAGCCGTTCCAGCTCCGCATCCTTGGTGGACTTCCCTGTGGACGATGTGGTGGAGGACGTATCCACTGTGGAGGTGGTATCCACCGTCCCGCTGTCCCGCCCGGTGTCCGTAAACATGGACTTGTAGATCCGGTTCAGAACGATGGCACGGGCTTCGTCATAGGTCTTGGCCTTTCCGGTCTGCAACAGGCCCTTGATGGTCCGCTCTACATCCTGCGTCTTGGCGGCACCGATCATGCCCACGGAATAGGCGGCCGCCCCGGCCTCGGTGGCCAGCTGCCGCAGCGCCCCGATCTGCTGACTCAGGTCCAGCTTTTTCTCGTTCAGAACGATCATCCGCTTCACCAGATCGTAAATCTGGTTTCCGGACTTCCCCGCCTGCCGCTGTACCTTCAAAAGCCCCGCCACATAGTCGCTCATGGGCTGTGTGGCTTTGTTGACCTGTGCCAAAAATGCCTTCAGCACGTCATAGTCCGCCTGTTGGGCGTCCGTCAGCTTGCCGTTGGCCTTGATGGCTTCCTCGTAGGCTGCCACCTGTTGTTCCGCCGCCGTTTTCACGGCGTAGAAATCGTCGATCTGATCCTGCTGGATGCTTCGCCCGGACTGAAGCTGGTCCGTGTACGCCTTGGCCTTGTCCGCCAGCGTTTCGTAGGTGATCCCCAGCCGTTCCAGGTCTGCCGTGGTGCTGATGGCCTGTCCCGTCACCAGCCGGAGCTGAGCGATCATTTCCTCCGTGGACTTGAAGGACCGGCCCACAAATTCATCGTAGCCCTTCACACTGCCCATGGACGTGATCGTGGTTCCACCGGCTCCGCCCACGGTCTGGGCCTTCTTCTCCGCAATCGCTGTCAGGTGCTTGATCTGCTGTTCCAGTTCGGCGTTTTCCGCTTCCAGCGCCTTCTTTTCCTCGATCAGCTCCGGCGTTAGATCATGCCATGGAATTGCATAGATTTCTTCCAGCCGCTTCTTGTTTTCTTCTAACTGGGTGGTGTTGGTCTCGATCTCCGTGTTCAGCGCGTCAAGGCTTTTCCGGTAGTCCTCCGTCGCCTTCCACACGAGGCTGAACGCCCCTGCCGCCGCCGCGATTGCCAGCAGCCACGGGTTCATGGCGATCCCCGCCGCCGACAGCTTTGCAAATGCCACCGTCGCGCCCTTGGCCGCTGCTTTCAGCGCCAGCATTCCCAAAACCGCAGTCCCGGAAACCGCCGCGAAATGACCAATGTCCGTGTTCAGGACTTCCACCGCGCCAATCAGCACGTCCAGCCCGCCCTTAACGGCATCGGCGCTCACCATGCTCTGGATGAACTCCGTCCATTCGTTTTTCAGAATGTTGGTTTTGCGGGTCCAGCTGTCCAGCGCGTTTTCAATTTCCTTGTCCGCACTGCCTACGGCGTTGGCGTAGTCCTTCAGCATGGACTGGTACATATCCCAGTTCTGGATCAGGGCCAGCAGTTGAGAGGTCCGCAACTTGCCGCCGATGTCGCTGACCATCTCCATCAGCTTTTGTTCGGTCAGCAGCCCGTCCTTCATGCTCTGGGCAAGGCCCCCAATGGCTTCCATGGGGTCAATGACCTCGCCGGTGGCCTTCGCCGCTTCATACGCAGCCGGGGCGTACTCCCGGATCACGTCCCTCAACCCGGCGATCTCCCCGGTGGTCCACGTCACGCCCTCGTCGATCTCGGTTTTCGTGTCACCCACGATGTTCAGCACCAAGGCCCGGAACGCACGGGCCGCTTCGCTGCCGCTCCGCTGGGTCACGGCGGTGATCGTACCGATGGCTGCCGTCAGTTCATCGATCCCCACATGGGCCTGTGCCGCCACGGGAGCCACGGTCCCCAAGCCTTCCGCCAGCTTTTCAATGCTGGTGGCGTACTTGTTGTCGATTTCGTTGGCGCCGTCCAGCACCTTGGTCAATGCTTCAATGTTGCCCTTGTACTGATACGCTGCGTCCACGGACAACAGGAATTGCTGTGCCGTTTCCGCGTTGGTGTCGCCCACCAGCTTTGTCTTGGTGGCCAGCTCCGCCAGTGCGTCCGCTTGTTCGCCGTAACCGGCACGGGCAAACGCCGCCACAGAGTTCAGATATTCGTCCGCCGCCTCGCCGTAGGCCGATGCCGTCTCATAGGCCCGATCCCGCAGTTCCTCCATCTGCTCCGCTGTAAAGCCAGTTACCTTGCGGACCGTCACCATTTCATCGTCCACGGCCTTCATGGTGGAAATGGCGTCCCGGAAGGCCCCAATGGTCTTGGAGACGATGGTGCCCACCACCTGCCATTGGAGCATTTTCAGGTAGGCGTTGGTAAAGCTGTCCCCTAACAGGTTGGTTTTCTCAGTCATCTCCTTCGTGCCCTTCTGGACCTTATCGGAGGAGTTCAAAAACGCTCTTTCAAATACGCCGGCGCTGTCCGCCGCATTCTTGGCGGCGTTTCCAATGCCCACCATGCCCTCGATCTGCCGCTGGATCGATGTGGGATTATAAGGGGTGTTCTGCGCTGCTCTGGTCTGCTGCTGTAAATAGGCGTTGGCCTGCCGGGTGGCTTTCAGTTCCGCGGCAGCGGCTTTCTCCGCCGCTTGGGCCTGCTGGTGGAAGTTCCGGGTCACGGTCTGCTGGGTCACAGCAAGATCCCCCGTCTCCCTGTTCAGCGTTGCCACCACGCGGGTGGTTTCCCCCAGCCGTGCGGAGAAATCCCGCACCTGCCGCGTAGCCTGCCCATTCGCGTCAAAGGTGGTGGAGATCTTCTGCAAATTCTGCGCCAGCTTCCCGGCGGCATTGGCCGCGCCGTTGAGATTCTGCGCCGTGCCGTTCAGATTCACCTTTGTGGAGGAAACCGAGGCTACCTCCTGCTTCAGCTTTGCGATCTCCGCCCGGACCTCCGTGAAATCGGGTACGCCCTTAAAGATAATTTGTGCCATGCTTCACCGCCCTGCCTTTACTTCAATATCCCTCGTCGCCCTCCCGGCCCGTGTAGCCGTTGGCTTCGATCTGTAATTCTGCGTCCTGTTGGTTCATGGCTCGCACCAGCGTTTCCTCCGCCCGGTTGTCCTCGATCATCTCCGTGACGAAATTTTCAAAAAACGGTCTGGCCGGTGGGCGTCTGGTCCAGTCATAAGGCGGATCCAAATGCTCAATGCGCCCGATCAGCGCGTCTCCGTTCAGCGGGTTTTCCACCTGTTCGCTCTCGCCGCTGGGCTGGTAGTCCATGGAAACGCTGTCCTCCGACACTGTGAACTGCGTGTTGCCGTCAATATCGGCCAAGCCGCCGTATTCTCCCCGCCGGATGTATTCCTTCGGGTCGAATTTTTCGTATACGTCGCCCTGTACGTGCTCAAAAAGGCACGTTGCCATTTCCTCCTTCAAGGCTGGCAGACTTGCGGACAGCGCCGCCTTGAACCGCTGTTCCAGCGCGGCCATGTCCTCGTCCAGCCCTGTGATTCTGGCAGACACGCTTCCGCTCATATCCCCGCTCCTTTCCATCATTTTCGCGACCTCACGAAAATGGTCCCAGGCATACGCCAAAGCATGAGATCCTCATGCTCTCCCGTCCGCCGGGGATCAAAAAGCGGGGCCGACCGCCGGGTTTCCCCGGCAGTCAGCCCCGCTCGGCTCATCCTATCCAACGCTTAGGATAAGGCGTTTTTGGTGTGTTTCTTACTCGCCGGTGACTTCCAGAACCGCCTGTGCGGTGTACTTGGCAGACCCTTCGGCGGGATACTGGATGGTGATGCTCCCGGTGCCCTGGGTGCTTCCGGCGGTCACAATGCCGTCGGCGGAAACGGTGGTCCCGGTAGCAGTCCCGGCGGTCACGGTGTACTTCAGCAGGCTTGCGGGAGAGGGCGTCACCAGTTCCCCGTTTTTCATGACCAGCTTGGCATTCACGGGGGCAGTGCCACTGGCGGCCACGCTCACCACGCCGCCGATCACAGCGATTCCGGCTACTTCGTCGCTTTCCTCGTCGGGAACCAGCACCATGTAGGCGGAAGTGCCCATGCCGCCGCAATCGTCGCACTCGGCGGAGATCACGTCGGCGTCCTCATTGATGGCGCGGCCGGTGATGGTGGTGGTATCGTAGTTGGACTGGTCGCCGGTGGTGTTGGCCCCTTCGGGGTTCAGATACAGGCGGGGTACGATCAGGTAAGCCCAGCCCCAGCGGGTGCCCTTGTTCTTGCCGGACACGTTCTGATACACGGCGATCTGCGCGGTAAAGTGGACGATGCGGCCATTGAAGGCACCGTTCACAATGCCCACCTGCGCCGCGGGCTTCTTGGCGAAGTACCACACCTTGTAGCTCTTGCCGTTCTCAGCAACAAAGCCGGTAATGGCGCCGGTGGCAGGGTCGATGGGATAGGGAACGCCGCCCACAGAGTAGGAGGACGCAGCACCCACCTCCTGCACGTAGCAGAAGATGTTGGAATAGCCGTACTGGGCCACCGGCACCAGCTTGCTCACGTCGGCCTTCAGAGAAGTGCCCGTGGCCTCCACCGTCTGGCAGACGGGGGAAACGGCGTTGTAGTTCACGGCACCGCCCACAGCCATCATCTTGCTCATCAGGTCGAAGTCCGCGCGGGTGAAGCTCACCTGCGTATCACTGTCGCTGGCAATGATGGTGGCAATGCCGTTGCCCAGACCTGCCCGCAGGGGGTCGGTGTTGGCGGAGAAATTGATGTTGCCGGATGCGAACTTATCGCTCTGGCTCAGAACCTCACCGGTAGAGGGGTCCTGAAGCTGTGCGGAGCAAATGCCCTTTGCGTACAGTCTCTTGTCGGTAAAAGTGATCATGTCTGTTCACACTCCTTTTAAGTTTGTTCCGAGTTGTTGGTAAATTGACTCAGCGGGGTCACGGCCCCCGCGTCCTCCCGCTCCCGGTCATAGAAAAGGTGGGGTACAGGGTTCCCTCCCTTCCACTTCACGCCGTTGCCCTCCGAAATGCCGCAGATCAGATAATCCGCCGCCCGCTGGATGGCTTCCTGACGCCGTTTCAGCTTCAAGATGGGCCATTCGTCCATCTCCGCTTCCTCGCATCCGGTAAACAGGGCGATGGAGGAAAGCAGTCCGGCGAAGTCCCGGCGCAGCTTCGGCCCGTTCCTCCGGGCCAGCTCCGCCTCCGCCTCCAACAGGTCCGGGTTGGCGTCCTCATCCGTCAACTCAATGCCGTTCTGATAGGCCAGAATAGCCCTGAGCCGCTGGAATTGTACCGGGGTAATGGTGATTTCTTCCTCGCCGTTCCATGTAAAGCATATCCCCTTTAAATCAATTGTGTTTTCAGGCGAAAGTTTCACATGAAACAGGCGGATGCGGTCCGAAAGGCTCCGGCCCTCCCCCAGCCGCAGCGCCAGCGCCAAAAACGCCAGCGCCCGGTTGAAAAGACCCACCGGTTCCTCCCCCCGCTCCATGCTTTCCAGATCCATGACCCAATAGGCTGTCAGCAGAGGCATGACCGCATAGCGCACAGGGAGCGCCTGCTGGATCACGTCAATGGCGGGTCTCGCCCGCTCAAATTCCTCCTGCTCACATACCCGGATGGGCCATAGGGTCAGTCCGGCGGTTTCTACGGGTTCGTAGCGGTCCGCCGCCCGCTTGATATTCCGTGAGAGTTCCATCTTTTAATTCATCCTCTCCAATATCTGAAATCAAATGGCAATGCCTGCGGTGGCAAACAGCGCCGCAATACAGGCCCCGGCGATCAGCCAGATCACTTTGTCCACAAGGCTGTCCCACCGTTTGGCGGACTTCCCTTCCATCTCCGTCATCTTTTCATCGATCCGGCTCACCTTTGTCCCCATTTCCTCCTGCTTGGTCGCCATTACCTCTACGCTGGCAGTCAGCTTGATCAGCGCCTGCTGATCCCGCTCCACATCGGCCATGCGGTGTTGCAGAGACTTGATCTCGTGCTCGTGTCCCTCTATCTTCAGAGCTGCTTCTTCCATGTTCATGGTGGCTGTCCTCCCGTTGTCCGTTGTGAATTTAGTAGTCCTCAATGGTGTCCCCCATGGCGGCTTCGCTTTCCGCCCAATGGATGCTCATTTTCAGTTCCCGGCCCACCACCGTTCCCGTCTGGTCATACACCGGGCGGCTTCCGTTGTCCGCGTGTGCGGCACGGGAGAAATCGCACACGCCGATCCCCGCCAGATTCACGCCGTTCAGTGCCTCGATGATGCACTGCTCCATATCGTAAGAGCGGGCGTATGCCTCCGTTTTGGTGGTAGTCTCTTGGTTCACGTTGCAGGAGATCACAAACGTGATCCCGATCCTTGCGTCAAAGGGCGTCTGTGAAAAAATGCGGCCCAAATAACATTTGATCGTGCTTTTCGCCTCCGTCTGGGCCTCTCCCCAGAACTTCTGAGCGTAAAGGCGATACCCTTTCGGGTGCTTGCGGCGCTGGGTGCTGCTGTCTACCACAGGCTCGTTCCCGTCAAAAAGAAGGCTCTGCTTTTCCTTGGCCGTGGGCAGCCGCTCTCCCAGCGGCTTGGCCCCGTCATGCCATAGATATTTCATCAGCCGGACACGGGGCCGGGTGTTGTCATCCACCGGCTCGTAGCCGTCCGGCAGCGGCAGGTCCATCAGATAGGTCAACAGCTTGTGGGGGATCTCCTCCGCCCCACGGAAGGTCAGAAACCCGCTTTGGACTCTCTCAAATGGATAGGTGGGGCTGTGGAAAGCCGGGTTCATTGTGCGCCGTCCTTCCGCTGCTGAAATGCCGCGTCAAAGGCGCTCCGGGCCTCCTTCAGATCGTCCAGCGTCTTTTGCACCGCCTCCGGCGTCATGCTCTGCGCCGCAAGGTCCTGAAACCGGCTCACGGGATCGTTCATGGCTTGCAGCATCCCGTAAATCTCCGTTTTCAGCATCTTTTCCAGATCACGGTAGTCCGCCAGCAGGTCAAAGGCTTTGTCCCGCAGCTCCGGCCCTTTCCCTTTCATGCGGTCGATCTGGTTGAAGATGTGTCCTCCGGCCCACCGGTCATAGTCATCGGCGGACATAAGGTAGGTTTCTCCCTCCACCGGCTCAAAGTCCTCTCCCAGATACAGCTTCACGAATCCGCCCATGAGATACCGGCTCCGCCGCTCCACGTTCTCCTTGAAGTAGGGGAGCACCTGTCCCCCCTCCACCCGGACCTCCATCCGGTCAAAGCACCGTCCGGCGCACTCCGCCGCAAACGCCGCCTTTTCCATCAGGGGCACATAGTCTCTGGCTGCCAGCAGCCCTTCCTCCGTCAGCTTTTTCCATTCCATATACGTCATTCCTTTCAGATTTTTTGGAATTTCTCACGGTTGCTTCCTCGCAGGGGGCACAAGGCCGCCTGCGGCGTGTTCTCCCACTGCCCGGTCACGCCGCACAAATGCTGGTGCCCGCAGATGGGGAATTTCTGCCCCGGCTGCTTCTCGCACAGCAAGCTCACCGTTCCGGGCCGCTTGTAAGCGTATGGACACTTCTCTGCCATCTCACAAGCCCTCCAATTCGATCTCTGCGCTGACGCTCTCGCCCTCGCACTTGGCCGTTACCGTCAGCGGTTTCGGGCTGTTTCCCCAGCACCTGACTGTCAACCGGTTTCCGTTTACACTTACGCTGTAAGAACCCTCTGCGGCTCCCTCATAGGTCCACTCCACTGCCGCGTCCTGTCGAACGCCGCCGATAAACAGCGCCGCCTCCAAGGTCTCCACATCGTAGGGGGCCATGTACTTGGGAACCTCATTCAAAAACCGTACCGCCGGTGTTTTTGCCGCCGATGCCTCCACCGTCACGGCGAAAGTCCCGCCGTAAGTCCGGTTTTGGTCCAGCACCGCCGTGATTTGGCAGGTGCCCTCGCCTACCGCTGTTACCACGCCTTTGCTGTCCACCGTGGCCACGTTGGTGTCACTGGAACACCATACATAGCCGATGGGGTGTTCCTCCGTGTTCTCCACCTCGGCCCCGTTCCGCCGGGAAGTAGCGGTGAATTGGAAGGCATCCCCCGCCGTCATGCGGGGTGCCCCGGTGACAAATACCGCCCAGGAGAAGTTTTTCCCCCCTGCCACCTTTGCTTCCAGATCGTCGATCTCGTGGTTCGGCTCCTGCATCCGGGCGTTGAAATACAGCAAGTGTATGCTTTCATCGTCCCCGGTGAACTCCTGCGTCACGTCGGAGTAGCCCGTGATCTGGTAGGCCCGCCGCCCTAAGATCAGGCGGCTGTTCTGGTCCAGCTGCTCTGTGTTGGCGTTTCGCTGGCAGATGATGTTGAAATATCCCTGCATGATGAGGGTCATTTCCTGAAAATCGTTGGCTGTGGCCTGCGCCAAGGACTTTTCCACAAGGATCGGTTCTTCTCGGATGTTGCCGTACCAATCCAGAAACCGCCATACGGCGTTGCACCGCCGCATGATGCCGTTTCCCGTGGCGCTGGATAGATTAGAAGGGTTCGTTACCAGCCAGTAGGAACCCATGGTTTCCACCTTGGCTCCTTCCGGGATGTAGTCCACCCCGGCGTCCGCCACCAGAAATGCCTTCTGATCATCGGTCTTTCTGGTAAGGCTGACGCCCTGCTTGGTGGTGTCGGAGAACCGGATGCGCTTCGTGCTCCACCGGTAGAAGTCTCCGGGAACCAAGCCCTGCATCCGGGCCGTCACAAAGTCCGTGGCGTAAGGAGCCATTTCCTCCACAAACCGGGCCGTGGCATCCGCAAAATACTGCCGCTTCCGGTCCCGGTATTGAGCCGGAGCGTTGGTCGCCCTGCCGTTCCCGCCGCTCAAAAGGCCGATGTTTTTCATGCCGTGCTTGGCGTCCGCCATGTGGCTCCCTCCTTTCAGATCAGCTCCATCTGCCGTGCCGACCGGCGGAACGCTGTTGCGTACAGGCAGTCCTGCTCATACTTCCGCAATTCCTGATTCAACAGCCCCCGGTTTTGCAGTTTCTTCTTGCTGCCCTTTTCCATGTACTGCGGTTCATTAGGCGGGTTAAAGCTCCGGTCATGATCCTTGGGTGCGTCGCTGAGCCAGTTGCGGAAAAACCGCTCGTCCCATACGGAGGCTACGCACAAGCCCAATAGCCGCTTCTGCTCCGCCGTCAGGTCATGGGCAAAGGCCCCGTCCGTGTAAAAGTCCATTTCGTACTGCAATCCCGCGTCCATCTGGGGAGGGAAGGTCACGGTCCCGGTCTCCGGGTCATATACCGCCTCTCCATACGCTACCAAGAGCACGGACCCGTCCGGCTGCTCCGCCCGCTGTGCGCAGGAGAATAATTCGTAGCCGGTCATTCCCGTCTCTACCTTCGTCTCTTTCGCAACGCTTTCCAATGTGGAGACCCATGCGCTGTCCCCGTAGGCGGGTTCCGTCAATCCCTCTTTCAGGTAATCCACCATCTCAGGGGGGCGGTTGAATACCGGAATCGCGTTTTTCATGTACAGGCTCATCCGCCGGAGGAACCGCGCAGGGCTTTCCGCCGCCTGATCCGTCAGTCTCACGTCATCAATAAAAACCATGGCATGGTCTGAAATGATCTCGCTCCAACTCGTTCCCATAGCCGCCCCTCCTTACGTTTTTGGAATGTATACCAGCACGGTCCCTCCCGGTTCCGCGTCATTCATGGCAATGCCGTCGGCGTTGGCGGAGTCCGTCCCCGCCCCGGTCGCCAGAATTACGTTCCTTGGGTAAAGGTCCGCAGCCGGATAAAGTGATGCGTCCGGCAGCAGTGCCGTGGCCAGTGCCCCCGCTGAGTCGCTCTTGACCCCGGTTCCGGGATACAGCGCCGTGCTTGGGTACAGGCTTGCGCTGGGATACAGCCCTGCTTCCAGCTTCACATAGTCTCCGATGTTGATTTTCTTGCCGCCGGGGTTTACGGAAAATTCCCGAAAGGTCCCGGCCGCGCATAGGTAGTGGGCTTCCCCGCCGCCTTGCTTCGGCAGTGTCACCCGCTGTACGGCGTTGTATTTCACGCCCGCTATTTTCACGTTTGCCTGCCATTGGGGCAAACTTCCCGGATCTCCGCCGATGTAAATGAAATCTCCGTTCCCCGTCCCGGTGGACAAAGGGATGGATAAACGCCCCACGCCGCTGTATGTCTTGTGGTTCACAATGACGGTTGGACTTGGCATAAGGCGTTCTCCTTTCTGTTATTTACCCGCCCCCCCAAGGTGGGGTTTCCAAAGTGGATTCCCCCGTCTCCCGTCCTATGGGAGAGGGTTTCCAAAGGGAGAGGGCCGCAGCCCTCGCCCTTTGTGCCGTTGGGGGTCCAGGGCGAAGTCGAAACGCCCTGGTGCTTTTCTTCCGGGGTGTGGGGCGGGTTCTTTTCCAGAAAAGAATGCGCCCCACGTCCATGACATGGGAATGTCCCATTGCGGGAGCAAGCCCATTTAGGAAATACTCAGCACCCCATCCAGCAGCGAGATCGTCGGCATGGTGGTGGTGCCGGTGATCTTTTGGCCGTTCACATAGGCGGTCTTGCCGGAAAGAATGTCCCCGGCGGTGGCGTCCGCGTCATCGGTGTCCACCACGGAGGCTTTACCGTCCACGCCAAGAATGGTCGCCCCGGCCTTGATGTTGCCGGGAATCACCTTTCCTTGCTCCGCCTCGGAAATCTGAACGGTGCCGCCGGTGGTGTAGCCTGCGGGAATCGTGACCGTTCCGTCCACCGTGGAAATGGTTCCGTCGGTCTTGCCGTTGTTCGGCATGGAGCCGCCGATCAGGCTTCCGTTGACGTATGCGTTTTTCCCGGTCAGAATATCGCCGGCCGCCGCAGTGGCGTCACTGGTTTCCACATAGCGGGCGCTGCCGCCTCCCTCCTGCAGGGGGAGCTTGACTTCTTCCACGCCCTCATACGGAACTTTGTTGATGATTACATTTTTCTTTGCCATGTTTTTGGTCTCCTTTTAAAATTTTTCGACCCCATCAACCTTTTTATATGGGGGTTGGATTTGTTAAGTCACGGTAATTACGTCTCCGCTGTAGGTGATTTTCCCGTAGTCGCTGGGAATGGCTTCCACGATCACGCGGGACAGTGCCGCGTAGTTGGCGTCCGGCGTCACGATCTGCTGGACTCCGGACGGCACCACGGTTTTTTCCTGATAGACCCGCCCTTCTCCATCGGTGACATTCAGAACCACGTCCTGAATGTCCATTACCATGGGCTTGAAGCAGGCCTCCGGAGTCAGTGTGGAGTGCTTGTTGGGCGTCAGATCAACTCCTTGGACTGCGGTCGGTTCTTCTGTGTCCGGCGGTATCCCGGCAGTGGGAACGGCGCAGCCGTCCGGGGTCAGGGTGGAGTGTTTGTTCGCCATCAGATCACCCCTTCCACAATGGCCTTCCGCACGTTCACATCCGGTCCGCGGAAGCCCACCACCTCCTGATGGGGCAGTTTCATCCGCCCGCCGGTCTCAACGGGCCGGTCCGGCAGCTTCAGGCTTTGCTCCTGAGAAAGGGAGAAATACCACTGCCCCTCCGCGTAGGTCAGCCCGCCGTTGGGGTAGAACTTTGCAATGCCGCCGATCTTCAGCACCAGGAGTTCCACCATCTGCGGCTCAATTACAACATCGTTCTGCCGCACCACGATGGGGATCAGATAGGAGTCTCCCTGCATCGCCATTGCTCTGTTCCCCCCCTTCGGTTTAAAACTCTCAGCCGGTCCAGTCGGCCTTGGCCTCCCGCACGTCGATGTGCGTAAAGCCCTTTTTCGCGTACACGCCCACGCCGCCCCAATCGGGCATCAGCTGTCGGGCGTAGGCCGCCACCTGCGCCGGGGTCTTGCCCCGTACCACAATGTCAGCCGCCGTGCCGTAGCAGTGCTGGCTGTCCGTCACGCCGCCCTCTTTGGCGTTGTACTGAGGTGTCCGGTAGGCACTGTTGATGGTCACAGCCGCGCAAAAGTGACTGCGGAGGCTCTGAAGCACCATCACCAGCCGGGGCGCCACCAGTACGGCATCGGAGCCGTCCTTGCAGGCAAATTCTTTCACTTTAAAGTTTGTGGACAGTTTCTTATCGCCGTCCTTCGCCTTGGAATAGGCGTTGATCTCTACCATGGGTTTCTCTCCTTTCGGCTCACACGCGTCCCCGCTTTTCAGTTTCCACACTAAAAAGAACGGGATGATCCGTCCGTCTCCGGTGAAACCGTTGCCGTTCTTGTCCATGAAGCAGGTAGACCCGCCGCCGTCCATCATAATGGCGTCGTCCCAGCCGGAGGACGCCAGCAGGTCCCGGAGCTGCTCCGGTGTCCGCCGGTCCTTGCTCACATAGTAGGCAAACCGCCCGTTCTTGGTGCCGATAGCCGTCCGGGGGGCGCGGTAGCGCATATCCGCTCCGCAGGTGACGGGGCTGATCTTCTTCCCGCCAACGATGAGGTGGACGCACTCCATGTAGTTTGCGTCCCCATTGGGTACGGTTTTTACGCCGAAATCCTCCGGGGTGTTCCAGCTGATGGCCCATGCCCGATAGTCCGGGGCCTTGTAAACCTTTCCGTCTGCCTTCAGGTGGCAGGCGGGCTGCTGGTTCCGTAGAAAAATGGAACCGTTACAGATCGCGTCTCCGCCTGTCTCCGCCAGCATCTTCTTGAGGTTGGCCTTGGTGGAGCGGAGACGTTTTCTGTTGAAATAAATCCGCACCCATTGGAGGTCCTGAAGCGGAACTGTCCCCGCTCTGGTCATTTTCTCAGATTCTTGCGGCTGTAGCAGTAGCCCCGGCTGTCGTAGCTCAGCTCCCAGTGACCCACGGTGATGGTGGTGTCGGCACGGCTCTCGTCCCGATCCATCACGGGGATGGCAACGCCGTAGACTCCGCCGCCCAGCGCCTTGTTGGAGTAGCGGATGGGCTTGCCGTCGCTGGCAATCTTGTAGATGCCGTCCTTCCCGTCATCCTCGGCGGGGATAAAGCCCTCCTTCATTTCCTGCTCCGTCCAACCGGACACGCCGCCGTCGGGATTCAGGTGGAAGTTGGCACCGGCCTCCTTCAAGGCCTCGTTGATCTCATCAATGCTCTTGCCGGTGGCCTTGCCCTCGTTGATGATCTCTGCATATTTCTTGTCCATGATTTGTTCTCCTTTCAAATCAAAAAATGGTTGTTGATTCTATCTATGCCCCCTCGTCCTCATCCCTCCCAAGGAGAGGTTTCCAAAGGGGATTCCCCCGTCTCTCGTCCTATGGGAGAGGGTTTCCAAAGGGAGAGGGCCGTAGCCCTCGCCCTTTGTGCCGTTGGGGGTCCAGGGCGAAGTCGGAACGCCCTGGTGCTTTTCTTCCGGGGTGTGGGGCGGGTTCTTTTCCAGAAAAGAATGCGCCCCACGTCCATGCGATGGGAACCCCAGCCCTTTGCGGAAGCAATTTTAATTACTCATCTGCTTTGCGATCTGATTGACTCCGGTGCTGGCCAGACCGCTTACAATGCCCACTGCCACGGCGGTGAGATAGTCCGTTGCGGGGAAGTCTGCCATAATCAGCATCCCCACCACGCCCAGCACGCCGCCGGACACGCCCACAACAATGGGGATCCATTTGTTCTCAATGGCGGTGGCCTTCACAGCCATGCCGATCAGGTAGCAGATCACCGTGATTACCGCCACGCTGGCAATGCCAAATCCGGAAATATCCATGTCTAATTCCTCCTTTTATTCTTAGTCCTCTTCCGCTGCCTCCGCGCTGTTCAGCGCGTCCAGCACCGGGCGGAACATTCCCTTCCGCCGGGGATCCTCCTTGGGTTCCTCCGCATACCGGGCTTTGTTCTTCGTGTTCAGCTGCTTCAGCAGTTCCCGGCGGTCGGAGCTTACCTCGCCCCGCTCCCATGCGTCGTAATAAGCCTTGGCCACCATCTCCTGATGCTCTGTGCAGAGATCGTCGAAGATGTCCAGCAGCTTGTCCCCCATGGTCACGGCGCAGCGGAAGGCCGTCTCGTCCAGAACCTCGCCCTTGCGGTATGCGCAGTGGTACACCGCCCGTTCCTCGTCCGTCATGCCGGAGAGCACCACCAGCCAGCGCCGCTCAATGAGCCGTCTTGCCGTCTCATCATAGAACCGGCTCCACTCGCTCTTGGGCACCATCACGGTGCCGTTCTTCCCGGTCACGGTGCCGTACATCCCGTTGGGTCCGAATACAGCCAGATTATCGTCCGCCACCGGGGCGCACCAGCGGAGCGTCACTTTTTCCGTGTCCGCCATCACCTGCACCACTTGGGGTTTGACCTCCGCCATAGCCTTTGCAACGGCCTCCGCCGCTGCCTGTTTGGCGATCTCCGCTACCTCATCGGCTGTATAGAGCTTTTCGGGTTCCTTCTCCGCCGCAGGTGCTTTCTGCTCTGCCACGGGCGCAGCCTTTGTCTGTTCCCGCAAGGGCTGGTCGGCTGCTTCCAGCTCCTGGGCTTCAATCCCCGCCGCCACATCTGCGGCCGTCCGTTTCTCTTTTGCCATCTTTGTCCGCTCCTTTCAGATAAAAGATGCTGTGTTTTTCGTGGTGCTCCGCCCTCATGCGGACTTCGCACCATATCCGCGGGAGAGAGGGTTTCCTCCCTCCCGCTTTTGGTCTTATGCGTTGATAACGGCCATTCTGCTGGCGAGGACCGGCACACAGTCGATGGACATGGACACAACCACGTCGATGCTCATGTCTGCGGTCTGATCGGGGGTCAGCTCCAACTGAATGGGCGTGCCTTCCTCCATGCCGATGTAGACGGGCTTGTAGCCGCCCGCAGGCACCAGCCAAATCTTGTCGGCGGGCACAATATCCACAACGGTGGTATTCTGGGTGCCGGGGACAATAGCAGTATCAATGGGCATCAGGTTCATGCCCATGTACTCGCCCAGGAAGCCGTACCGTGCCCAATCCACGCCCAGCATGGTGGACAGGGCCGCGTCCAGATTCACGGTGGAGGCGTTCACCACACCGCTGGGCAGTGCCTTGGTCAGTGCGGAGGGACGGCCAATGGCCATCACGTTCCGGTAGCGGGTCCCGTTCACAACGCTTACCCGCTCACCAGCAGTGACCCAGTTTGCGGAGGTGTTTGTGAAGTTCATGTTATTGGGCACATAGGCGGTGTTGCCCGTCATCTTGGTCAGAGTGCTGATCCACAGCGCCGTGATCTTGGAGTACATACCGGCGGCCAGTGCGTTGAAGAACCGCCCCATGTCGGCGTCGTTGCCCACCAGCTGATACCACTTCATGCTCACCCGTGCGGTGCGCAGACGGGGGTTCAGGGTCACGCTCTTGTTGTAGAGGGTGTTGGCGGGCTTGGAGCGGGAAGCGCCCCAGCTATCGTCCTCAAAGAGGAAGATGTCATTGGACATGATGTCCAGCTCCTTGGTCTGGCCGATGGGCACGGTGGTCATCTCGGCCAGCCAGCCGAGGCCGGAACTCATAACGGTGGGCAGCATGGGGGTCACGATCTCGGTGACGATACCGGCCAGCGTCTTGAGGTACAGGCTGTCGCTCATGAACTTGCGCTGGTTGCGGCGGAACTCGTCCAAATCGGCGGGGGGGATCTCGCCGCTCAGGGTGCACACCCGCTTGGCGCAGAAAAGCAGCAGGTTCTTCTGAAGGTTGCGGTTGGTCACGCTGTAGCTGTTCTGCCCCTCGCCATCCGCCAGCATGGCGGTGAAATCGTCGGGCTGTTTGGTCATGACCCGCAGGGCGCGCTCATCCCGGCCCAGACGCTCACGCATCAGCAGACGGCCGCAGGTCACGATGTCGGCCCGCTCACGTTCAGCGTTGCTGAACTCCTTGGCTGCGCTGTCATACACAGCAGGATTGATGCTGTTCAGTTTAATTGCCATTGTGATTCACTCTCCTCTCGTTTCTCAGGCCGCTACCGCGTCAACCTTGCAGGCCAGCACGTCCACGAACTCAAAGGCGCTCTGTGCGCCCTCGGTGAAGGTGCCGCCGGTGGGCAGAACCTTGAAATACGGAGTCCCCACGTCGGTAGGCGCGGCGGTGGCGGGCACCAGCAGACCGTTGGCAATGGTCAGGAACTTGTTGGCCCCCAGCGCGGTGGACAGGTTGCCGACGCCGAACCGGTAAATCTTGTTCCCGTCGAACACGATCTTGGTGAAGGTGACGGGATAGCCCTTGGGAGCGGGCAGGCCCAGCGTGTTGGCGCCAACCTTGTAGAGGTTGCCGGTGGCGGGGTCCTGAACCATGTTCACGTCATAGGGGTTGCAGGCGAAAATGCCGTCGCCCTCGCTCTTCACGGCGGCTCCGGTGGCCTTCATGTTCCAGCTGTTGCTGTTCTTGATGGTCACGGTGGATCCAGTGGGGCCAACGCCCACATAGCCCTCGCAGTCCATCAGCTCGTCCTTTACGCACAGGAAACCGGCGGAGCACAGCTCATCCTGCTTCTCGCCGTTCTGGAACTTGCCGGTGATGTTCAGCGTCTCGTCGAACACCCGGTTTGTCACTCTGGGCCAAAATGCGGTCTTTTCAATGTATGCCATTGTGATTCACTCTCCTCTCGTATCTCAGCCGTTCATGCGGCCCAGCATCTCCATGATGCCGCCGCCCTCACCGCTGTTGGTCTTGGGGTTGTTCCATGCGAAGGAATGCTGCTTGGCGGCCATTTCCTTCTTGCGCTTTTCGTTCTGTGCCTTGCCGTGTGCGGCCATCAGGTCCAGCACGGCGCGGTCAGCGCCGCAGAACTTCCCGTCAGTCTCCATGGCGGCGAACTCCTCTGCCCGGTCACACAGGCCCTTGGCAGTCTCGGTCATGTCGGCGTCGCCTTCCACGGCGCAAGCCTGGATGTCCTCCAAGGCGCCGTTCACAGCTTCCTTCACGGCCTCCACCCGGCGCTCATGCTCGGCGGCCTCCATGGTGCGGATCTTTTCCTCCGCTGCTTCCAGACGTGCCTTCAGTGCCTTCACGTCCTCCGCCTGCTGCCCCTTTGCGGCGCAGGCATAGTCCACGATGTCGCTCACCTCTGCCATGGCGTCCACGCCCTCGCCAAAGGGGAAGGCTGCCGTGAGGTAAGCGGGCTTGATGCGGCTCTCCACCACGGCGCCGTTATCCTCCGCGTTAAAGGCGTAGGTATAAGCGCTGCCGGCAGAGTCCACGAGGCCAACGTGCATCCCGTCCTCGCTCAGAGCGACCACGCGGTAGCCCTTGAACTTTTCGGACATGGCCTCCATTGCCTTCTTGCTCATGATGTTCACTCCTTTTCTCTTGTTCGTTTCGTTGCTTCCCGTTCCGGGGTCCAGAGACGCCGCCCGCAGTTTTAATGTCTTAAACTCTTCCTGCATGGCACTCAGCGCCTTGATCCGCGCCCCCGGAATTGCCGGCGGCACATCGTCTCCCAACACGGTTACGCCGAGACCTGCCCAATCTGTAATAATCTCGATATCGCCGTCCATGTGGGATTTTTTCGTATCGGTCTCAGCGGAAACATCCATGCGCCCTGTCCGCACGATTTTTTCCACCAATTCCGGTGCGTAAAACTGGAATAACCGGCCCTTTGCCCTGATCCACTCGTTCCCGTCCTCTTCCACAATGGAAAAGTCCTTGGGATCGTCGGACAGGGTCCCCACGATGCGCTCCGCCGTTCCGTCCATGAACGTGTAGCCCTTCTCGCCGGTGTAGGGGTCCTGCACTTCTCGCATATTGTGTCCGTCCCCCACCTTGCGGCCCACATAGGCGCACAGGATGGGCTGACCCACAAACGTCAGGTAGTGCTCCCGCATATTGCGGAAATCCCAATGATTTTCATTCAACCCGGAGCGCATGACCCACAGTTCCACGCCGAACTCGTATTCACTGAGCCGCTGCATGACCCGCAGTTCGCCGGACATTTTTACGTGCTCCGGCGGGGTTCCTCTCGTCCGAAACGGCATGGTCACGCCTCCTCTCCGTCAAACAGCTTTTCCACCCAGTTGTCATAGCTGGTGGCGCTGCCGTCGGTCTTGTCATACATCTGCCATGCGTAGAGCATGGTCTCGTAGCTTTTGCTGTTCTCCATCTGAAGGTTTTCAAATTCCCTTGCCAGCGGATACAGCCCCGTTTTCTCGCTGGCGGCCACGCAGTCCTTTAAGGCGTTTTCAATGTCCTCCAGCAGCCGGATCACCTCTCCGAATACGCCGTCCATGTCCTCCGGCCGCTCCCGGTATTCCGGGGTCTCCGGGTATTCCTGCATCAGGTGCCGCTGGTGAAGAATGTCTCCGATCACGTCAAACCGCTTGGGCTGTTCGTGGGCCAGACGGTGAATGGCGTCCGCCGTGTGTACCAGTCCAAACTCCACCAGAACCCACTCTTTCAGCGTGTCCAGCCCCCGTGCGGCGTTCTGGTATGCCGCCGTGGCCCGCCTCGCCGCGTCCCGCAGCGGGGAAAAGCGGGGATTTTCGTAGTGGTAAATGTCCCGCAGCTTTGCCATGTGGTTTCCTCCTCTCGTGTTAAAAAAAAGCGCTGCCCACGCCGGAATATCCGGCGTCAGCAACGCTTTGCTCCTCCCGCTCACCGCTTAGAGCGGGGTGCTCTGTTCACTTTTTCTTCGGCTATTCGCCGTAGGTGTCAATGTCCGCCTCCTGCCCCTCGCTGGTCACGGTGCCGTCCCCCTTGGGTCTCCCGCCGGGGTTCAGATCGTGGGCCGCCTGGGGGGGCAGTCCGCTTTCGGATTGCTTGGCATTGTAGCTGGTCACCAGCGGCAAACGCTTATCCATGATGCCGCTTGCCTTGATGGCGTTGGAAATGCTCAGATCGTCCAGCAAAGAAAGATCGTTCATGGCCATGTAGATGATGGTTTGCGGCAGGATGCCGAGGGTCATGCCCTGCTTGGCCTCCTCCATCCGCTTTTCCTCGGTAGAGAGGGTCCCGAACAAACTGAACCGCCACGAATATTTCAGATTTAGCTTGTCCATAATGGCGGCCATCATCCGTTCGTAGCCCCGGTATACGCACTCCGCAAACTTCCCTTCGATTTGCAGGGAGATTTGTGCAATGCCTGCCTTGGGGTCCTCCGTGGTGGGTACAATGGCGGACAGCCCCGCCTTGTTCATGGCGTAGCTGTACCCGGCTGCGGAAATCTTGGTGGCGCTGGGTGCTTCTGCCAGCTGGTGCATTTTGATGTTTTCCACAGGGGCCGTGAACCAGCCGATCCCGCTGGTGTTGCTCTCTGTCAGCATCTGATACCACAGGTACTCAAACAGCCGCCGTCCCGCGTCTGAAAGCCGGTAATCGTCCTCTGTGCTTGTAATTTCGGACTTGTCCTTGTAGGGGATCTCGCCGGTAAACAGAGCGATCAGGGGGTTCTGCACCAGTTCCAGTTGGATCTGCTCGTACTGCGCCATCTGCACCAGAGAGAGATACAGCCCCGCCAGCGGGGAAATGGCGTTCCGGGATACATCGTCTGCCTCAAAGGTGAAAATCTTGTCCACCGGCAGTGTCACCCAATAGAACCACCGCCCGTTCTGGGAGTATACCTCCGGGTCTCCCGCCAAGCGGCCTCCGGTCTGCTTCCTCCGCTGTTCCAGCACGTTCAGGTCCACCCGGTCCCGCGCCGCGAAGATCACCCGCTTCCCCGTGCCCTCCGGTGCCCGCTCCGCCGATGCGTAGAAGTCATCCAGATAGGGCAGCAGCAGGTCTCCGAACTGCAAGGGGTCCGTCCCCGGCTGCATAAAGTACATCAGGTTCATCGCCACCGTGTATTTCGACACGTTGTTAAACCCCACGATCTTTACCCAATCGCTGGGAAACTGCTGTAAAAAGGCGTGGTTTACCTTGTTGTGGGGCTTGTCCACGCTGATCCGGGGATAGTAGAAAACCTTTCCCTCCTGCAAGACCTGCCCCGCGATCTCATGGGCCGTGGCTTTGGGGTCCAGCGTTTTCCGCAGCTTGTCCAAAAGCTGCCATTCCCGCAGGAAGTCCTCCCGCTTTGCTTCTTCCTCTGTGGCGTACTCCGGGGCAATGTAGCTGTGGTAGGTCAGCATTTCCGTGTACACCTTCCGGGTGTGAAACAGAGGATACGCCGTCCATTCCAGCGCATGGGCCACCTGCCGCAGGCCCTGTTCGTTGCCGTCCGGTGCGGTAAGCATCTCCGCCACCTTGTCCTTGCTGTAATTCACCGGCAGTGAGGAAATGGCCTTTACCCGGCGGTTCTGAATGTAGGGGTTATTCCGGGTGTAGGAGCTGCTGGCCGCCCGCATAAACGCGCTGCTTACGGCATCCATGGGCAGGTCGCCATACTGTGCCGCCAGTTCCCGCAGCCTTCCGAATATCTTTGGGTACGAGGCGTATTGCACCGACCTCAATTCAGTTTGCAGGTCCATGCTCCCCGCCTCCCTTCATGCGTTCCCGCTCCTTCTGCAATTCCAATTCCAGCCGGTCCAGAGTGCTGACCCATTGCTTCTCCGCCTCTTCCGGCGTTACGCCCGCTTGGTTCGCCGCTTCTGCCAGAATCATGGTGTTGCAGTCCGCCAGCCACAGGCGGTCCCCGTCTGTCAGCCGGTCCAGGTCTGCCCCGGCCACCTCCACTGCGCCCTCCGGCTTTTTCCGTCCGGTGAGATACAGCAGAATGTACCCTGCGCAGATCCGGTAAAACCGGGTGTCATACGCGATCTCTTCCGTTTTCCGGGTCCGCCCCATGGCGTACAGCCGGTATCGTTTCTTCCGTTGAGCCATTGTCAAAACCTCCGGCCTCCCCGCCGCGCCGTCACCAGCCGTCCGCTGCTTCCGGTGCTGATAGGCGGAGCCACTTTGTTTTCCTTGAACCGATCCAGCGCCGACGCCCAGTCGCTCTTGTTTTTCCCGTGGATCTCCGTCAGCAGTTCCTCCCGCTCGATCAACTGGGCCAGCCGCAGGGCATATTTCGTGGCGGACCAGCTATCGCGCTGAATGGCCTTGGAAATGCGCTTCTCGCTCATCCCCGCCCCGCTTGGCACAAGTTTCAGGTTCTGTATCTGGCCGGACAGCTCCCGGCACTTCTGGTAGGGCTGTGCGAACTGATAGTCCCGGTCATCGTCCCGGATTCGGTGGGCGCGCTTATACGCCTCCACGCCCTCATTGGCGTTCAGCGTCAGCAATTCAACATTGTGGTGCTCAAACTCCGTCTGCGCGTATTTCAGCATTTCAAAATCCGGGTCCGTCACGCCGGTGCCGCCTGCCTTGATGGGGTAGATCACCGGAATGGCCCCCGGCAGCTCCGCCGCCGCATAGGCCGCATGGTTCTTCACACACAGGGGCGGAAGGCCGTCTCCCAAGTCGGTCATCAAATCTTCCAGCACCCCGCGCCCGTACTGCCAGGAGTCGATGGCGATGTAGGTTTGGCTCCCGTCATAGCAGAATCGGTTCCAAATGGCCTTCAGCCGCCGCGCCTGGGCCTTGCTCTGGTCCGGCGGGGGCCAATCGTCAATGTAAACCAGCTGCTTCAAAAAGCGGTCCCGTTTCAGGTATTCCCGCTGCCGCGTCAGCTTTATCACCACGCAGGCGCATTTGGCGTTCTTTGCCGAATCCTCGTAGGAAACGTCATAGCCAACGATGTAAATAACTTCCTCCGGGTCCAGCTTGGGGTGCGGGTCCTTGCAGCAGTGCTCCGTCTCCATCACCAGCACCCGCTGGGAATCCGTCAGCACTTCGTCGGAAAGCACGGGGAACTCGTCCGCGCCGGTGTACCGGCTCTCCATCTCCCGCATCCACCGTTCAATGGTCAGTTTCTCTTTCAGCTTTTGTGCCCAGGAATAGGGCCGCATCTGCTGTAAGATCACGCACTGCCACGGAATATCCACCGCAAAAGATTTTTCACCCCGCCACATGGCTTTCAATACGGAGCACCGAACCTGAAAGGCGTGGTTCTGCTTCCGCCCCGCACTGGTGATAGAATGGCTTTTGTATGCCACAAAGTTGGGGTCCGGTTCTCCGTTTACGTTGTGCCGCAGACGAACCGCTGGAAGTACAACGGTGGTGTATTCGTCAAAGTCGAAGGGCGGGTTTTCCTCTTGGGCGAACTCCTCCGCCGTAGCTGCGTGAATGTTATCGCCACGCTTGGCCCCAATGTAAAAGGCGCTTCCGCCGTCCGTCTCGATCTTGAAATCGTCCTTGCTCTCCGCGCTGACCCGCCAGTGCTTGGCAAGGGCCGCATAGTCATGTTCCAAGGCGCGGAAGGTTTTCCCGCCGATACCCGCCAGCTGTTTTAGTGCCGGTCCCACATACAGCACCTGTGTTCCCGGCCACACAACGCCGTTTACCATCTCCGTCAGCAGCTTTGTGTAGGTTTTTGTCATGCCGCGAGTGCCGGTGATCGCAACTTCCTGATTGCGGGCGTAAGCCCTCATCATCATGCGCTGAAGCAGTTCTAATGTCTTAAAATCGCTGTCATCACTGCGGAGAATGTCCGCCAGAATGTCGGGGTGCTAATACCAACGGCCTGTCCAGATCAGGAACGCATACCACGCATCCTCATAGTCTGCGTAATTTCTGGTTTCCGTCTCTTTTTTCTGAACCCAGCCAGAAGTCGCAGACCAAACCTTTCCGGATCGTCTTGCCATTGGTATCAACTCACCTCCTCAAAGTATGCCCACCGACACCCGCCTGCGCGGATTCGATTCGGCAAATGTTTGCAAACCTGTCCGATGCCTTGGGCTGTCGTATTGCACTTTCTCGCCGCTTGCGCCAACGATTCAAATACTTCGCCAGTATCTAAATTGACCACTTTCTTTTTTGCCGTGGATCTTCTGGTTTGATCTATCTGAAAATTTTCGGAATCCTCAGCAAAGCACCAATGGAACCCAGCCGCCGTTATATAGCGGCCTGACAAAACATCTTTTATGCAGTCCCGTTTGATTCCGATTTCTCTTGCCGCTTGATGGATAGAATCGTAAACAACCCCTGTTTCAACACACAGAACCGGTCTGCTCATGTCTCCCGGCAAAATGTTGTACCCCTTTTCCGGGTTCATCGTGTCCCATAGCCGGATATAAGACCGTTCCAGTTCTTTGGCTTCGCTTTCACTCGTCCCCTGATAAAGAATTTCGTGTCGAATATTCCCCCAGCCAAAGAAATTTACGGCGTTTGTAAACGCCTCATTTGCGCGATATTTTGTCCCGCTTCCCCATCTGTTTACCGGATCGTCTCCTGTTTGACCAACATAGATTTTCCCATCCGGTGTGATATGGCGATACACTGTGTAAACTTTTTTCATAACGTCCCCCATACAGACTTGTATTAAAAACCGGTGATCCTCTGTATGGGAGAGGAAACGGTAGCTACTCCGCTGTCCCGGCTTCTAATCATTTTTTCTTTACCGGCGGCATTTTCACAATGCCAAGTTCTTTGTACGACTCTTTTTCCTGTTCGTCAGGTTCCTCCGCAAACTCGCCCAAATCATCCCGCAGCCGCATATCCGGCGGAAGCGTCGGTAATTCCGAAAGGCCGTCATTGACCCGCGTTGTGTTGGCCATGTACAAAAGAATCTGTTCGGCGGCATCCTTTGTGTAAGAATACTTGGGCCGCCGGTGAAACAGAATCTCAAACATTTCATCCGGGGAACACTGCTTTCCGTTTTTCAAAAGCCCCGCCTTTTCCAGACGGTCCACAATGCCGTCGATCCTCAAGTCATCAATCGGCTTGGCATCCCGTTTCCGCAGTCCCTCGCTGGACAGGTTGTCCTGCACCATCTTGTTCAGCTTAGCCGCCTTGTCATATTGGCCGATGGCCCGCATCTTGTCCCGGTCCAGCGTCATCTTCGCGCAGTCCCGCAGAATGAACTCCTGCTTCACGCTTACGCCGCCTGCCGCCATCAGGTCGCTGGCCAGTGCCTCGTAAATACGGTCCAGTTCGTCATAGTCCTCAGAGGTGTAGGGGTTCTTTGCGGAGTTCTCACCCCAGTTCTTCCGCTGCTGTGCCGTCCCCACCTTCCGGTTCCGGGCGGACTTCTCATTGCCCACCGCCTTGGTAAACTCCCCGGCGGTCAGCCCCTCGCCAAAAATCTTGGTGATGTCCGTCAGCCCATCCAGAAAGCCAAGGGGTTCCCCCCGCCGCGTGTCCAGTTTCTTCAGCCGCAGGTTGTCCAGATAGGCGATCCACTTCTCGCCTACGTCCGGCTCCTTTGGCACCGCCAGCATATCAAATGGCCGGTCAAATTCAATGCAGCAGTAAAAAAGGGCAAGGCTGTCGCTGGTGGCACGGGCAATGGCATCATAGCGTTCCTGCTGTGCAGTCAGTTCCGCTGTATCCATCGGTTCCAGTTCCATTCGCGGCCTCCTTCCCTTGACACTCCCCACAGCTAAAGCCGGGGCGATTCTCGGTTCACCGACTACCGCCTCCCGTTTCTGGGGGGTCTTACGCAGTCTCCTCGAGCGTATAGGTTTGGGCGTGTCCCGCCCTACCTTGTGTAGTGGCTACGCCAACAGGCGCAAGCCCTCATTCAAAATGTTCTTTGCGGCGTTCACGTCCCTATCATGGACAGCGCCGCACTTGGGGCAAGTCCATTCCCGGACGGACAGGTCTTTTGTTCCGGGCCACTGTGCGCCGCAAGCGGAGCAAAGCTGACTGGACGGAAAGAAACGATCGACCGTGACCACCTGTTTTCCGTACAACGCCGCCTTGTACTCCAACTGCCGCCGGAACTCGCTCCAACTTGCATCAGAGATTGCCTTTGCCAGTTTGTGGTTCTTGACCATGTTCTTTGGGGCTAAGTCCTCAATCGCAATCAGGTCATAGGTTTGCACAAGGCTGGTGGACAGCTTATGGAGCATATCATGCCGCTGATTGGCAACGTGTTCGTGGAGCCGTGCTACTTGAATCCTCGCCTTTTCCCAGCGGTTACTGCCCTTTGATTTTCGGGACAACTGCCGCTGGAGTTTGGCAAGTTTCTTCTGGCTCCGTGCCAGGTATTTATGGTTCGGATACTCCACGCCGTCAGATGTGATTGCAAATGCTTTTAGGCCCATGTCGATGCCGACCACCGCCCCGGTAGAGGGCAGCGGTTCCAGTTCCACATCGGCGCAGCATAAAGAAACAAAGTATTTCCCACTGGAAGTGCGGGACACGGTAGCAGTCAGGATGCGTCCCTCCACTTTCTTAGAGATTCGGCATTTTACCCGCCCCAACTTGGGGATCTGGACAGCCTTCTCCAAGACCTTGATGTTGGCATTAACACATCTGCTTGTATAGCTTTTCTTGCTGTGGTGCTTGCTCTTGAATTTTGGATAGCCGGGATTCTGACCCTGTTTCACCCGCCGGAAGAAGTTTTGGTAGGCAATGTCCAAATCCTTTATAGAGGATTGCAGGGCGGTGGAATCCACTTCTTTCAGCCATGACATGGTTTTCTTAAGCATTGGAAGGTCACTTCTCTGCTGTCGGCGAGAAGGCGAGTGCCCTGTGGCCTTGTATTGGTTCTGCCGCTGGTCGAGGAAGTGGTTATACACAAACCGACAGCAGCCGAAGGTTTTATTTATTTGGTTTTTTTGCTGTGCGTTCGGATAAATGCGAAACTTGTAGCTATATCCATCCACCGTCCTCGCCCCTTTCTGTGAGTGAGATACTATAAAGATGGTTAGTTTCTTTGCTTGTGTGTATGACGCTTTTGCAAAAAAACAGAGAGTGAAAAGAATTTATTTCTTCTCACTCTCTATTATTTCACAAGATTTTCCCGATTTGGTAAACTTTAGTAGCCACTTGAAAAATTTTTTATTCCGGCTCCAAGCCCAGGATGTAATCCACGCTCACGCCGTAAAAATCCGCCAGCGTAATCAAGGCCGTGGCCTTCGGTTCCTTCATGCCGCTTTCGTAAAATCCTACCATGCCGTGGCTCATACCGCAGTATTCCGATACCCGGCGGCTGCTCATGCCTCTGGCCCGCCGCAATTCCCGCAGCCGTACCGCGTAGACCGGCAGTTCCTTGCGGTCCTCATTCCTCTCCATCGTCCCCCTCCCCTTCCAGCAATTCGCAAAGCCGTTTCAGGTGCCGTTCGATGCTTTCCATCTTCCAAAGCAAAGAAAACAGCGTCAGCAGCGTGCAGGCGTATACCGTCATGGCAATATTTCCGCTGCTCGCCTCATAGACCGCAAAGCCCACCACTACAAGCAGGATCACAAAATTTACAAGCGTCTCTGCCATGTCCTCCGCCCCCTTTCTCAGACTGCCCGGACCTCTCCGGGCAAAAAGTTCTCCGTCACGTCCCCGCCAAGGGTTTTGATCGTCACGGTGATAAACCGTCCCTTGGGGTGTACCCATGTCACCCTCCCCGTCCGCATCGGGCACAGCTCCACGCTTGACCGCTCACTTTTCGCCCGCTCCACCGGCAGTGTCTTGAACTTTGCCCGCACCGTCTGTCCGATCTTCATTTCCGTCCTCCATACGTCACTTTTTTCAAATCTTTGTACCGCTCAGCGTGCGGAATCAGCTCCGCCTTATCCCGGATGATCTCCTTCAGCACCCGGTCCATGTGCTCCTGGCACACGTCCGCCGCCGGATTCTTGTAGTCCAGCGCCGGCCTGTATTCTTTTCTCACCTCTGCCCATGCTTCGGTGAGCCGCATAATGCGATCATAGCCCCAGCCCTCCGTCTGGTGGATCGCAATTTGCAATGTATCAATGTCATACTGCGAGGTTATAACTATCGTTGCCTGAAGCAGCCGGTTGGTCTCGTTCTCCCACCGTTGCAAGTATCCAGATTGTTTGGCCATCTTACTTCCCCCTTAACAAGTACAGTTTCAGCCACAGTGGAATGTCGGCGGTTAAAATGCTTTTGAAATAAAACACGATAAACGCAATGCCAGCGGCTATAACCAGCGTCCAAAAGGTTATAATCAGCCAGTCTTTTCGTTTCATTCAGCACCGCCGTCCTTTCTCTTGCCATAGCTGCAAAAATCGTCCGGATGTTCACGGTCGAGATGGACTTCACACCATCCCGTTTTCGGTTTGTTGTATGACCGACAATTTTTGCATCGCACCACTGGCACGGCATCAACTGTCGGCATATTGTCAATGTCGCATTTTTCCACATAGTCATCATTTGTTTCCCCGTAATCATTGGGGTATGATTTCCACTGGATTTTGTCTGCATCAATCAGCCCCATGGTCAGCACCTCCGCCCATCTTCGCTTCACCCACAAGGTCAAGGACTGCTGATAAAATTGCTCGATCTATAATTGCTTGAATATTTGTGCGATTTTCTATTACAACCGGCATTTCAGATAAGGACTTGTTGTAATAAGCCGTTTTGCGAACAACCCATTTGCCATTCCAAAAATCAATAGAATAGCCGCTGGATTTTGATGCCTCCATCTTTGCCGACTTTGCAGTTCCAGTTTTCACAAAGTAGCTTTCTCGTGTCACCCACGGATTTTTGTATATCTTCATGGTCATCCTCTCCCGTCATGCACCACTGTGCATTTCCCAATCAACGTGTTCAACTTTCTCAGCCCCTCCAGGGTGATTAGGTCCTGCGCGCACAGCTCGTCTCGCAGGCGTTCCAGTGCTTCGATTGGGGCCACGTCGGCGGTTGGAAGCTCATAAAGATATTCTGCGAACTCCTCTGGTGTCAAAAGCGTGCAAGGCGGACTATCTGCCCTACCAGCATCAAAATTATTAAATGCTTTTACAGCCGCTTCCAGCTCAATGTATTTAGCCATCCTCATCCCCTCCAAATTCCGCCTCGTACTGTTCCGGCGTGATAATCTCAATGTCCTTTGCGGAATAGCCCAAGGTGTCGAGGCATATCAGCTTCGCCAGTTTGTCTTTGTCAAGGGCCGCCGCAGCGTCCTCATAGGGCACGCCGGGTTTCGCCTCAAAACTGATTTGAGCGCCAAACGCCCCAGCCACGCTAAAGCAGATTTTATATTCAGCCATTGTCAGCCCTCCTGTTCCATTTTTCAGCATACTCTCCCGGATAACCCGTTTCCGGATTTGCGTCTCCAGCCCCTAAAACAAAAGGCTGATTTATGTCGTTAAGGACACAATCTGTATCATCGTGCATCCAGTATTGCTTAATGATGCGCTTTCCGAAACGATTCACATAGTTCTCCCGGTAAAAGTTCAGTTTACCGCCGCAGAACGGGCATGGTTTTAGGTCATTCATCCTCCAATGCTTTCTCCGTCTCCTCATTCAGCGGTCGAATATAGCCCGCGGAAACATTTTCGATAAATATATTATACGGCTGATGAAATACGATTCCGCCGCACACATAAGCAACCGCAAAGTGAATCCGTTTCATAATTTCCGGTCTCTCTGGATCGCTCGTATTAAGCATTGAGCCGTCCGGCTTGCACGGCAGCACCGCCAGCCGACCGTCCTTGTCGGCTTCTTGATATTTTTTGAGTTCCATGAGCGCGCTGTGCAATTTTGCCATTTCCAGACCGCTAAAGTGCTCCTCTTGCATTGACTTGACTTCCCCGGGCGTCAGCCCCGTGTCCTCGTAGGCGGCAAGGCGGTCTTGCAGCACGCTAATCCACTCTTGCTCCGTGTATTTCTCCTCGTACTCTGATGCCATAAGGACCTCTCCGGTCCTAAGTCGTTGTGTCAATCGTTCCATCACTTTTCCTCCCCTTCCTCGTCCAATTCGTTGAAATACTGGCTCCCGCAGTAGGGACAGCCCACCTTTCGAAACCGCTCAAAAAAGCAGTCCGGGCGCGGATCCGAACCGTCTAAAATCATCGGTGCTTCAAAATCTGCGCCGCAGGTTTCACAGTGATACATGGTGTTTTCCTTTCTCCGGGCGGTAAACATCTCCCCGGTTCCACGCCTTTGTGGCGCAGTTCAGACCGTGGTACGGTCTGGTCTGCGCCCCGCAGGAAGCGCACGCCACGATGTAGTCAAAGGGCGGTGCCGCATCCTCGACCCGCTCCCCGCTGTCCAGTCCGCAGAGAGGGCAGGGTGGCAGCTTTTTCTTCCACCCTGCTCTCCGGTTCTCCCTGTTCACGGCGTACCGCCTCCCAGCATGACCTTTGCCAAAAGAACCGCCAGCAGCAGTAAAAAGCAAATTCCGCCGATCATGGCGGAGGTGTCAGCCCGCTCCCGCCGCCGCTGCTCTCTGGTCTTGCGGTTCTTCTCCGCCCGCCGCCGTTCCATCTCCCAATAGGCTTTCTGTTCCCAGTAATCGTTGCTGTGCTTCATGTCCCGCTCCTTTCGTTTCCGCATGGGAACAAAAACCGTCCCATGTCTCCCGGTTCCTCTAACGTGCCGAACCGACGTTTGGTCACGGCGATTGGGAACTCCTCGATCTCGCTGGCCCATAGGCACGTCCCGCGCCCGTTCAGCTGCTCCCAGATCAGCGGAAACCCGCCAATCCCATCGAACAAACTCGCCATAGTCGCGTCCCGCTCGTAGTTGCCGCACAGCCGTTTCAACAGCCATTTCCACGGCGGCAGGGCGATAGAGTTACCCAGTGCCTTATATCGGGGGCTGTCCGCGTCCTTGTGGCGTTTGCCCTTGCTGTCCGTCCACTCGCCTAAGTCCGTCCAGTGGTCAGGGAAGCCCTGCAGCCGTTCGCACTCCAACGGGGTCAGGCGGCGAACCACCATGTTTTGGCGGACCGTATTGTTCAGGTTCAGGCTTTGGCCTTCGCTTTCCTTTGCCTGCAAGGTTCCGTTGATCTCCCCGCCCTCGGTGAAATTTCGGCAATCTACGCTTGCGACATACGCGGTCATATCTGCTCGGTATGGGTCATTGGCTTTTGCTCTCAATGCTGGGGAAATTTCGCTTGATACCACCAGCATATCGTTGTAAGCGTCCTGCCCGTTATAGCTTCCAGCGTGTGCTCCGGGGGATAAAGTCCCGGTTGTTTTCTGGTATGTCAGCGGGATTTGGTTGCCGCCGGTTCCCATGCGGGCTTGCAGACTGGGCGATACCTCGCCGCAGTCCCGGATGACGTCGCAGGCGTGGCTCATATCCAGCACGGTGCACGGCACATGGGCGTTGGCGTTCAGCGTGTGACAGGGCTTCCCAAAGTCAGGAATACTCCCATTCTGCTTGCTGGTGATTTGCGTAGTATCAAACGCCATGACCGCTGGCTGGTGCCCATGCTCCTGTGCTCTCAGCGTACCGGCAACATCATGGCTCACACCCATCACATTCCCGCCCTGATCGTTCAGGCACATCACCGCCGGTTTATTCCCTCCGCACTCTGCGTTCAGCGTGGGGGCCTGTTCCTCGGCATATCCGATGCTCCGAGCCTGTTCACTGTTCCCCAGCTTAAACCCGGCGCAGACCGCCGGACGGTCAATGGTGTTCAACGTATAGCAGACATTTTCTTTCCAGCCCTTCCCGTTGCATCCGGCGGTATCAGCCCGGTCGATTGCGTTTCCTTGGATACAGATGACGGGCTGGTTGTTCCCGCTCATGCCTGCGGAAGCGGTCAAGGTCGGGGCACGGTCATCGTTTCGTACCTCGGCCCCGCCTTGCTGTGTCGCCATGCAGAAAATCGTCTGGTCATTCCCTGCCTTAATCGTCCCGCTTTTCTCCGTCTGGACTAAGGCTCCTTTTCCGCCTCCGTCGCATCCTCCCCGGATTCGGACTGCGTAAGAAGCACCGCTTTCAGAATCCCCGGCAGGGCCTTCCCCCGCCGCTCCGCTCTCCGCAGGATACCCTGACATGCTTTGCTGCTCAAACGATATTTCCCATGCGGTGTCGCCTCCAAAATCTGCGACAAGCGCGATTCTACGGCGACGTTGGGGGACTCCCCAGTGTTGCGCGTCGAGCACTCGCCACGCAACGCTCCATCGTCCTCCCATTTCATCGTGGTACCCCCCCCAGGTATTCCAACCTTTTTCAGGCACTTCAATATCGGGGGCTTCCGGTTCTGCGACCCGGATGGCTTCTTCGAGGACGGCTGCGAAGTCTTTTCCGCCGTTGCTTGAGAAGGCTCCGGGGACATTTTCCCAGACCATATACCGAGGTCGCACAAACTCACCTGTTCGCCCCATTCTTCTGTCACGGTCTCTCATCTCCTTGATAATCCGTATTTGCTCCATATACAGGCCGGAACGCGCCCCGGCAAGTCCTGCCCTCTTTCCAGCAATGGAAAGATCCTGTCTAACAAGGTGAACCACCTATCACACAATCCACGGGTTCTACTTCATTTCCGTGAATTTTTGTGACATCTCCATAATGCTTCACCTAAATCACCCCCTCTTGCATTTTCAAATAATCGTCTCGTTTTCTTTCCCTCCGCAGCTTTCGTTTGCACCGCCTCAGAAAATCCGCGTCCATGTGCATCTCCCGGCAAATGTCCGCCGGGGCTGTCCGGGCTTCCAGCAGCTCCCGTAGCTTCTGCATTTCCGCTTCCCGTAGAAGGGGCGGCCGCCCGCCGCGGCTGGTAGTCCGACCTCCGCCCGCGCAGTTCACGCATTCCGCATAGGGGCAGTGGTTCAGGCAGTAGTCGATCTGGCTCTGCCGGTCATGGGTGCATATCTCAATGCGGTCTTTCCCGTCCGCGCTGTCCCATGGCAGCACAGCCCGCACGATCACAGTTACGGTCTCCACCGGGCATATCTCCTTTCCGTTTACACCTCCCGCACGGTAATGTGCTTCATGTCCTGCATCATCTTTACCTTCATGCGGTAGGTCTTGTCTTTTTTCGTAGAGGGGCCTTTTACGTCCTCCACAACCAAATGCCATGTGCCGTCCTTCCCCCGCTCCTCGTAGGAGAAGTCCGCCCGATACGTCACGGCGCGGCTTCGGTCGCCGTTGGCCGTGATGTAGCTTTCCTTCAGCGTGAATTGGGGTTGGAGCCGCAGGTCCCGGATGATCCCGGCCTTGCTGAGCAGTACCAGCTCGTCATACCGGGCCGCCTCCTTGCGGCTGTCAAAGGTGTGCTCCGTTCCGTTGGGCAGGGTCCGGTCGGTGGGGTGGTTGTGGTGCTTGCGCTTACCCTCCGCCGCCGCTTCCGCCTTCCCCTTCTCCTCCGTCACGAACCGGGCCATTACCCTGGCCGTCCGATCAATTTGCTGGGCCTGCATCTGCTGCTGTACCTGCTTCCGGTAGCGCTCCGGCAGACTGTTCAGATCATCCAAACAAACACTCATCGCTTTTCCTCCTGATATTTCGGGCAATCCAGCACCTGTACCCGTTCCACCAGTCCGTCCCGATCCATGCGGGATTTCCGCCGGACCTTCCAGCCGGGAACGTCCTCAAAGCGGACTTTTCCGCTTTTTTCGTCCACCCGGCTCCATTCACACTGCCCATAGGCCAGCTTGCAGGACCAGCACTTGTGCAGACTGTTGGAGGGGTCCTCCAATTCCTCCCGCGACCGGTATCTCCGCATACAGCTTGCCAGCGTAAAATTACCTGCCATCCCCATCGGCCTTTCCCCGGAGATAGGCCATCACCTCATCCCGGCTGCGCCGCTGGGGCCGTACCGCGTCCTTGAACCATTCCGGCGGCTTCACCGCCTCGGCTTCCGGTTTCGCTTCCGCCGCCGGCAGGGACTTCTTCTCAGGCACCGCCAGCTTCTCCGGTTCCGGCCCGGTGCCGATCCGCTGTACCAGCGACCGGACCTCCGCAGGCAGGGCGTTGATCTCCCGTTCCCGTGCGGAAATGGCCCGGTAGCTGCGCTGAAAGTTGCTGGATACTACGCTGTGCACCGTCTCCGTGTCCATCCGCGCCCACTCCCGCAACGTGTTGGGACTGCCCACGATCCGCTGTACCACCGGCGGGAACTTCTCAAATTCCTCCTCCGCGCCGTACAGCCCGTTTCGGATGGCCCTTGCCACCAGACCCCACGCCTCTGCCTCCGTCATTTCCGGTTTTGCCGTCAGCAGGCGAAGTTTGGCCTTTACCTGTCCGATGGTGGGCGGAAAGCCCTTTTCGTCGCTTTCGATCACGCTTTTTACCGCCGCCGCCACCAGCGCCACCTCGTCATGGGCAAACATATCCGCCCACAGTTTGATGGCGTTGCGCATATCCGGCCCGGTGGTGCTGCTGTAAAACCGGGGATAGGCCGCCGTCAGAATATCCATGATGATGCCTGTCTCCTGTCTGGTCATGTTGTGCGGCCCTCCTCCGCGTCCATCTCCGCCGCCAGCTCCGTCCAGCTTTTCCGGGGCTTGTCCGTCCGGGATGCCGCCGGGGTGGGCTTTCCCTTCCCGCTGTCCCGGCCTTCCCATGTGAGGAACTTCTGCTTCCAGTTCTTCACCGGGTTCCCCTTGCTGTCCCTCCACGAGCGGCCCTGTGCGTCCGGGGTGTTAAAATACTCAAAAAACCGACGGGGGTCCACCGTGCTCTGCCGGGACGCGGCGTAGGCTTCCACCTCTTCCAGCGTGGGCGGTACGAATTTCACCGCCGTCCGCTTTCCGCTCTCCGGTGCCTTTGGCTCACTGGGGGCACCGCCCCCCATATCTTCTGAACGTAGTGAAGAAGATATATCTTCTATATCTATCTCTTTCTCTATCTCTTTCTCTCCGTAACGATGTTCGCACAATGTTCGCACATCGTTAGCACATTGTGACGGTCCTCCCAGCTTTGCTCTTGCTCTGGACTCCCTCATCCGCTTTGCGGAGGAACCTTCGCTCCCAACGTTTTTCACCGCATACGGGAAGAAAAACGTGACGTCATCCGAGGTCTCCGCCAAACCGCAGGAAAGAAGGTAGTTGATCGTCACCTCCACGTTGGCCGGTTCCTCATCCAGTTCCAACGCCAGCTCATCGGCAAAGTTATCGTCGAGACCTGACCACTGCAAAATCCCATCGTGCTTCATGGCGATGAGCTGCATTTTCAGGTAAATGATGAGGTAGGTATCCCCGCCCGCCAGTTTGCGGAGTTTTTTGATCCGCTTGGACGTAAAGAAGTCATCATAGAGCCGCAGCCAGAAATACCGGTTTTCTTTCGCCATAGGTCAATTCCCCCTAAATCTGCGGAACATAATCGTAGGGTTCGTCCTCTTCGGGCTGTTCCCACGGCAAAACGGCGTCCTCCTGACTGTAAAGGGAACACGCCTGACTGCCGCTGTGTTCCATAGGCTTCGCCGGTTCGGAGGCGGGCGTTTTCCCGCTTCCCGCCGCCAGCAGACCCAGCACTGCCGCCATCACCGTCTGCGGAGCCACGAACTCCGCGTGAAGCTCGCTCCACTCCTTCTGTTCCCCGTCACGGGTGGTGTAGCTCCGGGTTTTCCACACGCCGCACACCAGAACGGCATCCCCTTTTTCAAGGCACGCCGCCATGCGGGTCACGTCATCGTCCCCCACGGCGGACACGTTCATAAACTCGCCTTTGGCGTACTTCATGCCAAATTCCGCTTTCGGTGTCCCCTTGGCGGTGGCCCCGGTCTTGACCTCGCGGGTCACGGTGCCGGCACACATCATGTACCGGCTCCCGTCCTCCTCCCGCGTCTTAATGGAGATCAGCATGGTCCCTCACCTCATTCCCCAAAGAAAGTGGCCGCATAGTCCATGCCCTCGTCCTGTGCCTTCTGAGTGGCCTCTGCAATCTTTTCAGTCTTGGGGGGTGTAACCATACCGGATTCGCTCTCCACGGTCTCCTGATGGGCTTCCACAGCCGCAGGCGCGGTCTCCACCACCTCTCCGGTAGATGCCACCGTGCGCTCCGGCATGGGCATATCCGGGATCATGCCCTCGTCCTCGGCGCTGGCTTCCTCCATGAGCTGGGTCTTGACCTCCGGGGACAGGGGCGCGTAGCCGCTGTTCAGCAGCTGTCGCAGAATCGTCTTGCGGCACATCCGGTCCTGCCCACCGTTGGGATCGTACCAGGGGGAACCGTTCAGCAGCTTTTCCACGTCCTTGGGGTTCATTTCCCCGCTCTGCATGGCCTTGAACTTCTCGTAGCTGAACGCCTTGGAGTAGCGGTCCGCGTGGCGCAGGAGCCGGTCCATGGGCCAGTATTCGTAGCGGAAAACGGAACTTTTCAGTGAAAAATATCCGTAATACCCAACGATTGGATGAGACAAACGCTCATCATCCGTTTCGTACTTTGCCAAATTGATAATGGGCTTGCCGGTTCGCCGGTCACGGCCCTCAACCTCGCCCTCCCGGATCTCCACGCAGTCAATATCCTCGTAAAACCCGGTGGACATGGCCAACTGGATGAGTCCTTTGTAACCCAGAATGTAGGTGGCCGTGGTCCCATAGGGCACCACATAGTAGCCATGGCCGAAGATCAGGCCCATGCCCTCGCCCCGAAGCGCCGCCGCCACAATGGTGCTGGGTTCACAGTTTTTCAGCTGTTCGCTGGCATTCACGGCGGAGATCAGGGTGGAGGTCAGCCGCGCCGCCGCCTTGTCGCTCCGCAGAGCACTCTGGATCATCTTCTGCATACTGGGGGCCGCGATAGCCATAGAAAACGTGGGCTTGTTGTCCCGTTGGGCCTGGGGCGCAAAGCTGTTTGTTGCCTTCATGTCAAAATTCCTCCCTTATTCAGTCCGCGCGGCCAAAGGCAATGCCGTTGGCCAGCATATAATCCCGCAGTCCGTTCAGCTGCTCCACAGTGCCTGTCACCCGGAACGAAAGCGTAATGAGGGGCGGTTCCATTGCGGCTTTCACCGCCGCTTTTACTGGCTCCGAAACGGACGGGCTTGTCTGAATGGCTCTCGCCGCCTCCACAACGGCCTGCACCCGCTCCGCTCTGGCGGCTTCCTCCGTCGCCCGCGCAGCCTCGGCCTTCTGTCTGCGCTGTTCCTGTTCCGCCTTCCGCTGTTCCTCAATCTCTTTCACCCGCTTGAGCGCCTGATCCTTTTTCAGCACCGTGGGCAGGTCATGACACTGCTTGTACTCTTCCAGCAATGTTGTCTCGAATTCGCTGTTCAGCCCGCGGATGGCGGCAATACTGCTGTCGCACTTGCTGATCGCCACCAGAATGTCTTTGTGGGCCTGTTCCTCAGAATAGGTGGCGTTGCCCCACCGCTTGTCCAGAACCGCTTCCCACGGAAGAAATTCCGCAAGTTCTCCGATGCGCTCATCAAAAAAGGCCCGGATAGCGTCCAGTTTTTCCGTGCGGCGCCGTTCGTCAAAGGCTTTGATCTGGCCGTCCAGATTGGCGGCAGATTCGTCGCACAGGGTCGTCAGTGCCTTGCACTTTCCCTCAAAGGGGGCGTAGCTTGCCAGCGCCGCCGCCTTTGCCATCTTGCGGCACTCGTCGATGCGTGCGGCCACGGAGCGGATGTTGGCCCGGTACTTCTTTGCCGCGCCGATGGCCTCCTCCGTCACCACCATGCCCCGGTACGGGGCCAGATTCTCTTCCAGCCACGCCTGACACTCTTCAAAGTTGGCGGAGATGTTAAACTCCTTCAACGGAGTAAGATCCGTGGTAATGGCAAATTCCATTGCGCTGCTCATGCGTCCGCATCCTCCTGTTCCCCGGTATCATAGGCCGTGATCTCCTTCAGCAGCGGCATGATCCGCTCGTCCACACGGCTCTCCGGCACGTTGATCTCCACCACCATGGCCCGCTTGTCTCCACCCTTGGTGGGAGCCATCACCTTGTCCCCAACCGTCAGCGGCATCGCCGTCCGGTAGGTAAATGCGTTCCCCGCGTATGCCTTGTGCAGGGGCTTGTAATAACGAATATTCACCAGCATCATGCCTTCTCCTCCTGTTCGTACCACGCTTTCTGAAAAGATTCCAAACGGTTTTTGTGCGTAAGGTCACTCAGCGGGCGTCTCAATTCCGGATGCTCCTGGCAAATACGGTAGATCGTCTGTTGGGCCTGATACAGCACATTTACTACCGTGTTGCTGTCGCAGTAGAGTTCGCAGACTGTTTGAACTCCATCATCGCCCGCAACCAGGCAAATAAACGCTGTGGAGTCTCCATCCAGCAGGGTTTCGCCGGTTTTGGTGTTCCTCACCGTAATGTGAAACTTGTTTTCTTCCATATTCATGTCTCCTCGTCTTTCTTAAATTTTTCGGAGTTGTGCGCCTTACAAAATCAAAGTCTGGGCGGGCATCGTCCCCGCCTCCACATGGTCCCAAAAGTCCGTTTCCTGTTCCAGCAGCCATTTCAGGTCCGCCTCGTGCTCCCGCCGCTCAAAATCGTAGCGGCGCAGGGTGATATTGCCGGACAAATCATAGAGCGCCGCATAGAGCACGGCGAAGTCATACCCGGTGGCAAGCAGCTGGTGAAGGATCTGCGTGAAATAGTTCTCAGGAACCTGATCCCGCCATTTCGCCCAGTCAATCCCACGGCTCACCGTAGAGGTTTTGATCTCCAAAATGCCCTTCCGTCCGGTGCCCGTCTCCGTCAGTTCTCCATCCAGCGTGGCAAAAAGCCATGGGCGGTCGCTCTGGTAGAGAATGTCATAGGCGCCGTAGTAAAGCTCGTAGCCGGGATACTGCGCCATGAAGAAGTCCCGGATGGCCGGTTCCATTCGCCGCCCCAGCTCCACGGCCTCGTTGCCTCCGAGATCAGGCGCGGCTTGCGCCCCGGTTTTCTCCTTCCACAGCGTCAGCGCCGTTTTCCATGGGCTTCGCCCAATGGCCGCCGCCGCCTCGCTGCCGCCGATGCCCCGGCTCCGTCCTGCCAGCCATTGCGGCCGGTCCGGGAAAGTCAGCCGTACCAACTCACCCATTTTTCAGTTCCTCCCAATATCTCATCACGGTTCTGGCATAATCGCTGTGCCCCGGATGACCGCTGTTGTAGGCCGTCAAGGCGTTCTCTACGTCATACCGGCTCAAAAGCTCCGCCATGTAGTCGCAGGCCACCCGGAAATTTCCAAAGGGATCCATCAGGTCTGTGACCCCCAGCCGCTCCATCCGGGCCTTGTGCCACCGGGGCTGTACCTGGCAGTAGCCCCAACTGGCTCCGCCGTCTCCCTTCACGTTCCGGTAGCCGGTCTCCTTGCGGATGATCGCCAGCATCAGCGTGTACTCCACGCCGCTTTCCTCGCAGGCCGCCCGGAGATAGCTTTGCAGATCTCCGTCCAGTGGTACATCCGCCCGGAAGTAGCCGCTGTCAAACAGCGCCGCTTCGATCTTCTCGTTCTCATAGTCCTCCTGAACCGGCGGGGCTGTCTCAGGGTCCAGTTCTTGCCAGAGGACAAGTGAGGCGTACTCCGCCGCCGGTGTCTCGTCCCCGGCCAGCCGTCCCGCTGTCACGGTGGGTGCCTCCGGCTCCGGCTTCCCGGTCTCCCGCGTCAGCCACAGTGCTACCAGCACCAGCGCCACAGACACCCACAGCAGAACCGCTCTGCGGATGGCCTTCCGCCTACGCTCCGCAGCTTCCCGCCGTGCCACGCGAAGGGCGTTTTCCAAGTGGGCTTCCCATGCGGCCTCCGCCTCGTATTCCTCAAAGGTTTTCATCAAATTTCCGTCTCCTTACAGCAAAAACAAAAAGCGCCGCCGAATAGACACCGGTTCCCCGGTTCCATCAGCAACGCTCTGCTCCTCTGTCCCAACGCTTAGGGACAGGCATCTCATTCACTTTTTCCATAGGCTTATTTGATCTCGTCCCGCCGGACGCGGATCACCTTCACGCCGTCCTTCACCGGGATCAGTTCCACACGGTCCCCATGAGCCAGCGCCTTTTCAATGGCTTCCAGCGTCTTGGCGCTGACATACTTTGTTCCCTGTGTCATGTTCCGGCTCCTTTCAGTAGCGGATGGCATCCCGCAGCTCCTCAATGGGAATGTCCAGTGCCCGCCCCAGCTTTAATAGCTCCTTCAGCGAAAAGTCCTGCGGGGACTTCTTCCGCGCCCGTAGGGTCTGCGGCGTCATGCCCGCCTTCTCCGCCATGGTGCCCACCGGCATCCCGATTGCGGCCTGTCTGCCCCACAGCAGTGAGATCAAAACCTCGTCATTGGGCTTCCGCCCCAGCTTTACCCGCGGCATCCCGCCGCCCCCTTTCGTGATTTAATACTCCATCCCCCGCTCTTTTGCCATGCGGATCACCTTCTGCTTCAGCAGCGTTTCAAATACTGGCCGCAGCTTAGGGTCTCTTGCAATCACATGGAGTTTAGAAACGCCTTTGCACTCCGTAACCGTGGCCCCGGCGTTCTTCATGCGCTTGCGGAGCCGTGTCTGCCGGGTTTCCAGATCCACATGGCCGACCCGCTCCACGTCCTCATAGAGTTCTGCCCGGAATGTCTGGTGATTCGTCTGAAACCGTTCGACTGCCGTATTGATGGCTTTCTGTGCTTTCTCCTGCCACCCATCCTCTGCCAGCATGGGCGCCGCCATTACATCCATCACGCCGTCCAAAACGGCCTGCTTCTGCTCTACGGCTTTCAGCCGCCGCTCCTGCTCCACGAGATATTGAGCCTGTGCTAAAAGCTGTTCCGCCCCACTCAAACTCTTTTTTACTCGGAAATAGCCCTTGACGAGTTCCCGTTGGACTTCCCACGCCAAATCGTCGGTGAAGGACTTCACCAGCATGAGATAGCCGGATTCTGTAATGAGGGTGACGCTCTCCGGTGTGCCGCCCTGCGGACGCTGAATACCAAGCGTCCGAATTTCGGACGGCTGGTTCAAAACAAAGAAATCTTCACCCTCGATAAAGTGTTCGCGGTTATCGTTAAACCGCTTGCGGGCCGTCCCGTCCGGTCGGCCATGCACGGCGTCAATGTCCTTAAAGGTGACAACGCGCACGCCCTTATGCTCTTTGACCGTGATCGCCACATCATTGATGGTCTGCAACTCATTCATTCTCAGGAACCTCCTTCCCGCAGGTCTCCAAGATGCACCGCTCCAACACCGGAAGGGGGACCCGGTACATCGCCGCCAGCGTGGGCCGGACCTTTTTCGCAGGTGCCCACTTTCCGGTCTCCCATTTGCTTACAACCGTCTGGCTCAGCATCAAGGCCGCAGCCACGCCCTCCTGCGTCAAAGAAACATTGCGCCGCAGGTCTCTCAACGTCATTTTCTCACTTCCTCTGCTCAAAATCTCATAATTACTGTGTTTTTGCTTGACAACCTCATAAAGTGACGATACAATAAAACTGCCAGAAATATTGAAAAACGCCGCTCTATGAGGGGCCAAGCTGTTGTGCTTTGTCTGGGCACAAATATATGATACCTCGTTAATAGTGAGAAGTCAACTCGAAATCTCGTTTTTAACGAGATTTGGCATTATGAACATTTTATGAGGGTTTGAATTATGTTTTTTGACCAATATGAAATGCTTTGTCGAAAAGCAAAAAAATCGCCTAACGGTGTTGCAAAGGAACTCGGTTTTTCGTCATCATCCGTTACACAATGGAAAAACGGAGCTGCTCCGCGTGAAGATACGCTGAGTCTGATTTGCAAGTATTTTAACGTTGAACCCGGCTATATTCTTGGCTACACGCCGGAAGCTCAAATCGACGTTACCAAATTCAAAATCGAACAGCTCACAAAGAAATGGGCAAAATGCAAAGACGAGGATGAACGGCAGGATCTTGCCGTGGAGATCGACGGCTTGCGGGAATCCCTTCATGACCTCACCTTTATTCAGACTATCGAGGCTGCGGCTGACCGTCAGGCCAAAAAAAATACCCGCCCCGCCAAAAGCGGGACGGGCAGTGGCTACGCAAAAGCCATCTATGAATTTGTCGATTCCTGCGGAGAGGATCAGTTATCCGACCTCGCGCAGTACGTTGAGTTTTTGAAAAGCCGTCAGGGGAAGCCCACTACCTGATTTTCGGTCTTCCGCGGCGCGCCAAACGCCCCGCCTTGAATGGCTTCCCACAGCTTTTTCATGCTTTCATCCGACAGTCCTTTGATCTGGTGCTTCAATTTCTCACGGAGACCCGCGTCGGTATGAAGGTCCGCTTCTGTTGATTCCATTTCTACACATACAAGTCCTTTCTCCCCATCCTTTCCGTTTTTTCTTCCGCCCCCCTGAAGCTGTGATGGAGAGCCGCCGCCCCAGCCACGAAAGCGGCGGCCCATAGCAGACCCGCCGCTTGGGGGTGCGGTAGGTCTGCTTTTATCGTACCATCAAAGCCTCAAGTTTGATAGTCTTAATACACACGATTTCGGTGTTGATACACACAATTCCGGTTGCTCTTTCGCACATTTTGTCAATTTTCAACAAGGAGGTGCTCTATGTATGCTGTCATTGATTGATCAGTGCCGCGCTGCAAAAGAAGAAAAACACATCACCAACAAGGAGATCGCGGACGGCAGCGGAGTTCCTCTCAACACGGTGAACAATATGTTCCGTGCCACCACCCATTCCCCTACATTGGAAACTCTCGGCCCCATCTGCGTTTTTCTCGGAATTTCCATTGACCAGTTTTTGGGGATGAAACCAACGGAAGATTCTCCGCCCCCGGAAACCGTTGAAGAAATCGTAAGCCGGGAACTGGATGTCTACCGTCAGGAGATCAACGGTTTGAACGCCCAGAACGAACTTCTCCGGGAATTTGTGGAACGTCAGTCCCACGGCATCCGCAACCGGGACCGTCTTTTGCGATGGTTGCTGGTCCTTCTGATCTTCGCCTTGGCTTACGCCGCATATCTGGACTTGCACTGTCTGGAATTTGGGTTTTTCCACGGCTGATACACACGGGAGGTGTGCGCATGAAATGCAAAAACTGTAAGCGCGTCATTGACGATGATTCCATCTTCTGCAAGTGGTGCGGCGAACGCCAGATCAGGGAACGCAAAAAGAAGGGCGAGATCAAAGTCCCCTCACCAACGCAGCTTCCATCCGGTATGTGGCGCATCCAACTGCGGCAGGAAAAGCAATCCATCACGGAAAAAACGCCGGAGCTGTGCACGGCCAAAGCCATCGCCATCCGCGCCGGCTTCCTTGAGGTCAAAAAACAATCCGCGGAAAAGGGACTTACCCTGAATACCGCCATCGACCGTTATATCGACCGACGGCAGAACTCCCTGTCCCCGTCTACCATCCGGTCCTACCGCATTATCCAGAAAAACCGTTTTCAGAGCGTGGCAAAGCTACCACTACACAATGGGATCGACTGGCAGAAGGTATGCGACAACGAGGCACCGCTGTGCAAGTACAAAACGCTGAAAAACGCTTGGTTGTTTGTCTGCTCCGTCCTGCGGGAAAACGAACTGGACGTGCCGAAGATCAAGCTCCCCCAGCAGGAGACCAACGAGCGAAAATGGCTCGACCCGGATCAGATCATTACCTTCTGCGACGCCTGCTGCGGCAGCCGCATTGAAACGGAATCCTTGCTGGCCCTCATGAGCCTGCGCCGCAGTGAACTGCTGGCCCTCCGCTGGCAGGATATTGATTTGCCCCACAACTGTTTTACCATCAATCAGGTCATGGTCCCCAACGAGCATAACCAGTATGTCATTAAAAACTCCGCCAAAAGCAAAACCTCTGCCCGAACGGTCCCCATCCTGATCCCCCGCCTCGCAGAGCTTCTTGTGAAGCCTGCGGATGCAGCCCCAGAAGATTTGATCTCACACGTACACCCTAACACCCTAATCCGCTCCATCAATCGCATCTGTGCAGGTATCGGACTGCCAGAGATCGGCGTTCACGGTCTCCGTCATAGCTTTGCGTCCCTCGCCTACCACCTGGGCTACCGGGAGGAAGAATGTATGCGTATCGGCGGGTGGTCTGATTACAAGGTCATGCACGATATTTATACTCACCTTTCCCAAAAGGACATTGAGGCCAAGCAGGATAAGATGTACCAGTTCTATAAAAACCGTGGGGAAGAAAAAAGTGCGGACCCAGACAATGCTTCCGCCCCATCCTGACCCGCGCAAATTCGTGAGTAATTCCGTGAGTAAAATTTGAGATAAAACCCCTTTGAAAAGCAATTTCTATTTACCCTACGGAAAATATTTTTACCACCCAAAAACGGCTTCAACCGTTGATATACAAAGAAAATCCTGCAATCTCAACGATTGCAGGATTTCTTTCATCCGACAGTGAGTGAATAATTGCATCCATCTCAAAAGCGCTTATGTCCATTCTGCCACAGCTGGTTGAAATAGCGTGAGTAAATTCGTGAGTAAATTTAAGAGTTTGCATCATCCACATAGCACCAACTCTGGGGCGGGCGCTTAATGTCACCGCCCCATTTTTTGCAGTCTGTGCATTCCCATGTGTATTCTGCATGGCAAGAATCGCACGGGTCAGTTGCACGCCGGAACTCGCTCAGTTCGCGCGGCGTATCATAAATGCGCAGGTCGGAGATGTGCCAGCCGTAACAACGCCCCTTATTGCCGATATAAGCTATAATTTCTGCCTGAGATAAGCACGTCGCAGGGGAAAAGGCGGCATTTGTCGGACACCATAGCCTGCCGCCATCGTATGTGATCGGGACGATCCGGTCACAGGTAAACTCTCCTATGACCTTTTGGCGATTACCCCACATATCGCACACAGAACCCTCGTCCTGTTTTATGAAAACAGGCTTGCCGTGGTATATCTCTCCATAATTTTCGTCACCATCTTTCAAAATGCCAATGAGCCGTTCCTTCGCTTTCGAGCAGTAAATATAGCATTTGAACGGCGTATCCAGCTTTGGCTGCGTCTTGCGGACTTCGATAGTCTTTTCACCGTTGGCGATCTTTTCCACCCACTTAGGGCAGATGCTGATAAGTACGGCTTTACTCATCCTTCATCGCCCCCAATGCTTTCTCCGCCTTTTCGGAAGTGTTCAGCCATGCTAAAATATCCGAATAGTCCTCTGAAAATTCTAACTCGTCCTCAAACCCAAGATTTTTGTACATTACCCTACAAAATTCTTTTTGGTTGTCGTATAACAGTTTCGCCAACTGCTGATTTGTCGCAGTCCTCATACGGTCTGCATTGGTCAACGCTTTGTTAGACGGCAGCACCACCAGCCGACCGTCTCTGTCGGCGTTGACCAGCTGGCGGAAGTTGTCCAGTGCCTCGCTGACTTTCTGCTCACCGATCAAGTCCTCCAAAAACATCCAATAGGCGTGGAACTCCTCCGGCGTAAGCCTCGTCTCTTCGTAGGCGGCGAGGCGGTTTGCCGCTTCACCGCTTCCGCAATGATAAGACCAACACCCGTATTCTTCGTTCCAATAGGTCAATCGCTCCATCTGATTACCTCCAAACCATATCGCATTTGTGGACTGCGCAATCTGTCAAAATAGCCTTGAAATCCCGGAACATGGCGCAGTCTTTTCTTCCAGCGTAGCCGTAGTGAATTTCATCATCATAGTCTCCAATCACCTTTAGGATCTCCTTGCAAGCCCCATAGTGGATACTCCCGCCAACGTCCGGTTGAAGCAGAAAATCCGCTATTTTTGCAGGAACTTTTTTCTCTCGGATCAGTTCTTCTGTCCTTTTGTCGAAGGCATCAAAATACTGCTTCCGTGCTTCTCCCATAAAGGGGGCTTTGTCAATGCCCTGATAGTGATCCCAAAATACACCGCCGTACAACTCTGCGACCTTATCCCTCAGTCGCTTAAATCCAAAATAGCCAAGGTCAATGCTCCGCCCGGTTTTCCGGCATAAAACTGTCACTCCCATTTTTATCTCCCCATCTCCATCTTCTCCAAATATTCCTCAATCCGGCCCTGTTCCGCCACAACAACCTCTTTCCCAATCTTCTCGGCGTAGGCCCGCTCCAACCGTGCCCCGGAACTCTCACGCCAGTCCGACAGCAGAACCACACAGTCCGCACAGTCAATCATGGCAAAGCAGATGCGCATATAATCGCCCTGCTCCATGCCGGAGGGGAGGTTCGCCGGGTTCAGGACGCAATGTCCCATGGCAGTGAGGACCATCTCCGCCTTGGCGAACTTCTCCCGATAGTTCTTGTCGCCGGTGATCTTCCCGGCAATATACACACGCAGGTGTGCTCCAACCTGAACGTCAAACGCCCGCTTCGCGGGGCGCTGCTTACTTACAACTCTGATGTACTCAATCATCCTTACTCTCCTTTGCATCCCGCATACGCAGTTCATTGACAGCATCCACAAGCTCGTTCAGTTTCCACAATATAGCTGTTTCGTCTGTGTATATTAGTTTGTCGATCTTTGGAACTTGAACTGACTGGGGAACTTGAACTGCCTGGGCAAAAGTATACTGTCCAATGCGTTTGTAACCCGGAAACCCTTTCTCATACTCGTAAGCTGTGATGTAATCGCCGTTGCCGTCCGTATATAGGACGAAAGGTTCGTAGAAACCGCGCGCCTTGCACTGCTCACATTGGCAGATGGACTGAATATAACCGACCCGTCCAGTGACATCTTCAACGTAGTCCCCAACACGAAAATCATACTTCATCCCAAATGCCCCTCCCCACTCAGCAGTAAAATTATTGTATAAATGCTTGCACAAATTGCGAACGTGCCAAAGGCCCCAAACATTGTAGCGTACTTTTTTTATCTTGGGGTATTGCGAAATAACTCTCTGTACGACGGTGCAGAGTTGTTTTTCTTTTTGGGGTCAGGCTTTTGCACAATGATTATGTACTCATTTACATTTTTAAAGAGAAAATTTGGAGGATAGGGATAGCTCCCGAATATAGGACGCTGGGAAGTTGAAGATCCCCATCTGCCGCCAGTACCATTCTTATTCCAAATAATTTGATTAATTAGTGAGAAACCAACAGACTGCGCAATTTTGGTTAAATCCGATGCAATAGGGATTGTCACTAACCCATATTCTTTAGTATTTTGATTGACATTTGCAGTAACAATACAAAGCTTTCTACCAGGCATAAGAACACGATAGCATTCTCTGACAACACTTTCCATGCTGTCAATGAAATCATCATAATATTCAAATCCACCAATATTTCCAATGTACTCGCCATAGTCTGCTTTGTTCCAGTAAGGAGGGGATGTAATTACGGCGCCGATACTGTTGTCCGGAATGGAGGCCATATCCAGGCAACTGTGATTGTGAATTACAAAAGCCTCATTTGCATTTTCGATGTTCTTATTTTGAATGACTTCGAGTAACCGCTGGGTTGAACGCTCATAGTACGTGGAGTTTGTTTCAAAACCTACATACTTTCTGCCGTTACTTAACGCCGCTTCGCCAGTTGTGCCGGTCCCCGAAAAGGGGTCAAGAATAGTTTCTCCCCAAAAAGAAAACATTCGTAGGAGCCTATAGGGAATTTCGACAGGAAAGACCGCAGGATGAACGCTATCGCTAATATTTGCGATATTCCATACCGTCATTGTCCATTCTTTCCATTCTTCGCTTGTTATTTTAGATAGCTCTTTAATTTCTTTAGTAATAGTGGCCATCCTTTTTACCTCCAATTCCTTTAATTCAAAAAAATCATCTGGCACAAAGCAAACCCGCACTGGAACGTCGCGCCGGTCAGCAGCAGCATCAGGATCACCAGTGCGCCCTTATCCCAGTCTTTGCAGATGCCGTAACAGGCCCACCCGCAAAGGCAGATTGGAATAAATAACAGAATCGCCAGTTTAGCCATTTTTATTTTCTGCTCCCATCTCCGGCTGCGTCAGCGGACGGTACACCGTCTGAATATCATTCTTCCATGGCGTCAGCCAGACGCACCACATCACGTCCATCAGCGGACTTCCCTTCTCTCCGGGCATCCGCTTCTTAAAAAAGAAATCCGGGCGCCACGTCAGCGGCAGAATGTAGCTGGGCGGGATCTCGTCAAACAGCTTCCGCCGACACGTTGCGTTCCAATACTGCGACTTTAGCAGGAACGCGAAAGGCTTGCCCAGCTCCGCTGCTCTGCGGATAAACGCCTCCGCCAGCGAGAAAGGCGGGTTCGTGATAATCCAATCAGCCGCGTCAATGCTGGACTTCAAGAAGTCCGTCCCATCCAGAATGTCTGTTGCATAGACGGTCTCAAAGTAAGTTTGCAGCACACCGGCCATATCGCCCTCTCCCGTTGCCGGTTCCCACACGGACGTTGTGCGTGGAAGATTCAAAAAGCGCATAAGCGCCACCGTCACATCCGGCGGCGTGGGATAGAAGTCTGACTGACTCCGCCCATACGCACTGTTCCCGCCAGCTATCCTGCTTGCATTCAAGCTATCCATATTCAACCTCCCGTAAACAAACTGATCTGCGCCGTGTGTTCCGCAAAGCGCTTTTCCTGAGCCTGAAAATAGTGAGGGTCGATCTCACACCCAACAAAATCAAAGCCAAGATCATAGGCGGCTATGCGGCTGCTGCCGCTGCCTAAGTGGGTGTCCAGTATCTTGTCCCCCGGCTTTGCGTACTTCTGCAAAATCCATGTGTATAACGCCACCGGCTTCTGCGTCGGGTGGATGCGCTTCTCATTAAGAGCTTTGTTCCCCTGCTGGACTGTCCCCTCTGCAATACTCTTTCCCTGCATCATGCCGCGCCACATAAACCGGAATATGTCGGTTCTCAAATTCAAAGAGTTAAACGCAATCTCAGCCCCGGACTGATCGGATCCGTCATTGCACTTGTCCCACACGATTGCTCCGCCGCGAGGAAGAACAAAATAGTTTGCTCCCCAGATGATCTGATTCTTGCTGACCCGGAAAAGCTCCGCAAAGTACCGCTCATCCGCAGGGAAACGGTCAAAGCCGGTCTTTTCGTAGCCGCCATCCTTGACATAAATCCGTGCTCCATTCTTCTGTGCTACATAGCGGCTCCGGTCCTTACCGCCATCTTCTCCGATTCCATAAGGAGGGTCTACCACAGCCAGATCAAACGCCTTGTCGTCCAGCGTCCGCATATACTCCATGCAGTCCATGTTATAGGCTACGTTCAATCCTTTTTCCCTCCCTCGATCACAGTAAATGCCCCTCGGCGCTTGACCGCCGCACGAGCCCCCTTCTGCTTCACCTGTTCCAGATACTCTTTATACTTCGCCGGCAGGCGAAATTTTTCGCACGATTTTCGCCACTGGCTCCGCTTCGTATAGTCCCCATCGAACCACTTGCACTCATCACAGCAATAGCAGACGTCCTCCACGTCCTCGATCTCCCCCGGAGTGAAGTATGCGCCGAATAACTCGCAGTTATAGAGACAGTTGTTGCAGACACACCCATAGCAGCTCATTCCGCATTCCCCTGCTTTACGTCCCAAGGCCAATTTCTGTGATCTTCATTTCGATGACAGTCTCTGTTTTATCGAAAATCACATCTTCGCACGTTCCACCAAACCGCAAAAATCCATTTACCTCAACGAAGCCTTCCGGGTCCCACTTGATAGACTTGACAATACCAATCGTTTTAGGAGTACCGTCTGCCTGAAACTGAATGACCGGGACGTTCGTGTCCCCCTTGCAGGAATTTTTAATGGCATCAATCGTATAAACAACACCGTTCAAATCCCGGAAGCGTGGGCCGTGGTCGCAACCATCTCTATCGTAATTCTCAGAAACAGGAAATCTTGCGTGAAATTCAACTGGTGTACATCTCATAAATCATTCCTCCTATCTTTAGCATAGCAACCCCCTCCAATAGGGTTTTTGCACACCCGCTTCACCTACCGCCTATCAGCACGTCACCTACCGACTGCCTGCGCCCCGCCCGCGCCGCGCAACCTAAGTACGTATTCCCCACACATAAGCGAAGCGTTTTTATAAAAATTTTTTTGGACCCCTTTTTGACTTTTCCGTTTTTTGCCCCGGTTTTCTAAACTACCCCCCCTTAAAGGGGGAGGAAGGGCGACGAGGATGAGAACGTGGGGGGAAAAAAGAACGTGAGTGGAGGGGGAAGAGTTGTGGAGAGATTCTGCGCCGATCCGGTGTCCAGGTCTGTAAACCACCCCCCATCCAGCCGGGGCCGTGGTCAGCTGGTCAGCTGGTCAGCCGGTGCCATTGGAGCGGAGGCGGTGCCGCTGGGCGGGTCTCGGAGAGGGTGAAAACCTGTTGCAAATGCTCGAACTGTTGCCATAATAAGCAATTAGGGCAACAGTTACCGCCTTTTTTGGTGGTAAATGCAACAACAGCCCATGCCGCCATTGTGCAACCTGACGAAAGGCGGCGGGAGCCGGGGCCGCTGCCGGTTCTCTGGCCCTCGGTGCCGGTGATGGTGGCCGTCCTCCGATGGTCGGCGGCTGGCCCGCTGGCGGTTCCCGGTCTGGCATGGTCGGCGGTGGCCGTGGTGGCCGATCCGATGCAATCAGCCGGAACAGACCGCCGCGGGTGACTCCTCCACCCCTTCCCCTTTTTCCCTTGTCCATTGCTTCCGGGTCTGCGGGAGTGCTCCGCGCTTTTCTTCATTGGGGTAAAGTGTCCGGGGTTTTCCGGGGGTACGTTTTAGGGTACTCTAATCAAGCGCGCCCGCAAGAAACGCGCCCGCGCGCATAGGGGCTAAAAATAGCCCTCTGGCATGGCCTAGGATGCAAGCGGCTGCGCGGCGTGGGTCTGTGGTGCGGTGCTGGGCGGTATTGCTCAGAGGGCACGAGAAAAGCCCGCGGGGGCATTCCCTGCGGGCTGGTGGTGGCGGGTGGTATTAGGTTAGAAACAGTTCGCCATTGATCTCCAGGCTCACGGCCTCTTGTTTCATCTCGCGCTTGATCTTCCGGCAAATAGCGACGATCTCGGCGCCGTGGCGCTCAATGTCCTCGGCTGCGGCGTTGCTGTAAACGATGGTGACGGCCTCGCCCACGAGTCCGGCGGATTGGCTCACCCAGTAGCCGCGGGCCTCGGTGGCGGTGGCACCGCCAAACATGGCGGATAGCTTCGCGGCGACTTCCTCCACCTGCTGCCGGTTGTCGGTGGGGTGGTCGGTGTCGGTGGTGCTGGGCACATAGATAGCAACGCGGGAGTCGAGGCGGACGACGCCGGGGATCATATCAAAAAAACTCTTTTTCATTTCGTGTTCCTCCTAAAATCTTTTCGTGGTGGTGGTTGGTGATCGGCGGGGCCGGTGTCCCGGCCTTAGTGCTTAGCATTGAGTCCGCGCAGGTTGGGACAGAGCGCCAACCCGCCATCAATAAGCGGGACGCGCCGGAATGCGTCGCGGTGCGGGCAGTTCTCACGGGTGCAGCGCTCACAGCAGCAAGCGACATATTCGGCATAACTCATTTTCCAGCTGGTGCGGGTCTCAAACTCTTCAGGTGTAAACATATCTATTTCCTTTCCGGGGCGGTGCCCCTCCGGCCCGGTGGGCCTCCGTGGTGTTGTCCTGTTCTTTATGATCTTATTATATATGGGTAAACCCCATATTTCAATAGTCAATCCCTACAAAAGTAAACCCCATATTTTGTATAATATTTATGGGGTAAACCCCTTGTTTTTCTGCTCCCGGCCCCCTATAATAATAAATGTCAAGAGGATAACACCAAACCACCGGACCGGCGGCCGCTCCGCCGGGGAAAGGATGTAAAAATGTCGGATCTATTGGAAAGGTACGAGGCCCAATATGGCCCCGTCGCAAGTGGCTACCTTTACACGCTGGGCGGTGATCCTGCCGCCATTGTGGCGGAGATAGAGCGCACCCAAGCAGCGCCGGAGGCGGACCCGCTCGCGTTTCTGGCTCCGCTGATGCCCACCACCCCGGAACAGGACGCACACAACGCCATCATGCGCGAGATCCAGCGGCTCTATTTTCTGCCGATCTCCCGCGCTTCCGCTCTGGCCGTGTGTAACGTGCTCGGCGAGGCCGGCGAGCTGGTCCCCTTCTCCGGCCTGCCGGATTTCCGCTTTAATGCCTGGACTTTTAAAAATGCCTGGAACGAGGCCCACCCGGACGAGGCACGGATCACCGTTAACGGTGCCGCCCTGCTGAGTATCTGACCGCCCAGAACAGCGCCCCGGCGCCACTCCGGGAGAAAGGACGAAAAAATGAACGAATACAAATATAGCGATCTCCGCGCCGCTGCGCTGGCGGACCCCACCGCCGAAAACCTCGCCGCGCTGGGCGAATGGCTCCAGGAATACGGCGGCAGGTACTGGAACGGCGAAAGCTGGGACATCGAAAACGGGCGCCGCCTGCGGCCCGTCTACGGCGACGAGCCGGACGAGTTCGACGGGTTCCCCCTGTTGGGCTACGAGATCATTTAACCCACGCAGAACAGCGGCCCGGAAAAACTCCGGGCCGCTGAACAGAAAAACGGAGGTTTGCGAAATGGCAAGAGTCAAGATCACTTTAAAATGCGAGCACTGCGGGAAAGAGTTTGAACACATCCACATGTGCCGCAATTCCACCGAGGCGGGATCTTATGAAGCCTGGGCGCGGGAAAACCTCACCACCTGCCCCGCCTGCTACGCAGAACAGAAGAACGCGAAACGAGGCGCGGAGCTTTCCGACTACATTTCCAGATTCAGCGACCGGCACCCGTTGCCGGAAATAACCGGCGTTTCAGAAAAGCAAATTGCTTATGCTTCCAGCCTGCGGGAAAAATTCATCCGCGATGAGATGTTGAAAATCCAGCTTGATATAAACCGCTTTTTTGAAATCGCGGGCAAGCTCAAGCCGGAAAACTGCGACGAAGCAGGGCGGGATCTCATGCACAAGGCCGCAGCCGATGCCGGGAAGCCCTTTGAAATCTGGTTCGAAGCGTTCCGGGCGGACCGTCTCCGGCGCTATTTCGGCCTGATCTATGCCACTGACGCGGCCAAAATCGAAACCATTTTTACAGAGAACAGCGCATCCAAAATTATTGATGCGCTGAGATAGGACAGGAGGAAAAACACATGATCGCCCATCTTTACAAAATCCCTTCAACTTTTCGGAACGTTCCCGACGCGGTGCAGGTTCGCGCGGTTCCCTTTGAAAATTTCCCCGGCACCTGGCTACATGCAACGCTTAATTTGCCCGACGGACTCCGCGTGGCCGACTCCGAGTATGGCGAGGGCGCTTTTATCACGGAGTCCGGCGAGGTTATCGGCGGGGCATACGCCGACCCCGAACAGATCACCGGCAACGACCTGCAGGGCTGCGTTACCGTGCGGGACTCCGCCGGAAATTTCCTTGTTGATACCGTTGTCATTTGGCAATGATCCATGAAAGCGAGGTAAAACCATGCCCAGACCCAGAACCAGCGCCACCAGAACAGACGCCCAAAGACGGGCGGAAAACAAGTATAAAAACAAGGCGCAAATTGTGCTTGCTTGCCGGATGGACCGCCAGACGGGAGAACGCTATAAGGCCATTTGCGCCGAACGCGGCACCACACCCAACGCCGAAATCAAAGCCTTTATTTTGTCCCAGCTTGGCGAACAGTAAGAAGGAGGCCGCGCACGTGAAAGAAGAATATTACATCCCGAACACAAGCGGCGAAAAAATTTCTTTTGACGGAAAAGAATACATTTTTGCGGAAGATTTGCACGATGAAATTTCCCCGCCACAAAACCCGGATGACCCGGCGGACCGTGCGCAAATTTCCTACCGTGCGCAAGTGATCGATCCGGCCGCGCCGGAACGTCTGCTTGAGATTTATTATGCTCCCGTTTTAGTATGTGATGATCCACTGTTCGATTACAAAACCGCCGAGATCATCGGAATTATCGAAACGGAAACCGACTAACCCCCAAACACAGAACAGCGACCCGGAAAAACTCCGGGCCGCTGCTTTTTTATTCTGTTTCTGTGGCTGCTTCCGTTTTTTCGCTGCCACGATCCCGCTTGATCTGTTCCAGCGCTGCCCGGTTAAAAAATGCGTTTACACTTTCCCCCATGGCGGCCGCGTGGGTCTTGATCGTATCTTTTGCGCCTTTAGGCAGTGCAATAGAAATCCGGTCCAGGTTTTCCGCGTCCCACTTTCTATTGCCGAGTTTGCGCGCTTCCGTGTATTTTTGCGGTGCCGTAGCTATCACCCCCTATTTACTATCATAATATCACTTGTCAAGTGTTTTTAACAAGTGAATAAAGCGTACAAAAATTCACTTAATAAGTTGTAACTTTTGCCGATTGTTTTTCACTTGTTAAGTGCTATAATATACTTAACAAGTGAAGCATACAACACACCGACAGGAGGCCGCAATCATGAGTTTTCCCCTTTTTATCCTCGTTCTGGGCGCTGGCACTTTCGCCCGCCTGATGTTCCGCGTGGTGGATCTCATCGAGGCCCGCCGCTAAATCAAAATCAAGGAGGATCACAAAATGTCCACTTATAAAACCCGCAAAGCCGCCGTCCGTGATGCGGCGATCATGGCCCAGCAGGAAGCCGCCGAACAGGTGCAAAGCTGGGAAGAAGTCACAGCGACCGCCGACCGTCTGGAACGGCTGGCCCGCCGTTTCGGTCTCCTGCGGGAGTTTCGCGAAAACGGCATTATTTAAACAGAGAAGGAGGCCCCCCAAATGTCATGGCTTTACATTCCCGCCGAGACCGGCGAGCGCATCGAAACAATTTGCAAACAGCATTACAACCCCGGCCGCGGCGCGTGTGCCTGCCCGCTCTGGGGCGCCTGTAACTACTCTAACGATCTTTCAAAGTCCAGAGCAGAGAACACCCGCATTTTTGAACAGGGCATGGCCGCCGCGCTGGCCGCCCTCGATAACGAAAACAGGAGGTAACACCCATGTTTAACAGTCTTTACCATGCCGAGATCGGCGGCGGCTACACCCTCCGCCGGAAAGTCATCATCAACGCCGCAGACCTGCGGCCCCTGGGCGGTCAAATTGAGGTTTCCGCCCTCATCGAGAACGGCGACGAGCTGAACAGCACCACCGTTACAACGGAGGCCGCCGCGCTGGCCGCGTTCCATTCCATGGTCCAGCAGTACGCCGAACCCCTCCAAAAGGCCGTGGACGCCGCCGGACTGGTTCCGGGCCGGAAATATACCCTTGTGTATCTCTCCGAGTTCGGCTTCCCCATTGCGGAGAAAATCACCTTTCACGGCTGCACCCTCACCACCTACGCCCAGCACGCCGACGTTGTGCGCCTGACCTACACCCCATACCGTAAGCGCACCACCCGCGGCCGGCTGTTTCTGGGTTCTTCCTCCCTGCTGATCTTCAACGGCTGGCAGGATCTCCCAGAACAGGCAACCTACGAAACCCTGAAGGAGGACGAGAACGTCAAGATCACCCGCAGTAAATACGGCTGCTTCTCCGCTTCTTATATCGAGGACGCCGCCGCCATGCTGAAGGACCCGGTTATGATCTTCAAAAGCTACCAGACCGGCACCAACGGAAAAGTTTACGCCTGAACAGACAAGGAGGACCACAAGATGAACGAAAACTATTGTACGCTTGTTATCAACTCTGGAAATATCAATCATTATCATTCTTGCGCCGATGAAATGTACAACGCCGAATACCTGCACGGGATCGGTTTTTCGATGGAAACGGCTATTGAAATCGCCGCATGGGCCACACTTGCCCCGGAGGGCGACACATACGAACAGGACGAGCGCCCCGACCTGAAAATCTATATCATCTGAACAGCCACCCCGGACATCTTGGAGCCGCCGCACCGATAAAAGCGACGGCACCCCAGAAAGCCAAAATCTACACATTTAAAACACATTTCAGGAGGATTTTACTATGACTGACAAGAACAACCGCCCCATGAAAACCGGCGACGTGGTGGAGATCACCGGCGCATACTTCAAGAATGACAACGGCCTTTACTTCGTCGAGCACACCCCCGGCGATCCGAATTGGAGCGGCCGGGATCACTGCCTCCGGCGCATCAAGCGCAACGGCGAACTCAGCACCGCAAAAGATAATATTTGCTTCTGGCCCATTCACGCCTTTGTGAACAGCCGGGACAAGCGGGCCGCCGCGAACCAGTGGAACCAGGAGCACGCGGAAATCGAAATCAAGACCTTCCCCCACACAGAACACATTGCGAAATTCTTCGCAGCCGAGGCGGACAGCCTGGACGCAACAATCAAGCGCTATACATGGGACTTTGGCGAGGACTGTCAGACCGTTAAGGACGCGAAAGAAACGCAAGCCTTTTACCGTTCCGCTGCTGACGGCCTGCGGGCTGAACAGACCGCCGCCACCGTACAGCCCAGCGCCACCACCGAACAGCCCGAACAGCAGACCCCCGCCACCAACGCAGGCGCAGAAGCGCCCGCAGAACAGCCGGAGGCCACCACCACAGAACAGGCAGAACAGCCCACCCCGGAAAATCGGCCTGAAACGGTCCCGACCTACTACGAAATCAGCGAGGAAACCGCCCGGAACGCCCACTATTGCGTCCACATGAGCGACTACAAACCCGGCAGCGCCACGTCCAGTTATCGAAATTCCGTGAACAGCGCCGCCAAAATGGTAGAACAGCAGAAGGCCCGCGTCAGCGCTTTTTACCATGACAAGCTGGACGCCCTGCTGAACAGCTACGCCCGCCGCCTTGCCCAGTGGACGAACGATTACAACCGCAACCAGGCCAGCTATCCCAGCCAGTTTATCGCCGGGGCGGGCAACTACAACATGAAAAAGCACAATCGCCAAATGTCCCGCGAGGACTCCCTGTGGGAGGAATACCGGCAGATCGAGGCGATTCTGGACAAGATCCGCAGCGTCGGCACCGGCCCGGTAGACCTTGCCGACCCCCACGCCCGCGAAATGCTCACCGAGCGCCTGAACAGCCAACGCCAGATGTTGGAGGACGCCAAAACCGCCAATGCCTATTACCGTAAGCACAAAACGCTGGAAGGCTGCCCCGGCTTTACGTCTGAACAGGTCGCGAACCTCACCGACCCGAACAGCTTTGATATTCGCGTTCACGGTTCCCCTTTCCCTGCTTACGAGCTGGGCAGTCTCCGGGGAAAGATCGAGCGGACAGAACAGCGCCTCGCGGAGATTGACAAGCGGGAACAGCAGGCCGCCGAGCCTCAGACCGGCACCGCCTTTGACGGTGGCCAGATCGTCCGCAATATCGACCTGAACAGACTACAGATTCTCTTTGACGCCATCCCCGACCCGGACACCCGCGCCGCACTGAAGCAGAACGGCTTCCGCTGGTCTCCTAAAAATCAGGCATGGCAGCGCCAGCTTACCGACAACGCCGAACGCGCCGCCCGTCAGGTCCTCCGCCTTGCCTGAACAGCGGCAAAAACCCCCTTGGCCCACCCTGCTACAATGAAATTAAGAACTGAACAGCCCGCCCCGGAGGTCACGAGGGCATGAAAGGACAACCCCATGTTTATGGTTTACTTCAAAGGCCCCAGGGACAAACAGCATAAGCCCATGAGCCTGAACACCGGCGAGCTGTTTAATCGCCTGGTTTATGCGCCCGTCTACAATGACGATCTTCTCCCCGCCGTGAAGTCATGGATTGACCTGAACAAAAAGAACGCCCCGGATTGTTCAATCCAGTGCCGCGTCCCCGGCACCTCGAAGATCCTATACGCCTGAACAGCCGCACAGAAAGGAGAATACCATGTACTTTCTCGAAAATTACCGCGGCTTTGGCGTATACCTGATTGGATCGGGATATATCGCCCGTAACCGCGAAAGAATTTTAACCGCAAAGACCTACGCCGAAATGATCCAGTGCATCAACCTCTGGACCTGCTGTTGAAAGGAGCGCAACATGGCCGCAACCACAGCCCCCACAAGATACACGATCAACCGTGACGGGACCCTTGAAAAATGGTACATGGAGCATGACGACGGCGAGACCGTTTATCTTCGAAAAACCCCACGTCCAAAATGGAACTGTTGCATGAAGGAATTTCCCGCCGCCGAGGTTTACGAAACATACCGCGCCGCAAGAAATGCGCAGAAAGGAGCATTTACCCATGCTGAACACTGAACAGACCCTCACCCGCGTTTTGCAGATCGTCCATGCGCTGGACGAGGACGAAACCGCCATTTATAACGCCGTCAGCAAGAACCCCTATGAATGGGAAAAAGCCGTCGGCCCCATTCCCCAGCTGTATTTCTTAGAACAGGATCTCCGGCGCACGTTGGCGGAGGAAGCCGCCACAAAGTCTGGGCGCCGCTCCGCCTTTTCCGCCGCCCGCCGCATCTGCGACGCAGCCGTGGCTAAGAACAGCACCCGCCCCGCTTCACAGGGATTCTGGATCGACGAGGAAGGCAAGCAGTGCGTCTGCGACGGGTACCGCGGCTTCCGCCTGAACAGCCCTATGGAGCTGACCGCCGCGCCGGAACTCAGCGCCGACGGTTCCCGGTTCAACCTGGCGCAGGTCATCGCCCCCGCCCGCAAGAACACGCTGCGTCTCACGCTTCCCTCCGTGACGGAGGTTCGGGCGAAAATCAAGACGGACCGTGCGGAATGGGCTGCCAAGCGCCACCGCAAGGGCGAAACCTTCTCCCCTTATTACGATTTCGGCCCCGGTCTCCCCAGAGTCAACCCAAACTATCTGATCGACTTCCTTCAGCTTTTCCCCGACGGCGAGGCGTTCGCCTCTGAACAGAAGCCCTATATCACCCCCATCTATTTCCGGTCCGCAGACGGCGAGGGCATCCTCTGCCCCTGCCGCAAGGCCGACGAAGCCGCCGCCTGAACAGCGGCGCAGGAAGGAGCCGTCCCATGAATGATAAAGCTATGAAGAAGTACAACGCATTGATTGAAGATCTTGTTTCTCTTGCCAAAGAGTCGCATGATTCCCGTGAGTCTATCGTCTGCACGGAGGCGTCAGAATGGCTCAGGCATCTCTTCGACAAAAGCGAACGGCTTTCGATGGAGCTGAAGCACATGGAAGAAGTCGCCGCAAGCGCCAAGTCTGAAAAGTTCAGTCTGCAATCTTTTATCCTCGCGAACCTCGTTCAACCGGAGCAGCAGGTGATCCTGTATGAATATACAGGTGTCCAGGAGATGCGCCAATCTTGGCTCGGCCAGTTTTGTGGAATCCCAGATTCTTATGTCCACCGCACTGTGGATAAAGTTTTTGTCCCAGCCTACCCGGCGATGATGCCTTTCAACTCCACCCTTTACATTCTTTTGACCCCGGAAACCTAAAGTCCCTATCTCCAACAACATTTGATTTTTACAGGAGGACGAATCGCAGTGAAGTATACCTACCAAATTGAAACCAATTCCGAATTTGACAACCGGGCGGTACATTCCGACAGCCCGAACATGAACGCCATTTTTGACAAGCTGCTGCGGATCACCACAAAACTCACGGAGAGCTGCGCAGGTGACATTCTCAGCCTGTTTCCGGCTGTTCAAAAAGCGCTGGATAACGGCACTCCGTTCGATGCGGCGATCATGTTTTGGGAAGGCGGTGTCCAGTGGAAAGAAATCGACGCGGACGATACGATTACAATGGATTTCCACACCCGCTATTTGCAGGTCTGGTGTCTGAATATCCCCGGCGGATTTGATGCCGGGGCCGAAGCCAGTCTGGAACGCGTTGTCCTTGTGTATCGAGACCAGCAAAGCACAGAAACGGTCGGTTGTCCATATATCTAAATACGGAATCCTAAAATGTCAAAAACCCCCTTGGAGGGGTATCGTATAATAAAATCAAGGGCGAGATAGACGCCGCCCTTGCTTTCCATCTTTCTATCTTCCCTCACGGACGGCGGCTGCCGGCCTACCAAACGGCAGCCGCCAAACTCCAAACAGCATGGGCGAAAATCGTGCAACACGAACGCGGCCTAATCTCCCGCGTGAGCAGGCTTTTCCATTTCGGCCTGTCTCCCGGTTCAACTCCGGTTTCGCTCACCAGCGGCGCGGATGCCGCACGTAGTATTCTCCTACCTTCCAAGCGTGGCCCGTAAGTACACGCTCGCCGTTCTCGGAGCGGTGCCCCGGTGCAACCCCGGCAGGGCAGCAACGCGGATATAGTTCATCGGCAGAACGGCGGCTTCCCAAGCCGCGAAGGTGGGTTCGATTCCCATTATCCGCTCCAAGGGCGCAAGGCAGCGCCCTGCATGGATCGCAAAGCCTCCTGAATGTGTATGACAGCCCGGAAAGACGGGCCGCCACATCACCCGCCATGGCGCAAACAAGGCGGGATCACGCAGACGTCCAACCGGTGCTTTTGTCCTTTCCACCCGGTAGCCGGGGACCTCTCCGGCCATCTGCACCATGCCCTCCCACATAAGAGGTAGTTACTCTATAAACCGTAGTGGGCATGAAACCTCCATATCTGGCAGTGGAGTCGGCGGGTTGATACAGCCGCTATCGGGACGGTATTCTCGGAGAATCTGAGCGACATGACCGCCGGGAAAGTCCGGCATCTATATGCAGACGTCCAAGCCGCGGCCGATCACGCGGGGAGTTGGGGGCATCTCCAACCGTCTGCACCATGGCGGGGAGCATTTCGGGTGATGCGTCTCTGCCAGTGCTCCATAAATATATAAGCTGCGGCCCGCAAAAGCAGCTCGTCTCCGGCAACTGGTACTTGCCCTTGACGCCCCGGTGCAATTCCGGTTGGGCACAGGACCCCTCGCACCTCTCAACGATGTGTCCAAAACGGGACATTTGCAGACGTAGCTCAGTAGGCAGAGCACCGCGCCAGGAGGTATGCGCTGGTTCAAGTCCAGTCGTCTGCACCACATCCAGCGCCGTGAGAAGTACAATCACAAACGGGTTGCCCGGAGATAGGCGCAGCAGGGCAACAGAAACGTGTACCTATGGGGGCCAACCGCAGGCAGCCGACACGCAGCGGTGACAGTCTGGAAAGACAGACAAACATAGGGGTGTAGCCAAGCGGTAAGGCAAGGGACTTTGACTCCCTCACGCGCTGGTCCGAATCCAGCCATCCCTGCCATTGAAATTTTAGGAAAGGAGGATGTCCCATGAACAAGACTGAATTGATCGCCGCCGTTGCGGAGCGCACCGGCCACACCAAGCATGACACCGCACTGCTGGCCGACGCTCTGTTCACCGTCATTGAGGAATCCCTGCTCAACGGCAGCGAGGTCAAAGTCCCCGGCTTCGGCAAGTTCGCCGTGAAGCACCGGGAAGCACGGGTGGGGAAAGACCCCCGCACCGGCGAGGAAAAGGAATTTCCCGCCAAGACGGTTGCGGTGTTCCGCCCCGCAAAGCCCCTGAAGGACGCCCTGAACGGCTGATACCCCCATTTCGTAAATCGCCCACAGAAGCCCTGTAAGCGTTCCTTGAGTTTCGTGGGGCAGTTTTAGCCCCTCGCCTCTCTCTTATCTCTCAGGCCGCTTGTGGGGCCGTCAGCGCAAGAATTTTAATCAAGACCATACTCATACCGAAAAAGGGGGAACGGTTTCCGTTTTGGAAAAGGTTCCTCCCTTTTTTATCTCGACATTCCATGTAAAAGCGCCTATAATTTCCCCATAAAAAGGAATTACACACCTGAAGGAGATTTTTACGATGAAGATCATGAACCCCGCCGCCATGAACCGATACAACGCCCTGCGGGAGGCCGCCGGTAAGATCGACCGGCTGGTTCCCCAAGTCCGCTTGCTGGACCAGCCACCCCACGAGAACCGGGAGAACGCCTCCGTTGCGCTGGAATTTCCCACTCCCCTTGTGGTTCTTAATTCCACCATCCGGCAGGCGCTGTCCTTCCTATTCTGCCAGTGCGACACCGTGCAGACGGACAAGACCGACCGGGGCATCTGCTTTACCTTTACCGTCTCTAAAATCTGGATCACGGAGGAAACCACATGAACTTGAAAACCAATGTCACCCGCCGGGACTTCGCCTTCAGCGTCACCGCCGAGACCAAGGCGGGAGAGCTGCGGATGTTCGATCATACCGTTGACGCCGAAAGCGAGGAAGCCGCCCGTCTGCTCCTGATCTCCTATCTGGAAAGCCGGGGAATGGAGCTGGTAGACGCCCGCCTCACCGGTACGGAATAACGAGGTGCACTGCATGAGTAATCCAAACGCCGACATGAAAGCACTGGCCGATAACTTCTGGAATAACTACTTTCGACCCAAGGTGGCGGACGCCACCCGCTCCTGTCTCCGCCTGGAAAAGGCCACTGTGAAAGCTGCCCCCAGCGGCGGCACTGTGGCCGTCCAGTTTCCCTTCGACGATGCCGTGTTAAATTTGCCCTACGCTTCGTCCCTCTCAGGTCTTACCGCCGGACAGTCCGTCTGGGTGGGCATCCCCTACTCCGACCTCTCCAACGGCGTTGTGATGTTCGACGCCACCTTTCAGAACCTTTAAACGGAGGAACCGATGAAAAACAGATTAACGGTCAGACACGGGATGCTGTCCGACCTGAAAATGTATCTGGTGCAAAGCGGTTGGAAACTCGAAGATCCTGTTGGCGAATATGAGGTTTTGCGCGCGAGGAACCCAAACTATCAACGCCCGCTGCTGGTTCACAACCGCTCTGAGCGCGGAATCGGATACAGCATCGACGAGCGCGATATGAAGATTTACAGCGGATGGAGGCGAAACCGCCGCAAGCGGGGACTCTCTCCTGACTTTCCGACAGAGGAAGAAAACGCGGCATACTGGCGCGGAGAAATCCAATAAGCAAACAAATCAGCGAACAATCAGCAAAGTCTAAGCAATATTTAAGCAACCTCTAAGCAAGTTGTAAGCAAGTTAAAAAGCAAAGCCGCCCGTGGTGGGCGGCTTTTTCACAGGCGCTTGACTTCTCCTGCAAAATGCGATATGGTCAAACTATTAGGAATTTGGGAGGTTTTTGATATGGCACTGATAAAATGCACCGAATGTGGCAACATGGTCAGCGACAAGGCGGACCGCTGCCCTCATTGCGGCTGCCCCGTATCTGTCATTCTCAGCGAAACCGCAAAAGCACCGGAAAACCCGCCCGTGCAGGAACCGGCGCAGAGTCCTGCCCCTCCCCTGAAAGCATCGGCCCCCGCAGTGGACCCGGATCCGCAAGCAGCGCATGATAAAAAGGTTCAGCAAGGGTTTATTTTTGCAATGTGCCTGGTTGTTCTCTGCATCATTGGCGTAATGGTGACTTCCGCAAATCAACCGGTCCCCGCAAAAAGCCCCACCACCCCAACCACGCAGACCAGCGGACATTCCTCAAAACACACCCCGTCCTCGTCCTCATCCTCGTCCTCCGGCAGTTCCTCAACTATAAATACCGCCCGCCATTCCGATGAGGACGCATTTTACTGCGCGACGCTGATCGTAGAGGACTATCTGAAAGCGCCGTCCACCGCAAAATTCTGCAAGCTATCGGATGCCACCGTGACCCATTTGGGAAACGGTGAGTATATGGTCACAGGCTGGGTGGATGCGGAAAACTCCTATGGAGCCATGATCCGCAGTGATTTTGTTGTCACCTATACCGCCACCGAAAAAGGCTTTAAAAACGGGAACGCCATTATCGGATAACGATTGAAAAAGACCGCCCTTCCGGGCGGCCTTTTCTTTGCCGCTGCCCTTGACTTTTGCCAGACAAAATGCTATGATACTTGTGCCAGACAAAATAGGAGGTGATCATCCCCATGTCTGCCGCAAAACTGGGCCGTCCCACAGACAACCCCCGCCCTCACAAAATCAGCATCCGCATCAATGACCGCAGCCAGCAGATTTTAGATACCTACTGCCGGGAGCAGAACGTCACGAAAACGGAAGCCATTGAGCGCGGGATCACCCTGCTGGCGACCGCCAAACCGATATAAAAATTCCCCATGCTGCTCTATCTTGCCGGACGGACAGCATGAGGAAAACGGCAAATATCCGCAGGGACTCGCCAAATTCATTATGGCGCGGGCCTTGTGAAAAGTCAAGTATTCTGTCAAAAAGCCCCTTGTCTGCGGCTGGTACAATAAAGATAGAATACAGGAAAGATCAAGGAGGAATCCCAAATGCTCAAGAGTTACTATTTTGACGCGGCGGCCCACGAACCGCCCTCCCCTGCCGCAGTCAAGGCGTTCACCCGCGCCCTGCCCCTCGGCAACCCCAGCGCCCTTCACGCCTGCGGCGTTGCCGCAAAGATTGCCTTAGAGGAAGCTCGCGCCTCCATCGCCCAGGACCTGAACTGTCTCCCGGAGGAAGTCTACTTCACCAGCGGAGCAACGGAAGCCTGTAACTGGATGATGGAAAGTCTGAGCGCCTACACCGGCAAGCTGACCTTCCCCCGCCGTTACGAGCACCACGCCGTTCTGGAATATCCCCCCGTGGATCACCCCCACCGCACGGACCGCTCCGGCCTCACCCACATGATGGCCAACAACGAGACCGGCGAGATTTACGACATCCTCTCCATGCGGCGCAACGCCCCCAACGCTTTGTTCGCCTGTGATGCGACGGCGGCTGTTGGCCAGATTCCCGTGGACTTCAAGGCCCTTGGCGTGGACTATCTGGCCTTCGGCGCACACAAGTTCGGCGGCATCTCCGGCATCGGATGTTTGATTGTCAAGAAAGACACGCCCCTGATTTCCATGATCCGCGGCGGAGGTCAGGAATGGGGCAAGCGCGGCGGCACCGAAAGCGTGGCCCTCGCCTGCGCCATGGCAGCGGCCCTCCATGACCGCATGGGCAATATGCTCTCCGACATGAAGCGGATCGCCCGTTGCCGGGACCTGCTCATTACCAATCTGTTTAGGTTCGTCCCGGATACCCATGTCAACGGCCCCTATACCCCCGGTGACGTGCTCCTCCGGCTCCCCGGCAACGCCAACCTCTCCTTCCTTGGCGTGGAATCTCAGGCCCTTGTCATGGCCCTGTCTGCGGAGGGTGTGTACGCTTCCTCCGGCTCCGCCTGCACCAGCGGGGAGGCTGACGGAAGCTATGTCCTCCGGGCCATGGGCTACCCCGCCAACCGCGCCCGCTCCGCCGTCCGTTTCACCCTCCCTTATACCGTTACCGAGGATGATATTCTGGGTGCCGTTCCTCTGATCGTCAGCGCCGTGGAAAAGCTCCGCCGCCTGACCCCCACCCCCTGATACCCGCCTGTTTAACTGGAAAGGACTGATTTTATGGGAAGAACCTCTGCGCAGGAGCGCCGGGTCATGTCGGCCTTAGATAGCTGGCTCCGCAACGTGCAGGCCAGCGGTGCGGCGGAGCGCACCGTCACCGCCTACGCCGCCGTCACAAACAGCTTCTATTCCTTCCTCGTGGAAAGCGGCCTTTCCACCGAGGAACCCACCTTCACCACCATGCAAGCCTACCGGGATCACCTCTTTGACCGGGGCCTTTCCCCTGTCTCCGTCCGGTATCATCTGGTGGTCCTCCGCTCCTTCTTCACCTACGCCAGCTCCCCGGAACTGGGCGAGGATCGCTTTTATGAGCAAAACCCTGTTTCCCTTTACCTGATGCCCTCCCTCCGCAAATTGGGAAAGCGCCCCTATGACGTGCTGCTCACCGATGAGCAGGTCTGCAAACTATGGAGGGATTCCCCCGTCCGCACCACCCACCCGGAGAACTGGCCCCGGAATTACGCCATCGTGATCCTGCTGCTGACCACCGAGCTGCGCAACGCCGAACTGCGGGCCTTGACCCCGGCGGACATCGACTTGGAGGAAGCCGCCCTCCGCGTGGAACACGGCAAGGGCGATAAATTCCGGGTGGTGGACCTGCCCGACATCGCCGTGATTGCCCTCCGCCATTACCTCGCCAGCGGCATCCGCCCGGACGATCTCCCGGATACCGCCCCCGTGTTCGGCACCCTCCGTTCCGGCGAATGGAAGGCCGGCACAAAACAGTGGCTTTCTGAGCTGGTGGAGCGTCACGTCCGCTCTGTCACCGGCGTTCCTGACATCCGCAGCCACGATCTCCGCCACGTCGGCTCCCGTCTGGACCTCAATTCTGGTATGCCCGAAAATGAACTGCAAGCCAAATTGGGCCATGCCAGTCCCATCACCACCCAGCGTTATTCCGGGCGGCTCATGGACCGTTCCGGGCGGAAAAGCGCCAAGAAGGTCTTTGCCGAACGGGACTTGCAAGCCAAGCGCAGCGCCGACAAACTTGCCTCCTTTTCCGCCTGATCCCTCAACATTCACCCTGAAACCAAAACACACGTCCGTGCGTTCCGATCGCATGGGCGTGTGTTTTTATCGTGCGTTTTACGAAAGAAAGGACAATTCATTATGATTTACGGCTATATCCGCGTCTCCACCGACAAGCAGACCTTGGAAAATCAGCGCCATATCATCCTCAATTACTGTGAAGTAAACGGGCTTCACATAGACGGCTGGATCGAGGAAACCATCTCCGGCACCAAAGCCCCGGACAAGCGCAAGCTGGGCCAGCTGCTCCGCCATGTCCAGCCGGGAGACACCATCCTCTGTTCCGAGATTTCCCGCCTTGGCCGAAGCCTGTTTATGGTCATGTCCATTCTCTCCCTCTGCATGAGCAAGCGCGTCAGCGTCCACACCATCAAGGACGGCTTTGACCTCAGTGACGATCTTCAATCCAAGGTTTTGGCCTTCGCCTTTGCCCTTGCCGCCGAGATTGAGCGTCAGATGATCTCCCAGCGGACGCGGGAAGCGCTGGACCTCCGCCGCAGTCAGGGCGTCACCCTTGGACGTCCCAAGGGCGCCTTGGGCAAGCACACCAAACTGTCCGACTATGAATCCACCATCCGCGTCCTGATCGAGCAGGACAATTCCTATGCGGAGCTGGCCCGCCTGTTCCATGTGGACCGCTCCACCATGAAGCGCTTCTGCGACGCACGGGACATCAAACGCCCCTTTTCCCGCAACGCCACCGATTTCATTTCCGTCGTTGCGGAATAACCCACTCTATTTCGCCCGGAAACGCCCTCAGATGCTTTCTGATGCTTCCCTATCACCGTATATCCCCTGACCCGTCCTCACCCTCCTGCCCCGTTCCATGCCCTCGCCGTTGCCGTTTATCGGCCGATAGTTTGGAGGTGGCGTAATGGCTTACGAAAAAACCGTGTGGGTCAACGGTCAGGCCCCGGCGCTGGATGCAGAGCATCTGAATAAAATGGAACAAGGGATCGCGGATGCCGTCAGCGTCACGCCGCAGACGCTCAGCACCGAACAACAGGCACAGGCGAGGGGGAATATCGGGGCGGCAAAAGGTGGACTTGCCACCGACTGGACTAATATCCCGACTCCCGCAGGTGAAACAATCTACGGACGTGGAAGCATGGTGTATTGCCGGGATGCAATCGGGAATGTGTATATTAACAGTACTAACACTCGCCTTGCAGCCGCTATTGCACCGTGGCAAAACAAAATAATTGGGATTTTGCCGGAAGGATTCCGTCCAGCGGTGGTGTTGTCGGCACCTATATTTGTCGCGTATGGAATGAGTTCGATAATAGTCGTAAGTGATTCCGGAGAAATAATTGTATATGCCTTCGGTGATGAAGTATCTGCCGACAGAGATGTGGTTGCGAATTTTTCGTTTCCAGCAGTCATTTGACTATGAACAACACCTGTGTCTGCTGCGGAGCCGTTATTCCAGAGGGGTTGCAAGTATGCCCCATCTGCGAAAGGAAATGGCCTGCGTTTTGAAGAAAAGGCCGGAGGAAAAATCCTTCGGCCTTTTAAAATTCCGTCCAGCGGCGCTCACAAATTGGGCACACCTGACGGCCTTCGGGGATGATCGCTCCGCAGCATACGCAAAAGTTCATCGAATCAGCCACTTCCATTTTCCATTCGCCGAAGCTAAACCGTCAACTAAGTTAAGCAAGTTCAAGAATTGCCAAGATAAATTATTGTGACATTCTGAGCGCCCTTTGTATGAATTTTACCGGGTTCACAAGTTACCGTGACAGCAGAATTGTCAACAATTGGAATAACTACGCTCCCACTTGGCAAAACCATCCATATACCAAGCTTCTCGTAATAAGTTGAGATAACAAGATATGTCCTCCAAGAGCTTGGCATCTCGAATGTTTTTTCCATAGTAGTCCCCGTGTCAACGGAAAAATACGGAAACTTATCCGCTGGCGCAGCAAAAATATTTTCCCTCGCCTGCTGTTGCTGCACGTTACTAAGATTTTGCGGCGTGACGCTGACCGCATCCGCAATCCCTTGTTCCATTTTATTCAGATGCTCTGCATCCAGCGCCGGGGCCTGACCGTTGACCCACACGGTTTTTTCGTAAGCCATTACGCCACCTCCAAACTATCGGCCATTTGGACGCAACGCAAAAAGGAACGCACGGTCAATCCGTGCGCTCCACGTACAGGGCTTCCGCTCTGCGCTGTGCGTCCAGCAGGTCTGCTTTCAGCCGATCCAGTTCTTCAATGGCTTCCGTAATGGCGTGAAACAAGCAGAGGTATTCCGGAGTCAGATGCTCCATATCGTCCCCTCCTTTCTGCGGTCAGTGTACCACGTACACCGTGTCGAAAAAGCGGGAAATCCGGCGGTGAGCAGAAAACTTTTTTCATCAACCGTTGCGCCTAAATGGCCGATAGTTTGGCCGGGAAGGAGCGTGGCTGATATGGCGTACACACAGACAGTCTGGAAGAACGGAGAATTTCCTCCGATTGATGCAGAGCACCTCAACAAGATCGAGCAGGGCATCGCCAACTCTGCTCCCGGCGGGTTTGGGCTGGGGGGTGCAGCCAAAATGCTTACCGAAGCCGATAACGTTGATAATATCAGAGTATCGGGCTGGTATACTTGGGATTGGACCCCGACCAAACAACCGGCTGGATTGCCAGATGAAGCAAAATATCATGTAGGAGTAATGCGAGTAGATAACGGCGATGCCATTAGTAGCGTAGCGCAGACAATCTATTTCCCAAAAGCCTCTAATAATGTGAATGCCGGCGACCAGTGTGTTATTCAGCGTATAGGTGTTTCTTCGAATGTCTGGAACCCTTGGGAATGGGTAAACCCGCCGATGCTCCTCGGCACTGAATACCGCACCACGGAGCGCTATCTCGGCAAGCTGGTGTATGTGAAAACCATAAACATGGGGAATCTTCCGGGCAATGCCGTAAAGCAGGCCAGTTTCCAGTCGAATAACGTTGTCGATAAAATCGTGTCCGTAACCGGGCAATGCACTACCGACTCAGGAGTGAACCTGTCCTTGCCTTGCCACGCAGGGTCTGGTCCGAACTGGAATACCGTAGTTCTTATTGACGCGACAGGGGCGGGAGCAGCTCAAATCGTCACATTTGCTGAAGATTTTGCCGGATATACAGATGCCTGTATTACGGTGAAATACACCAAGTTGGCAGATTAAAGGGGCACCTTTATGGAAAACATCTGCGTCTGCTGTGGGGCTATCATCCCGGAGGGCTTACAGGTTTGCCCTATCTGTCAGCGGATGTGGCCAACATTTTGAAAAGCCGGAGGGGATTTCCCTCCGGCTTTTTTCAGAACTCCGGCCACTGTCTCTCACAGATGGGGCAAACCCACCGCCCCTCCGGCACAATGGCTCCGCATATCACGCAATAATCCATAGATCAGTCGGTGGTCTTGGTGTACTTAATTGTTACCTGAACAGAAAAAGTTTCCGCGTAGTTAGTTACAGAATTTAACGCGATCGAAGATGTGTTGATCGACACAGATAGGCCTTGCGTCAGTGTGCTGCCGTTTGTGAACCAATACGGGAACGAGAAATTATACGAAGAATCTTTTTGCAGAGCAATGCCAGTAGCAGCTACACACTTATCAATATTCGCAATGCCATGGTTAATATTTGTAACCCCGGCACCCGAAAAAGAACCCTCTACAACTTTTGTATAAACCGGCTTGCCAAGATACCGCTCCGTGGTGCGGTATTCTACGCCTAACTCCATGGGAGGGTTTATCCATTCCCATGGATACCATGTGTTGTTATAAGCGGTACGCACGAGCATACAGTTTTGAAGACTCGAAATGTCTGTAATATTAAAAACTTGTTGCACAAACTCGGTAGCAGATCGTGACATTACAATCATTCCGCCATAGGCGATGCCATCTGGTGCATTGGCGGGTATATTATCTCCATACCAAAAATAAAACCCACCTTGGTAAATATTGTTTAGGTCATCAGCATTGGTTAGCCATTTGCTTCTTGTACCAATCCCAAACCCGCCGGGAGCAGAGTTGGCGATGCCCTGCTCGATCTTGTTGAGGTGCTCTGCATCAATCGGAGGAAATTCTCCGTTCTTCCAAACCGTCGGTGTGTATGCCATATCAGCCACGCTCCTTCCCGGCCAAACTATCGGCCGTTTTTCCGCAACAAATCTTCTTCATAAAAGTTCCTCCTTTTGATCCGGTGCCCTTTTGGGCTGCTTCACTGTTCAGGTGGGCCACCCCGTCACGGTGGCCGTGGGGAAATCCTGTACCGACACGGCGGAAATCTGCATGGGGCCGCTCCATGTCAGGGGCCTCGTGAACCCCTGCACTAAATGCCGCTCCACCGGAGACCCCGGCTTGTCGCTCCGCACGATACTGATGAGTTCATTTTCGTTCAGGTGCATGATCTGACTGCACGAAACCGAGACGGACTTTTGCAGTGCCGCGGACCGTTTCAGTTTCCATACAGCCAAGTCCTCGCACTGTCTTTTCGTGGAATAGCCCGCCGCCCGGTAGCGCACGGTTTTGCGCCCAATCCGACTTACATTCGTGCTGCTGGCTGGGTCCAGATTCTGCGCCCGTGCCGCCACCTGCGGGCTGTTGTTCACCGCCTCGCCGATGACGATGAAATCGTTGTACACCTCCGTGTTCTTCTCCGTGTACTCCGTCCCCAGCAGCTCCGCCTCGCTTTGGGAGAACTGCCACGCCAGCGGCTTGTCGCTGTCCAGAATATCGTCCTGAGAGGGGTCGATCCGCAGTGCGCCGGAGGCATCGTACCCGATCCACGCCGCCAGCATTTCCGCAAGGCCCAGGCATACGTCGGCGTAGCTTCCGTTGTCGCTGTCCACACGCAGGGTGTAGGGGGCGTCCGTCAGCTTGGCCACAGACCCGTCGGGCAAGGTCTGCGTCTTGCCGTTATAATATTCCGTGAATACCGGCGGCACGTTGTCCACCGGTTCCCCGTTTCCCCGGTCCAGCTTCAGCAGGGCCGCGATGGGGTCAAAGACATTGGTTCCCGCTTTCACTTCATAGGTCCCTTCCAGATAGCCGAAAAGCGTTCCGTCCAAGTCCGACCATTTGTCCACCAGATCGTATTGGGCCGTCCGTTTGGCCGGTTCCAGAGTCTCCACAGGGTCCTTCACCAGAAAGACTCCCTGCTGGATGTAAAAATCCGTGCCGTCGCTGAGCACAAGCCCCTCATCCAGTGCGATCCGGTTCCCGAACCACACCCGGTTGATGTTGTAATCGAACGTGCCGTCCAGATTCGCCAGCGTCACCGAGGCCGTCCGCCGCTGGCCGTTGTTCAGATTCACGGACAGGCTCCCGTCTGCGATAAACGCCCCGGGGAAGCGTCCCGTGGGGTTGTTGTCCAGTGCGAAGGCCGTGGAGCCGTCCGGCTGTAAAAACCGCAGACGGCACAGCTTAGTAAAAGGCCGGCGCAGCATCTTGCGGTAATCGTTCATCCGTTCCGCTTGGGTCATCTCTGCATCGCCTCCCTTTTATGCAAACAACGCGTCGTTGGATGTGAGCAGGATACGCGCCCCATCCGCGGAGCCGATCTCCACCCACGGCAGCGTCACCGTCTGCACCTGCTGTCGGCTGCCGTCCATGGTGCTCATGGAAATGGCCCCTCCTGCCCGGATCTGCCACAGGTCTCCCCGCCGGTCTTTCAGGAACAGGGTGTCCTGCGTGGTCGAGAGGGCGTACACGGCATCCCGCACCTCGTTGGTGTCCGTATACTCCCCGTTCGCCAGAACGCGCCCTATGGCCGCTGAGAGCGTCCCGGAGCGGTAATCGCTGGGGGAACTCTGCACCGTGGGATACCTGGTGAAGTTGCTCAGCACGCCGGGGGTATTGTTGTTGCTGATCCCGCCGCTGGCCACATTCAGGCTGAACCGGAAGATCGCCGCCGGGTGATAGGCGCCCTCTGCGTCCTTGGTGCATTGCAGAACCGTCCAGTCCCAGAAGATGGGCGTCACCGCGTCGGAGATCAGCGCGTTGGTCACAATGACGTCTGCGCCGTTCGTGTTTTTTCCGAGACCGAACATATAGTAGCGGTAGGTATCCTGAGACACCGCCTTGCAGTCCCAGATGGCCCGCTCCGAAAGGGGCGTCTGCGCCACCGGTTCCAGTGTGGCGTCTCCCTCGTGGTAGCGGTAAATAGCAAAGCCTGTCAGCGTCCCGGCAAAGGTCAGGTTGCCCGCCTGCAAGCCGCCTCCGGCGAAATCCGTCTGAAACAGCGTGTTTCCTGAAAACGCCCCCGGTGTCCAGCCTTGAAAGCTCAGTATCTCGCCGAGCACGCCGTCAGAAAGGGTTGCCCCGTCTACCCACAGATAATCACAGGTCTGCACGCCGCCCAGCGTCAGCGATGTGATCGTTCTGCCCGTCAGGTCTGCCGTTCCGGTAAAGACCCGCAATTCCTCGTGTTCCTGAATGGGGAACAGAGTGACGGACGGGAACAGGGTGGTCAGGGGATAAATGCCGCCCACCAGCGTGATCTGCCGCAGATACACCCGCCCGTTTGCAATCACCACCGTAAACCGGTCTGTCTCTCGCAGCCACGGAAGCGCCTGACTCCAAACCGTGCTGCCACCCACCGTCAGCTTGCCGCCGTTTTTGCCCAGCGAAAGCACCGCCGAGGTCTCTCCCATGCCGATGGTCACAATGGGGTTGTCGCGGCTCACGTCCACTGTCCCGCTCCACACAAGGCTCCACGGCTGCGGGTAGTTCATGGCCTGTCCCGTCACCTCGTTCCATGTGACGCTGCCGCCGCTTCCGATGCTCAGCTTTCCCCCGGAGATCGACGTACTGCCCGCGACGTTTCCGGGGATGGAGTACAGCCCCGGCCAGCTTACCCGGATGCCGGATTTCCTGCAGTTTGGACACGCCACCACCGCGCCGGAGACCTCCGTGGTATCGTAGGCCACCCGAAAGCTCACCCAGCCGGTGTCTGCCTGAACGCCGTTTTCCGTCTGCACCTGACAGCGAACGGCGTAATCCGTGTCGGAAAACAGGCCGTCATACTCCATCCGCAGTTCCGCCGTGCCGTAAATGCGCCCGCTGTCATAAAGGACCGCTTCGCTGTTCCCTGCCCGCAGCGTCCACCGCACCCAGTTCAGCGTGTCTCCCTGCGCCTGAGAATAGGTGGCCGTAAATGCGTACTTCCGCACCGTCAGCGGCGAGGGGATGGCGGCCACGGTCAGAACCGGGTCCGCCCTTGTCAGAAAGACCGATGCGCTCCGCTGGGTCACGCTTTCCGCGTCGGTCGCCCCCCACCACTGCTTGATAATGAGTTTGTATTGCTGCCCGTTTACCATCCCGGCCCCGCTCAGTGCGCTGGCCGGAATGGTGTAGGTAAATAGCATTGTGTTCCCCGCGTAATCCGTTCCGTAGAAGGGGCATCCATCCGTCAGCTTTCCGGTAGTGTATACCTGCGTGGACGCCGCATCGTTTTTGCAGATCGTCAGGGAAAATGCGGTCATGGCGGAGTTGCCGTTCACCTGCCAGCTCACCGCCAGCGGCTTTGTGATGTCAACCGTGCCGTTTCCCAGTTCCCCAAGGGACGAGGGATAAATATTCGTTGGTTGGAATAATGCCATGCGCCCGCCTCCCTTATTTTTTGTAGAGGCCCAAGTTCCCGGCCCCGTGGTTCAATGCCTGCATGATCTGCGCAACGGTCAGGCGGTTGGCCGCCTCCGCCCCGATCTGAACGCCGTTCACGCTGTAGCTGTCTCCGTAGTGGTCATAGCTGGTTCGGCTCATCACCGTCTTTCCCGGCATGGCGCCGCCCCGCTCCGCCGCGCCGTACAGCCACCCAAGCTCACTCATCCGCTTCTGGAAGGTGCTGTCCGCGCTGGGTTCCAACATCTTCTCCGCCAGCAGCGGCGGGATCACGATCTCGTCCTGACTGGTGGCCTTGATGCCGCCCAGCCCCCGCAGGATACCGCCGGAGTCGTACTTCTTGTACGGGTCCTTGCCGCCGTACTTATCGTTGATCTTGTTCTGCCGTTCCGATTTCAGCTTGTCGATGGTAGCCTGACTGGCGCCGTTCTTCTCCGCATTCTTGATGGCCAGAGAATAGTCCACGTTGCTGTCATAGCCCTTGCCGGAAGAACCGGAGGAGTTGTTTTTGGAGGAAGAAGAACCGGAAGAAGAATTGCCCTTGGAGGACGAGGAACCGCCCCCGGATGGTTTGCCACCCTTGTTTGGGTCTACCCCACCGTACATGGCGTTGATCTTGTTCTGCCGCTCCGTTTCCAGCTGCTTGATCACGCCTTCTCCGGCCCCGGACTCCTTGGCCTGCTTGATGGCAAGGTTGTAATCCACGTTCTTGTCATAGCCCGTGTAGTACATCTTGTTGCCGTCTGCGTCCACCTTGTCATACTTTCCGGAGAGGTCTGCCCGCGCCGCGCCCTGATGGACGTTGATGGCTTTTACCGCATAGCCAAGTTCGTCATAGGTGATCACATAGCCGTTTTTCTCAACGGTCTGCCCCGCCAGCTTTTCGTCCCGGCTGCTATCCGGGCCGGTATACTGGCCCTTTTCACCCTTTCCGTAAACTCTGGTGTCCTTGAAGTTCAGGTTGGCTTCACTTCCGTCCGCCAGCTTCCAGCCGGAGGAACCGGCGGGAATGAACCCTCCGTTCATCTCCGTCTGCGTCCAGCCGCCGCCCGGATTCTTCGTGTAGTCGAAATGGTAGCCGCCGGTCACGCCGGCCGACCCGTTCACGCCGGGAACCTCTCCGGGCTGACCGGGGATCTGCCCGCCGTTCACAACGCCTGCGATATACTGGTTCAGCTTGCCCAGCAGGTTGTTGACCTCCTCCACCTGCTGCCGCATCTTGGGTGTGCCGTTTCTGGCAATATCGCTGAGAATGTCGTCAATGGTCCGGGTGGGTTCCTGCAAACTGTCCGTGATCCGCTTCCACTCGGCTTTCAGGGTGTTGTAGGTTTCTTCGATCAGGGTTTTCTTGGCTTCCAGTTCGTCAATTTCCCGCTGAAGGGCCAACTCCCGCTCGTACTCCGCCAAGTCCTCCT
>ERZ1034842.45-NODE-45-length-75001-cov-14.946335_pt1 | contig 75001 bp, 98 predicted proteins | sample MGYA00520634_ERZ1034842 | MGnify/ENA primary metagenome ERZ1034842 (study PRJEB33766, sample SAMN09781734) | gut metagenome | biome: gut microbiome | host: Homo sapiens | place: Madagascar | study: EMG produced TPA metagenomics assembly of the PRJNA485056 data set... | reverse complement strand
ATCAATACCAACGTCCATACCACCTTGTTCATCGTGCCACAAGTAAAGAATAGCAGCCGAACCTTGTGGTTTCTCACTTGCATCATGCCACAAGGCATTCTTGAACCATTCTGCTCCTTTACGGAAGGCATCGCGTCGCATAGATACGCTTACACCCTCGTCTATTTCCTTTGGATAGCCGATGTATGCGTCTACTGCTTCTGTTATTTTCTTTTCGTCTATCATATTATTCTGCTTTAGTGATGTTGATTTCCACCTGTACCTTGTTTGTTATCTCTGCGTCCATTGTGTTTGTGACAAAATCGTAGAAGGTTCTGCCGAGACGTTGGTAAAGATTGTCCTTGTCTTTGCCGTCTGCATTGTGGGTATACTCTATTACCTCTACATATTCGTCATATTTTATTATGATGCCGTTGTCGGCATGAAGAATTGTTAAAACTTCTTTCATTGCTGTACCTCATTCTCTATTTCCTCAAGCTTCTGCCTGTAAGCTTGAATTATTGCGTCTTGCCTGCCGATAACCTTTGCAGCGTCCTCAAAATGCTTGAGGAGGTCGTCGTAAGCACTCTGTCTGCCAACCTTGTAGAATGTGTAGAATGATGCAAGAGTGATGGATAAACTGGCGATGATTTTCAATATTTCTATCATAAGCTTAACTTAGAATTTTTCTCTGATTTTCTGATATTGTGCAATAAATGTCTTTTCCGTAACCCAGTCGCTATACCGGGTGCGGTAGTAGGTCTTGGGCTTGCCTTATGCCAAGCCGCTCTTGTCGCGAGGAGTGTTGACGCTCTTGTATATCTTCGGAACGATGTCGGTGGACTGGTATGCCGTGACGTATTCGTCCTCGAAGGCTATGTGTGCGGTCTCACGGAACTTGACGTTTTCGAGAGAGAAGGGGCAGCTCATTCGCTGCCTCCTTCCGTGTATGGGTCGGTTGTGCCGAGGAGGTGTTCGTTGCCCTCGTATGGGATGCAGTAATGATAAATGCCGTTGATACAAACATAAAAATAGTCAGGGGCATTTTTGTAATGCGAGAAATAGTTAGCACACCATGCCTGTTCGTCGTTATCCCTCACCAACACTTTGTCGAACGGCTTGAACGGACACGTGGGCTTTACAGGCTCTACTTGAAGGGTCTCGGGGTTGTACTTGCCTTTAAGGATATGCTCTACCTTTTCAATGAACTGGTTGCGCTCCTCCTCTGTTGCTTTTCTGAAAAGAAGTGTTGTACAAACTTCTTCTTCGCCTGTATTACCGTCGCAATACAGATTGATAGAGGTATTGAACTCGGTGTAATTATCATTTGCCCAGCCGTCAAATATAGCAGCCATACCACCTCCATTTTTTATTACCACATCGCCTTGCTTAAAGAACTTAGTCCAGTCGCGAATTTCTGAGGATGGGAAGATAAGGCATTCTGATTGTGAATACTTTTGATAGTATTTTCCATTTTTCGAGAAAGAATCGCGATCGTCACTTCCGTCGATATACGTTGATAAAATAGAAACACTATTTTCTGAAATTCCATTGAGCTTTACTTCTCCGAACAACGGCGAGTACAGCTTCATCCCTTCAGGGCAGTCCTTCAATATCTCTGCAATGTTAATATTATTACTCATTGTTGTATGTTTTATAGTTTTGTCATTTCTTTTCCGGTCCAAGATAGACTCTATCTTGTTTCTTTATATTCTCAATGAGTTCATTGATTTCGTTGCGGACAAGTATGTCTTCCAGACCTAATTTTCTGATACCGTCGAGCTTTACAAGTATGTCGTGAGCTGTCAGCATCTTATGCCTGCGCTGAACGTAGGCAATAAATGACAGTATGTCAACATTGTAACTCTCAAGCGAGATTGTTTTATCTCCCTTGTCGTTGTACGCTAACAGGAAATAATACTCACGTGTAAGCAGCCACCACAAGGCGACTGCCTTATTCTTTAAGTTACTGAATTTCAGTTTAATTGTCTTCTTATTCATTGTATATGTTTTTTTAGTTGCGTAGAATGTGTACTTTCACTAACTTGTGTACTGCCCGTGGCTGCGACTTGTGGAAGTCTTCTATGAAGCGCCGTTCGATGTCGTCGTGCCACGTTGCCCTGTCGGTTTTAGGGATAAGTACTTCGGCACGGACACGCTGACCGTTGTCGAAAGTGAGGATTGCTGTGCGCTGCTCACGAGGCATAAATGGATTGTGATTCATTTTGCACTCCTTTCTGCTTCGACAGCGCATGAGAGCTGTTCTACTTGCTGCTGTAGCTCCATCTGCGCCTTGTTCGCCTTGTCACGTTCAGCTCTCGCTTCCGCAATGCACACGTAGCTCACCGACGTTGCCACTATCAGCACAGCGCCTATGCACACCCATGGCAGGCGATGCACAAAATCGTTCACTTCACGGCACACACCCTTTACGAATGCCCAGCCATACCTTACTGCGTAGATGCCAGCCTCCTTGGTCGTAGCGTTGTCTACAAAATCAATTCTCGTTACAGTCATATTTCCTCTTTTTTTAGTTATTTTCTAAGTGATTTACCTCTAAACGTTACGCACTTCGTGATAGCTCTAAGTCTGTCTATCGTGCGCTCTCCGTATTTCTCCTCTAAGTGAGGAATGTCAAGGTTTGTTGTCAATATCAGCAGCTTACCCTTAATCTCAGCCAAGTCGCACAACTCCATGAAAGGTATGCGCTTGTTTCCATAGTTGTTCGCTACATTCTCAGTCCCCACATCATCTATATAGATTATGTGTTTGCTCAGTATAGCGTCTGGCTGCGACACGAGATCCTGCGCTCTGTACACGCTGACGAGTTTTCGGCATGCCGTATTGATAAGTATCGGTATTATACGCATGCCTATCAGCGACTTCCCGAGACCGCAGCCTCCGTTTATCAGCAGCCCTCGACCTTTGTTGTCTTCCAGCCACTCCACTACGGGCCTGTAGTTCTCCTCGTTCCAAACTCCCTTGCCCGTGAAGTAGTCCAACCCGGCCCTCAGTCTCGCCTCAGCGTTCGCCACCTTTATTCTCACCCTGTCTGGTTCGGCAGGATAGCCCGTGTCTTTCAGGCTCTCCACCATCTGTTTGAAATTAAAGTTCATCTACCATGTACCTTTCGTATAATCCATTTGTTCTGCATGAAGAACAGTCCCGTCCGTGTGCATACGCTGCTCAGAGCTGCTCTTGCCGTAATTGTTTTTGCTCCACCGTGCCAATCTCTTTGCAATCTCAAACGTTTTCTCTTTCTCGAATCGCATCTTTCTTCCTCCTTCCTTCACCTCTGTCCAGTAGTTGTAGAATTCGACAAGCATCGGCCTTGGGTAAGTTCCGCTGAAAGGTTTGAGCTGCATTCCAAACGCCAACTTTCTCTCTTTAAGTTCCTGTTCAGGTGTCCGCCTGGTGTCCGTTTGGTGTCCGCCTATGCTATCTAACACATTGGGTTTTAATGTGATAAGTGTCCGCTTGGTGTCCGTTTGGTGTCCGTTTTGAAACAAAACCTTCAGATTGTACAGTTCCGTGAGATACCTGCTTGTCGTCGGTCTCGTCAGTCCGAAACGGTCACCTAATTCCTTCATTGACACGTCACATTCACCAGCCTTACCGCATTTCCTCTTGATGTAGATATACATTCCTATCTTCACCAGGTCAAGGTCAAGTATCTCATCGGGAATAGTCATATTACAACTTCTTCAGATTATACCCGACAACTGTATTGAACCACCGACCCTGCCACTCTCTTGCGTCAATGCTTATGTCGCATCCCACAGCGTCGCCATTGCCAAGTTGGTTCACCACGTCCACTTGCGCACCCCTAAACGTCACGACTGCATTCTTCGGATATTGCAAGCTCGCCACATACCCTATCACTACGTCACGTTCTCTCCATTCTCTGCCCGACTGGCTTATGCCGCTCTTCTCGGGCAGAATCTTTATTATCGGTCCTTCAATATGTATCATCTTAATTCCTAATTTATAAATTCAAAATCGGCAAAGCCGACCAATTCAACATTCAAAATTCCTAACTCAACATTCCTCACACCCATCCTGCGCCACCGCTCGCCAGCTCTGCCTTTGCGCTTCTCAGTCCTCTCTCGTCGTCCTTGTCGGGTATCATCACCTCGCTCATCGACGCATAGTCCAGGAAGTTCCTTATCACGCTCGACATTTCGGCCGTAGTCAGGTAACACAGCGGTTTCGGCTTCTTACCCTCCTCCGTCAGGAAGATATGCGGACACACATCTTGCTGTATCGTCCGTAGCACACTGTAGAAAGTCTCACCCTGCTTATATCCGTAGTAGCTTATGATGAAGTTCAGATAAGCCATCTGCTTGTTCGTAGCCATCTCTCTGTGCTTCACTATGTCTATCGCATACCCGCAGTCGCGAGCCTTGTCTATCTCTCTCATAGCAGCCATATACTGCCTTGGGTCGTTCAGCCTCTCAAAAGTCGCCATACCCCCTTACCCCCTTTCAAATTTTTCATTATTAAAGCGTGAAAATGATGCCGTCATAAGTTGCCATTCTTCAAGCAACTTCCTCTGAAGCTCTCTTTTGACTTCGTTCAAGCATTTCTGCTTCCACTTTGTGTAGCGTCCTTTTACAACAAATTCGCTATAAGGGATTACCAACAATCCGCTTGTCGTATGTCGCTCATGACGCTCAACGTACTTCGCTGCCTTCTTTATCTTCCTCGGTACTCTCATTGCTAAAATTTCTTTTAGTCCACTCCATTATTTCCTCGAAACTTTGTTCTCCGCTCTGAAGTTCCTTGATAAAATTTCGTAGCATACCTATTGCGTCGAAACGCGTTCGTGTCACCCAAGCCGTTTCCTGTTCTTGGTTTGCGTAGTTAACAATTATTGTCAGCAACTCAAGCACACGTTTATCACCACTATTCCGCACAAGTTTGTTGTAATCCTTTACGGATATTGTTATCATTGGTTCCATAATTCCTATTTTTATAGTTCATCAAATTCTTTTTGCAAACGGTTGTATGTATCGTGTACAAGTTGCATAAACTTGATTCTAAATTCTTCATCGTTACTTACGATTGATTTAAGACTATCTCCAAGCTCGCCACAACTTATATCTAAAACTCTGCTAACGGCATTCAAATTTGTGTCAAGCATCCTTCTTAGGATTATTGCCTTGTTAAGTTTTTCTTTATCCATAATATCTCCTTCCTTACATCAACACTATTTCCATTCCCTGCTTCGCCACCCATGTAGCGACACCCGTCTGTCCTGCCACCGCCAGCTCCGCATTCTGCTTGTCCAGATGTCTTCCGCTTGCATGTATCAGCGTTATCGTTCTCGCTGTCTTGTCCGCCTCGCACATCTTCAAGTACTCTATGCAGTGCTTCAGACTCATGTGGCTCAGTCTTATTCTGTCCGCTTGCGATGCCACCGTGCGTCCCTCTCTCACAGCCTCGTCCAGAATGTCGTCCTGGTAGTTAGCCTCGATAAGATAATGCGCCACGCCTTTCACCACTTGATGCAGGTTCCAGCAGTCCGTCGCAAACATCAGCGTCCCCATTTCCGGGTGATGCACAAGATAAGCAAAGCACTCCACGTCATGCTCAACACTCAGCGGCGTCACAGCGAAGTCCCCAAGATGATATGTCTTGCCGTGCTCCACGGCAGTCACGCCATATCTGTTCTTCTCCTTCACCGCCGACGTACTCAGCACGTCTATCCCGGCACTGGTAAACTCACGCACATACTTGCAATGGTCGCCATGTTCATGACTTACTATCATTCCACGTGCACGACTTCTTTTAAGCCTTCCTACGTCCTGATATTCTCTCAGATGACAGCCAGCCTCAATCAGAAGCTGATCGCCACTCTCTGCTTCGAGCAGATAGCCGTTGCCCTTACTCGAACTGCCTACGATGCGCAATTCCATTAATCGAACGGATTGTCGTCTGCATCACCTGTCTTCTCACCCAATGGCTCAGAGAGGCCTGAAGAGGCATAGCCAGGCTTAGCGTCAGCCCCGCCGTTCAGCACCTCGCCAGTCTGTGCGTCCACAGAGAGAATCTCCTTAGCTTCCGCGAAACCATTGTCTCTCGTAAACTCCGAAGGCATCGCCTCATCCATAGATTCAATTTTCTGACTACCCTTGTCGTCAATGGTCAATTCTCCCCATTTAGATAGCAATCTACGTAGTACGGTCTTTAATGCCATACTTTCAAAGTTCTGAAACCATCCAACACCATCATTGAAAATCATTGCAGACTGTTTCAAGGCAATCTCTTTTAGACCATTCGCGTCAATATTACTGTATTTTACAGTTGGAGCAAACGCCTTTGCATAGGCGCATATTTCGTCTATTGTCATGTAAAGGATTTTGGCAAATCCATCCTTCTTTCTCATATAAGCGAAATAGCCGATAGGTGTGTTACTTTTTTTGTTTTCAGGATTCAACTGCAGTTCTCCAGTTATTTTGTTGAAGCAACCGTATTCGCCTTCATACACGACGTCCATGTTAAGGGTCTCATATTTACCTGTGCGCAATGCGAGGTTAACATAACCCTTCACGCCAATCACAAGTGAGGGCTTCAGCTTACCCTTACTTTTGAAGGGTAGAATATAACACTGCCCTAATTGCTTGTTCAATGGAAGTCGCAACGATGCAGCCTTGATTGCTTCCGCCATCAATTCATTCGGGTCACATTGCAACAGATTTTCATCACTTGTTACGAGTTCCATCATAGATGTTGCAAACGCACCCGCGTTCTCTTTCAATGCGTTTTGCATAAGCTGCTGATAATACTTGTTTTCAGCAACCTTCTTGAATGCAGCTACTGCCACATTCTTGTTTGGTTTCTGTGGCTGCTTCGCCACTGCTGTTGTCATTGTCTGTGTCATTTTCCTATGTATTTAATTAGTTCTTCTTTTGTCTTGAATGCGTGCTCCTCCTTAATTGGAGGAAACACGCAGAATCTGTATTGCACGAAGGGCTTCGACTTGCCCAGCACCTGCACCTCTATCCCGGTTATCTTGCTGCTTTGCGCACGATACCCGTCCAGAAACCACACGGTATCTCCGATGCTATACTTCGTCTCTATTTTCATAGCCTATCACTATGTCTTCGTCGTCCGTCACCGTCAGCCTTATCTGCTGACCTCCCTCATACAGGGGCTCCTGCACCGTTTCAGCATTGTCTATCACGCAAGGCACGTCCACTCCGTAGTGTCTTTTCAGCGTGTTAGTTATGTCGAGACCAGCGTTTATCTTCGCTGCCGTATTCAAGTCTGAGTATGGTACACCGTCCACCGAGCACTCACACCATGGCTTGTCCGTGCCGTCGAGCTGCCGTCTGAACATCTTCCACCTTACCAACTTGAACCGTCTGTTCACGTTCTCTTCAAGCACCTCGCACGAGCGCTTCTGAAAGTCACTTGCTGCCTTTATCTTCTCGTCCAGGCTGTCTATCTGCTCCTTCCATTGCGTGCGTTCTTCCTGCAGACCGACTATCTGTGCGTTCACCTTCTCCCACTGCGCTTTTACTGCAAGCCGTGACGCGAGCACCTCTCTCTCTGACTCCAAGTCTTTCAGCTTCTTTTCCACGTCCGCCTTCAACTTCTTGTCTTCCTCGCTCATGCCCTCGTCAGCCGGCTTCTCCTGTTCAGCCTCTATCTTCTTGATACGGTCGCACACCTGCTTGTACTCGGGTTTCTCTGCGAGCAAGGTCTCTACGCTCACCTTCTCTTCCTCTTTCTTCGCCTGTTCCTCCTGCGCTTTCCGGGCTTCTTCCAAAGCCGTCTCCGCTTCGCCAAGTTGCGCCTGCGTTGCCTTCTGCTGCGTCTTGAAGTATTCAGTGTTCTCCTCACACTTCTTTACTTCTTCTTTTATTCTTGCAGCGTCGTCACCCAGCTTCTTGAGATCTGACGCCTGGTTGTTAAGGAATGTCTTTTTCGACTCCTCCACCTGGTCTTCCGGCAAAGCCTGCTTGCAGGTAGGACAGAAAGCATCATCTTCGTTCCATTCCCATTTCCTTGCCTTTATGAGCTTCCACTTCTCTTTGCCGTCGGCTTTCTCGGCGTCAAGTTCGTTCATACGTGCGTCGCATTTTTCCAATGCTCCATCAAACGACTTCAACTTCTGTTTCAAGTCTTCGATATTCTGCTCCGCCTCCGCTACAGCCTTCTTGCATGCCGTCTTGGCTTCGGCGTTCGCCTTAATTATCTCGTCCAACCTGCGTTGCGCCGATTCTTCCATGATGCGCTTGCGCTTGTGGTCAAGGTTCAGAGTGCTTATATTCTGATACTTACGTATAAAGTCTGCACCGCCGTTGTCTATGGTGTTGAGATTCTTGCGTGTTTCAGTTATCTCCTTTCTCTTCTCCAGAATCAGCTTCTCTACTGCAGCCCAGTCCTCTGCTTTCGGCAGCACGTTCTTCAAGGCTTCAAGTCTTACGGGCACCTCGTCCAGATTCTTCTGCACCTCCTTGCGCTTGTAGTTCAAGTGCTTCAGTATCTTGTCGACATCGTCCTTCTCAAGCAGTTCCTTGATAGCGTCATACTTCTTGTCGCCACCCGTCACGTCTTCCACGCTCGGAACGCCGAACATTTCGTTCAGCCTCTTGCGCTGCTCGCTCCAGTCCATCTGAGTGAAGCTGTATGGCGATGAGCACAGACGGAACACTTCTTCCAGGCAAATGGCGTCAACGACCTTCTTGAAGTCTCCTGCCGTCTCTACCTCTCCGTCTACCTTATATGTGTAGTTGTTCGTCACGCTGCCGTCTTCCTTACGGGTCTCGGTCAGTGAGCGTGTCAGCACGTAGCACGTCAATCCTTCCTGCTCGTTCTGTACACTGAGCGAAATCTCCACTGAGTGCGCCACGTCCTCAATCTCCCTGCCGTCCTTGTCCTTGGTCTTGATGCCGAACTTGGTGGCACCTGCCTGGTTCGTTCCGAACAGCACCCAGCTGATAGCGTCTGCTATCGTCGACTTGCCTATTCCGTTGCGACCCTTTACCACATTGATATTGTCGCCCAGCACGATTTCCTTATTCTCTACGCCTTTGAAATATCGCAGGCATATCTTGTCTATCAATATCTTCTTCATATTGTGTTATAGTTTTGATTCCTTCAAATATACCGTCACACCGTTCAGCGTCTTGAAGTAGTTTATCTCACCGTCCTTCAACAGCTCGTTCATTATCTTCTTCAAGTCTGCCTGCACAGCGTTCTTCAGTTCCACATAGCCAACGCCCATCGGTCTCTTCGAGTCGTCCGGCATCAGCTCACGTATCTTGTCCAATACATATTTCTTGTTCATGTTATATTTTGTTTTATAGTTTCGTAGTAAAATGTTGTTCTATTCTCACGAACCGAACAACAAGAGTGTTTTTTTATGACAAATAAAATTAAGATTTTCGTGGGGGCAGAGGGAATCGAACCCTCACATCGGAACCACTTCTTTATAACTCTACGCTACCCAAGCCGTAGTCACGCCCCCTTTTTAAACCGCCCTATTCTCACGAACCGGACAGATGGGTTTTAATCAAAAAACATACGTAGCAGCCGCTGCTGCAAAGATTTTTACATCAATAACCTAAAAACTTGAATTTATATATGAGCAAAATATCCTATGTGCTACTTCTCATTTTCCTTACCTCGCCCTCATAGTGTTCTATGAGCCTTTCAAGCTCCCAGTTCGACCATTTCTTCGCCTCGTGCTTCCTTGCTTCAAGCAGCGTTACTCTCTGTTCGCCAATCTTTTTTATAAGTCCTTGACGATAGTCAAGTATATTGCCATCCTTGAAGCGGTTACAAAAACGGCACTGCGCCGAACAGTTATCTTCCGAATATCTCAAAGCCATATTGGTTCGCGATATGTAGTGTCCGCAGTCAGCCTGCTCAAAGGGCAACACCCTCCCGCAACTCACACATCGGAAATACTCATATCCATACTCCTTCGAGTCCCGAAGCCTGATATACATCGAAAATACCTTGTCAAGCTTTGCCTTAAGCGACGTGGTACTTCTCCATTTGCCCGTCCTTGCAGCCTTGCCCCAAGTCTCGGACTTGTCTTTGTTTTTCTTTTTCTTCCAGAACATACTTAGTATATCTCCTCCCTCCTGCCCATGTCGGCAGAACGTTGTTTAATCTTCAAGTTAAGGCAGTGTATCCGCCTCATACGCCACTCAAACAACTCTATCGGACAGTCCGTGTCAGTATTGAGCAGCTTATATATCGCATCTACCTTATCCTGGTAGGTCTGCGTCGAGAAAAGTTGCAGCATATAGCGTCAGTTTTAGATTTCTGAAAACTGCCCTATGCTCACGCACCAGGCAGACATTATTTAACGATTAGTTAGAATATGAAAAATCATGTGAGTGGTCGCTTCCACGTCGTTTAAACAAATTGCATTAATATCTGATTTCAGCTAATCCTTTCCTACTGTTCGTACACAGGCACGCTGACGTTCCTGCCTCCGAACTCATTCAACGCCATCTTGCGTATCTTCTCAGCCATATCACTCTTCGAACGATATGCAAGAGCGTTGTATACCATACACTGGCCACACTCAAATCGTGACATCAATACCGAAATCTTGTTTCTCGGTACAATTATTTTCTTTTTTCTAACCAGCTTTGCCATATTTTTTTTGTAAATTTGTGTCGTTAAAGTTTATATAAAACGTTATCTGTAACGTTTTCGAGTGCAAATGTACAATAGTTTAGACAAATGACCAAGAAAACGTAACAGAAAAGCGTTACAATTTAGATATTTTCACATACGTACACATCAATAAACTGTTTTACACTATGACAACTATCATTGAACGCCTCGAAGCCGTCCGCCGACACTACAACTTGTCAGGACGCGGACTCGCTGACCGTCTTGGACAGCGTCCATCCACCGTCACAAACTATTTAAACGGCACCCAAGCCCCTAAACTGGAGTTCATCGAGAATATCCTCCGCCTCTTCCCCGAAGTCTCGGCAGAATGGCTCATACGAGGCCAGGGCAGTATGCTTATCGTTGACCAGCCCGACGTAGCCGAACTAAAAAAACGTTACGAGACCGAACTCCTCGTCAAGGAAGGCATCATCAAAGAACTTCGCTCCATTATTCTGGAGAAGAATCAAGACAAGCAGTCCCTCGACCGCCAGCAACTTGTAGGCTGATACCACTTCATCCTAAAAGGCAGTGATAGTACAAAAAAACAGGCATCTGTTCTCACGAATAGGTGCCTGTCTTTAGATTCACTCTTGAATCCGACTGAAATTAAGATTTCCGAGTATGAAATAAAAGTTTATCGAGTTCTTTTTATTATCTATCTATATTCATAATTTAAAGGTTAAAAAGAGCCACAGAAGGCTTGAGGATTAGAGCAGACTCTCCCCTTATAGAGGACTTTGAAATCCGTCTATAAGTGAGAGTCCGTATAACGATGAGCCCCGTCAGGAATCAGACCGTTACCACCACTTGCCAGCTAACGGCAGTTAGTGTATGGAGCATTCGGTGTTCGCTACCGTCCTTCCCGCGTCTTCTCCAATCAACTCTTGCGCTTCAGCTCTGGGTCCCACTTGCTGACTTTGTTTAATGTCGAAATGACGCGTGGTGTATTTAGCCGTCTCTTACACTCCGACCAAAGAACAGGGACAAAAAGAAGAGTCCCCATTCGCCGTTCGTGTCACACTCCGAACTTTGAATGAGGACTCCCGTATATAGAGGAATTTTTTACCCGTAAACGTAGCTATCAGCGTGTGACTTCTAATAAGCGTTACAAAGATACGCAAAGTTGGGCAATCATCCAAATCTCTATTTGTATCTGTTAACGCATCATAAAACCACCATATTGTAAAATTTTTTATAAAATAGTTTTTGTATTACCAAAAAATTACCTACCTTTGCATTGAAACGCCGAGAATACTGACTATCAGATAGCTATAGCATTATGCATGTAATCCCATGCGGATCACATATAGCACATTTTGCATTACATCTGACAATACCGATAACAGCTTCTCAATCAAGCCGTTATCGGTATTTTGCTTCGTGTAAGTTGCTGATTACAAACGAATTATATACATATACGTGTTTATAAAACGTTTTACGTCGCAGCGTTCGGGTACACCTGCATACATCGGCTTTCCGCGCATTCTGAATGTATTTTTGAGGTAAATGTATTACTAATGTATTACCAAATGCCAAAAAATGTATTACCAAATGCGTGTTCCTGTTCCCGATACATTATAAACACCTTTAAAGATTTATGCATTATGGCAATTTTGAAATTTAACATTGTTTATGACAGAAAGCACGCCACGGAAGAAGGAAAGCCCGGTTCTGTGGAAATAAGGTTCAGTCTGAGTCGCAAGCAGAAGTACTTCGCGACAGGCATAAGAATCGCCCCTAACGAGTGGGACAACAACAAAAACAAGGTCGTCCACCGTCCCGACAAAGACGAATTAAATAAGCGTATTGCAGTTCTCTGCACAAAGGCCGACAAAATTGTAAGCAAGTCTTACAGCGACGACAACTTCGATTTCAACTCTATCACCAAGCTCTATCAAGGCGAACGTGCCGAGGAAATGGATTTCCCTACCTACTGTGAACAGCGTACCCTTAAGCGGCGTGTGTCTGAAAGCACTAAGACTCGCTACCGTGTCTTCACTCGCTTCTTGCGCTCGTGGGGCAAAATATTTTCCTTCACTGACCTTACCGTCGCCAATGTCCGTGCGATGGACGAATATTTGCATACTCGCGAGATAGGGCAGTCCACCATCTACAACTATCACAAGTATCTAAAACTCTTCATTAACGATGCAGTCATTGACAACCTTGTGCAGGAAAATCCGTATCGTCGCCTTAGCTTCAAGATTAGTCGTGGCGACAAGAAGTATGTCGACTGCCTCACCGTGGAGCAGTTTGACGCTGTCCGCAATCTCACCGTTTCCACGGCTCACCTCTGCAAGGCTCGTGACCTTTTCCTGTTCCAGTGTTACACCGGGCTTGCGTACGCCGACCTTATGGCGTTCGACTTCAACGAGTGCGACCTTATCGACGGTAAGTATTTTTATCACGACCGCCGTGCCAAGACTGACGTTGATTTCGTCCTTCAGCTTCTCCCCCAGGCTGTCGACATTCTCGCAAAGTACAAGAACAAGCTGCCCACGCTCTCAAATCAGCGCTACAACGACTATCTTAAAGTCATAGGTTCGATGATAGGTGTTGACGGTCTACATTCACACATGGGACGAGCCACGGCAGCTACGATGTTCCTTTCAAAGGGAATGCCTATAAACGTTGTATCAAAGGTTCTCGGACATACCAATCTCCGACAAACTCAGCGCTACGCACGCACTCTGTCCCGCGACGTACGCTCGGCATTCAATAACATTGAAGGTAAATTCTAAGCAATACCACACAGCGACCCATCCAAGGGTCGCTGTTTTCATTCTTCCTACAGACGAATCACCGCAATACATATTCTTTTGTACGTTAAATTTGCGGTATGAATGATTTTAGAAGTATCATAATAGCAGTTACCGGGGCGTTCTTCGCCTTATTGAGTCCCATTCAGGACTTCATGGCAGGTATGCTCATACTCTTTGTCGTCAACTTCGTCTTCGGTCTGCTCGCTGCCATATTCAACGGCGAGGAATGGTCATGGCGAAAGGCTGGCATGTGTTTCATTTATTGCCTTATCTTCTTCGCTACGGCAGCATCGATGTTTATCGTCGGGCACTTCATGCACACCGAAGAACAGGCGCTTGTCTGCGTCAAATACGTTTGCTTTGCTGCCATTTACCTATTCGGCACCAACATCGTACGCAACTGGCGAAGCCTCTGTACTCCTGGTTCCACATGGCATAAGCTCACATCACTTCTCTACTACATACTTACAGTCAAGTTCGTAGAGAAGTTCACGATATTCAAGCATTTTTCTCCCGAACCGAATAACGACGACCTCAAATGAAACTTACACGACAGCAACTCATTCAGATAGCTCCTGCTTCTGAGCCTTATGTTGACAAGTACATCAACTACATCAATGGCTATGCAGAAGCCTTTCATATCACCACAACTCTTCGCATGTGCCATTATCTCGCGCAGATTCTCCACGAGTCTGCCTGCCTTAAGTACACCGAAGAACAAGGCCCTACCCATTACTTCGATAAGTACGATACTGGCAAGCTCGCCAAAAGACTCGGCAATACCACACAGAAGGATGGCGACGGATACAAGTATCGTGGACGTGGACTTATCCAAATCACAGGACGTGCCAACTACACTGCTTACAATAGTTCGAAGTATTGCAAGGGTGATGTTGTCAATCATCCCGAACTCCTTGCCAAGCCTCTCGGTGCTGTCAAATCCTCTATGTGGTTCTTCGACTCACATAATCTCAATAAGTATGCCGACAAGGACGACATCGTCAAGATAACCAAGGTTATCAACGGTGGAACAAATGGTCTTGATCAGCGCCGGGCTTTTCTCGAAAAGGCAAAGAGTGTTCTTCTTAAAAATTAAAAGCTATGAATATAAACGATAACGGGCAGCGCGAATGGTTGCGCTCAATAATCAGCGACTTCTATTGGTTTGTAGTGATAATGACCATCTGGATAGGTATTATTGTCTCCTGCTCCAGCTGCTCATCCCCACGACCCGTAGTCCTCGAACGTACCCTTCACGATACGGTGCATGTCAACAATATCCGCCTTGACAGCGTCTATATGCACGACTCCGTCTACTTCGAGTCCATTGTCAAAGGCGACACTGTTTATCGCACCAAGGAGATTACCCGTTGGCGCGACCGTATTTCTATCAAGCACGATACTGTCTACGCTGCCAGAGAGAATAAGACGGAAGTCCCCGTCCCGGTAGAACGTAAGCTACCATTATGGAAGCAGCTCGCCGCGCCTCTCTATCCGATAGTCTTTATTATTATAATAGGTATAGTAAGCATGATATGGCTTATACATAGAAAGAAATAACCTATGGGAGTCCTCTTAAAATCTATCCGCAAGATTCTCGTCGAACTAATCGACCGCATCGATAGTGGCGAATGTGCCACTACTGACGAGCAAGAACGCATGTTCCTCGACCTCTGCACGATGATTGCCGACAAGGAGCGTCGTGTCTCCAAGTACGAGGCTTGCCGTTATCTCAATATGTCTCGCGCCAAGTTCGACCGCTACGTATCTGAAGGACGCATTCCTCACGGACGCAAGTCCCCGGGATTCAAAGAACTCTCATGGAGTCTTGCCGAACTCGATAGTTGCAAACTAAATAAGTGTTAGAGTTTTATTTTTGTCATATTCGTTTGTAACCGTTCTGTTGTGATAACAGAGCGGTTTTTCTTTGAGCATTATCCTCCTCATTTGAGCATCGTTAGGCGACACCTTATATAATAAGTAAATTTGCTTCAAGTCCCAATGTTGGGGCGAAACCTAAACTTTTATTATTATGTCTGAAACAAAAACTTATGTATTCGGCAATGATGGCCAGTGCGGTGGCGGTATGATGTCGCTTCTTGCTCCTCTCCTCCAGCGCAACGGGCTTGATCCTAACCTTCTTCTTGCTATGAACAAGAACGGCAACGGTTGGGGCGACGGTAGTGGCTTCATGTGGGTTATCTTCCTGTTCTTCCTCATGGGATGGGGCGGTAACGGTTGGGGTGGATTCGGAGGCAACGGACGTGGTGCCATAGCCAACGAAATCAACAACGACTACGGACGCTCTCTCCTCATGGATGCTATCGGTGGCAACCGCAACGCTCTGTCTAATCTCGCTACTCAGCTCAACTGCACCGAAGGACAGATTCAGTCGGCTATCTCGGCTCTCACTTCACAGGTTCAGTCTGTAGGCAATCAGGTAGGTATGAGCGGTATGCAGACTATCAACGCTCTCCAGCAGGGTAATATGCAGATTGCCCAGCAGCTCGCCAACTGTTGCTGCGAGAATCGTCTTGCTACCTGCCAGCAGACCAACACTCTCCAGTCTGCCATCAACAACGTGGCTACCGGACAGGAGCGTGGCTTCGCTAACGTGGCTTACGAGACCCAGCGTCAGACTTGCGACCTTCACAACGCCATCAAGGACAGCACACAGACTATCGTCAATGGTCAGCAGCAGGCTGTTATGCGCGAAATGCAGAACAAGATTGACGCTCTGCGTGAAGAGAATAGCACCTTCAAGTCGTCTGCAATGACTTCACAGATTGTCGGCCAGGCTCTCGCTCCCGTCAATGCCGTTCTTGCTGGCTTGCAGAAGGAGGTGGGCGAAATCAAGTGCGCTCAGCCTAACACCGTGACAGTTCCTTATCAGCCGTTTGTTACTGTTCCCAACTGTGTCGCAGCTCAGTACGGCCTTTACGCCAACGCCAACGCTAACGGCTTTTGGGGTTAATGAGAAAGGAGGTTTCTATATGACACCTATTTGGAATTATCCCTTCTCATGGGTCAACCGCCGTGGTTCTGCTGCCGTGGCTTCCACTGCCGTAGCGGTCTCTACTACAGCTGTCACGTTCTCCTTCCGCAACCATGCTTTTGCATCGGCCAACTACCGCGGAACGGTCTTCGTTAAGCTGGCTCAGGCCATCCCTACCGGCACCACTGGCACGCTCCCTATTCTCTTCGAGACGAACGGGGCTACCCAAGCCGTTACTAAGTACAACGGCTCTCCTCTTACCGTCGCCGACCTCCCAGGCACTGGCGTCTTCCAGCTCTGGTTCGAACGCGACACTAACACCCTTCAGCTCATGACGGGTATTGTCTAACCTATTCTTAAAAGAAAGGATTTCTTATGTTCAGCGGTTTGCGTACTAATAGTATTTTTTATGTGCTTGACAAGAGCAACGAGCCTAAATTGCAGATTGGACAGGTTGTTTCCGTTTCCAATCCTCAGCCTAAGTTCCCCACTTATCAGCCCGGACAGTTCTCCCCTCAACCGATGGAGTCTGTGGTCGATGTCCGTGTGAAACTTACCGATGGCGAAATGGATTTCAAGCAACTCCCTTCAAATGGTCAGATTGCCAATTCCGGCTCGCTCGTTGTCTCTGAGTCGCGCGAGGCTATGTCTGCCGAGGTTGAGGCTATGCTCCGTCAGTCTCGTCAGATTCTCGAAAGCGTTGACTATCATCGCTCTGTGGTCTCCTCTTGCGAGTCCATGCTCGCCCAACTCAACCCTCAGATAGCCGAGAAGAAGGCGCAGGAGCAGAAAATCTCCCAACTCGAAACCAAGATGTCTGGTATCGAGGGCACTCTCTCCAATATCCAGGGCATGCTTGCTCAGGCTCTCAAACCTAAGGCGTAGGAAGTCCTTTCTTTTTCGAACTTAAAAAACATTATGACTATGAATTTTATTGTTGAAATCACCGAGGATAAGTTCTCCGAACTCACCGAGAACGCCGAGAAGATGCTTCGCTATGGAGGCAAGGTTATGTCCTGTCTCGACTCCATCAAGCGTGAGCGGTATGGCGAGCGCAGCCCTATGCCCGACTATCGCAGCTCCGACTACCGCAATCAGCGTCACGAGTCAGAACATGACGACTATCCCGACTACCGCCGTCCACGCGAACGTCGCGACTATGATTATTAATGTCTAACCCGAGGAGAATGTCTTTATGGCATTCTCCTCTTAATCCCTATTGTCAAATGAAACCTCGTCAGTCATTTTCTCAGTACGACTATCGTCCGCCCGAAATGCTCGCCTATCTGCGTTACTATGGCTATCACTTCTCACGCCGTATGCACGACTTCGCTGTCTCTCGTATGCGTCGCGACAACAAGCCTATCACGCCTTGGACTAAGGAAAAGGTCGAACAGACTCTTCACAAGTACGGCATCACTCTCGACAATGCCGTTGCCTACGACCATGTCTATGTCCTTAACATGGCTCTTGCCGACTTCTACGGCTCTTCCATCACCGATGAGCGTGCCCTTGCTCTCTTTGTCAAGGACTACGTCGATGATGAAGACCAGCCCGACGGATTCGTCTTTAACCGCTTCTATGCCGATTGCGCCCTTTCAGGCACGCCAATCCCGTGGGAAGACGTATTAGACCCCTCATAGCCTATGCGTTCACAGCAAATCCACTTCCCTTCCTACGATTGGACGGTGCAAATCTTCTATAACGTCCCTTCTTCTAAGGTTGATGTTATCCGCAGACATCTTCAATCTCTCGGCTGTCATTCGCAGCCCCTTGAAGATGCCTGCCTTCTTGTCTCTCACTCTGTCCCCGACACAGCTTTCACCTATACCAACATTTCCCTCCACCGCACCCTCATCGTTCTCTGTCCCTCTTCTTCTCCCTCTCAATTCCTCAATACCCTCACCCACGAACTTCTCCACGCCGTCACCCATATATCCGATTATTACAGCATTCCTCTCAACACAGAATCCCCTTGCTATCTCCTCGGTTCTCTCGCTCAAGCTTCTTATCCCGTCGCCAAACATTATTTGTAAAACATTTTACACGGCTTCTGTAAAATATTCTTGTCCGTATCGCTGATATTTAGTACTTTTGCAGCAATACATCAATAACTCTTATGAAAACAATACTTCTATCTTTAGCTCTGTTCGCTTGCGTAGCCGGCGACAATGTTTATGTATGCACAGGCCCACACGCACGTCGTTACCACAAGTCTGCAACTTGCAAGGGCTTGCGCAATTGTAGCTGTGAGATAAAACAAGTAACTCTCGAACAAGCTAAGAAGTTACACAAAACCCCATGTCACATTTGCTATTAATCATGTACCCAATTTTACAATATAAGAAATGATACAAGAGTCTGTGTATTCTGAAACTTTTATTGAAAAGTAATTAATATGTAAAATGTATAAAAAAAGGAGCGTAATATCCGTAGATACTCGCTCCTTTTCCCTATTATGCTTCTTTTCTTTTAAAACATTGCATCAATCTCCTCGTTAGTGATTGTCACAAGGTCTGTCTTCTTCACGCAAGCTGCAATAGCCGTATCTTGTGCAGTGTTCTTACTCTGCAAAGCACTGATAGAACTATCCAATGCCGACATCTTGGTGTTATAAGTAGAAGTAGCAACCTTGCTATTCACTGAACTTGTCAAGGTATCTACAGCACTCTTCACTGCCTTATTCTGTACAGGATTGGTAGAAGTAGCACTCAGCTCTGCATCCACTACAATGTTTGTCTGAGCCTCACCAAGCTTCTCCCACTTTGAAGCATCATAAGTACTTGCAGGGTTACCAGTATACACATACTCTGCCTTGATGTTCTTATCCTCAGTTGTCTTTGCAGGTACAATATAAATCTTTGTAGCATCGATACCAGTAGTAGGTAGACTGTCTACCACCTTATACAGTGACAAGTCAATACTGATATTACCAGAACCTACTACACTCACTCCATTTACAGTCTTCATTGCAGGCAACTGTGCAGCAGTCAGCTTGCCATCAGTACCAAGTGTAGCCACACCACTGGCAACACCCTTCTGACTCAATGGTATCTGTGCTTCATTAGTGACATTACCAAGTCCAACCTGTTTCTTTGTTACAAGATGTGGATTGTCCGTTCTATTTTCGTGCTGTTGTACGTCAGCTCCTGCTATAGTTCTTACATACGCCTTGATTTTCTCATTATAATGCTGAAGACCAGCCTTGTCCAAAAAATTACTCATAAATTTTCTTCCTTGATTTAATTGTTATTAATTCTGTTTTGTTTTATTTAGAAGCTTTGCTTTTACTTCTTCCATAGTATTCTTTTTCACACTATTCATTTGTGCTTCCAACTTAGCATCCTGCTCCTGCTGCCACTTATAGTATTCTTCCATAGTAGCCTCACGCCAGTTGTCAGCACTGTCATTATCTGCCAGGAACAATGAAACTACAAACACTCTTGCACCTTCATTCTCAATCTCCTTCTGTGTCAGATACATTCCTTCACTTGCTTTAATTTTTTCCATTGTCTTCTTTTTATTTATTTTGTTTATCTATCAACTTAACTCTTGTCAATTAAGCTATAGTATATCCCATAGCAGTCAATGTCTGTATTCCACTTGTACCTAAAGCATTCTTAGTAGCCGCTGACAACTTAATTGTTATCACTCCCATTCCATTTGCCTTACGGTCATAAAGTGTTAACAAAGTCTGCACAGAATTCGTTGTCCAAAGAGTTAATGAAGATAGATCCAGTGTACCTACCTCAGCTTTCATTCGTCCAAAACCCTCACTTAGTAATAAGTTCTTAATCTTGGAACAACCAGCAAACATATCTGTCATATCTGTTACATTTGTCATATCCCATCCTGTAATATCTAACTTCTCCAAGCTGTAACACTGGGCGAACATATTGCTTGTATCAGTTACATTTCTCGTGTCCCAAAGATTTAAGGTAATATTTGATAAGGCAGAGCAGTTATAAAACATACTACTTAAGGCGGTCGCAGCATCTATATTCCAATCATTTACATCTACATAAGTTAATTTTGTACAATTTTCAAATGCACCCCTAAACGCATTAAGGTCTTGTAGATATGAGCCATTACTTCTAAAGGTTTCCAGGTTGCTGAACCCTTCTAGGTTATATGATAAAAGTCCTTTGGCAACTATCGCCTTAATAGATTCTGGATCATGTAACACCCATACATCGTTACGTAAGCAACAAGTGGTATTTGCTGATATAGGTATTTTAATTTCAGAGTCTCCTATTATGGATTGGAAATAAGGTGATACTTCTATATCTTTTGTTGTTACTATTTGTAGTAATGAAGTCTTTAAATCTATTATTTGATAGATTGCAGATAATGCATCTATTCCTAAGTAACCTTTTTCATCAGCGCTTATACTATCAGCATAATATATCTCATGAACTTTCTCATCATTTACCTCTTTTACTACAGTTTCTGAGTTGTTAGCTATAAGACCATCTTGCTCTATACTATCACCATTATTGGTTTTATCTTTTTTAGTTAATATGAACTTTTTTGTTGTACAGTCACTTATAGATAAACTAGCTTGGTCTACTATTTTATCTCCGTCTTTCTTACTGAAAGTAAAACCGTCTATACTTACTTTAACTTCTATTGGTTTCAGAAGTGTTCCAACCTTCTTAGTGTTTATTGTTACACCGCCTTGACTAAAAGATGTTTGTACTATACCATTATTTTTTCCAAACTTTAATTCTTTATAATTTAAAGTAACCTTATCAGTATACACTATACTTCCAGTCATAGTACCACCACTTAATGGCAGATACCCACTAAGCAGACCCTTTATCTTCTCTACAACATGTTGCAATCCAACTTTATCTAAAAAATTACTCATTTTCCTTCCCCTTTATCTATTAAACATTTCATCTATATCACCTACACTTATTGCGGTTGCTATACTACCATCATTAGCAAGAAGTCCTTGTATATTCTGAGATGTAGTTTTAAAACCGTAAGCTTGTACTCCATCTTCATCTATTTGAAACTTAAGGTTAGATTTATTATAACCTGATGTAGCAGTCTCTGATTGAAAACCTATAATACTTTTCTCAGAAATAGAAACAGTATCTTCTATATTAAGCATAGATGTTCCAGGAGGATATGTAATTCCAAGAAGAGGCTTCCGAAGATACGCTTTCTTAACCACAATATTTCCTCCTTTCAGTATTGTCTGAGGTTGAGAACCTAATGTTACGATTGTTTTTCCTGTAGTTTCCTCTTTTCCTTCTATAGTTCCACCAGTCAATGGCAGAAACTTATCTTTCATCTTCTCATAGGTGCTCTCAGCAACATCTTCCTTCATATATGACATAATATTGCCATCAAGTTTCTCCTCCGTCACGCAACCATCCGCCAGTTTCTCTGTGCCGATACTGCCTACTGCAATCTTATCAGCAGTTATAGCATCCTGTGCAATCTTATCAGCACTTACGCAACCATCCGCCAATTTCTCCTCCGTCACGCACCTGTCGTCCAGGTCGTCCGTCTTTATCAACGGAACCTTCGTTCCTAGTTTTACGTCATTTCTAAATGTAGGCATACTTTATTTCCTCCGGTTCTTCTGATGTGTAAATTCTTATCTGTAGTACTTCAGCCCTCATTTCCATACGCAGGCAGAAAGCCTTCATGTCCTTATGGACCTCTATAGGCACACGAGGCCATTTGCCGTCTCCCGTGTTCTGTCTTATCACTATCTTGCCTTTTTTCTTCAAGCTAATCATAAGATAGATGTCACGCTTCAGTTCCAGCACAGGAGTCACCCATGCTTGTTCTGTTGCGTCATACGTAGCTGTCACTATCTCCATATCATTTCTGTGTATTAATTCCCAGACTTTGTATCGCAATGCTGAGCATAGTCTGTGCACCAGCGTCTTCATACGCCGCCAGTAGCAGGTAAGCAATATAGTATATGAAAGCATTCTTCTGTGTGTCTGACACATCTACAGATGTGCTGTCCGATGTGTTGTTAATAACATTTCCTGTTCCAACGTAGGCCACTTCTACCTCGTTGCCCGTCTCCCACGGCTGTACTAATATTTGTAGCGTGCTTCCACGCATTATTGTAGCCAGCGGTCTGTCCTGCGAACCCTTTACCGCCTCGTCAAACATCAGCAGTGCGTCGTCACTCGTATCGTCCACTGGTACGGCAGCTTTATGCCATCCGTCTATCCTTACACGTCGTATGTCCGCAGCAGCGATACCGTCAGGCAGAGTCGCCACTCCTATGTCGTCAATGTAAGACTCGACAGTCAGTGTCTTGGCAGTAGTGGCATCCGTGTCTTTTTTTGTCTTCACACTCGTGCATTTACCCGTCATTACAGCCACCCATCTTAGAGCGTCGTTTATCTTCGCCCTTATGATGTTGTCCATGTAGGTGTCCTCTCCGCCGTCACTCAGCTTCGAGTCCTCCCTCGTCTCATGGTCTATACACCACTTCACCTCTTCTATAATCTCTCCTACGGTCATACCTAATAGTGTTAATGGTTAACGTTCAATGATTGTCAGCAGCCCTCATAGCTCCTCTTCAATCAATGGCTCAGTCGGCCCAGCAAGGCTCAGTAAGGCTCATCACCCCAAAGCCCTCAACAAGCCCCATTACCCCAGGTTCAAGTTAGCAAACACCTCTCCCTCCTTGGCAGCAAAAGCCAACGCCTTGCTCGGGTCGGTAAACTTCTTGTCGTAGTTGGTGTTGATGTACACGAGCAGTTCGTCGGGCGTAGTCACCGCGTCTGCCGTATTCATGTTCTTAGGTTCTGGCTTCGGCACATTCTCTTTCATGTCGTCGGAGGTTTTGATTTCGCGAATCAACACCACTGTGCCGGACTTGAAAAGTTCACTGCTCTCAAGAAGGTCTTGATAATACTTGCCCTTAAGAGATAATTCGGGACAAGTGCCTGTAATGATATTACCACCTGTGAACTCGTAGTGAACCTTGTTACCACCTGCACCAACGAGAGTATGATGACTATTGTTTAGTGCCTCTTTTAATCTATATATCTTAATCATTGCGTTTTGGAATTTTAAAGATAAGCCTCGCTGAGACATTAGCGAGCAAAGCCGTTGCTCAGCGAGGGCTTTACGGAAATAAAATAATCTTTAGGCTGCTACGTCCTGACCCTTGTAGAGTTCCCACTTGGTGCCGTTGTAGTAGTAGACGGTACCCTTGTCGTACTGAACATCGTCAGAGACGTAGTCCTCGGTAAGGGCAACCTTCATGCCGGCTGACGGAGTTGCGGGGAGTTTGGGAGCAGAGATGATAGTGGTAAGAGTGGACCCGCCAAGCTTAGAAATCTTTTCCTCAGGACCAACAAGTATAGAGTTGTAGCCACGGAGAGCGATACAATCGGCCTCCTCGTGAATCCAACGCTTAGCGTCGCGGATAGCACCTGCACCCTTAGACATGTCGTTGGTGCGCTCCTTGTTGGCAACACGCACGTAGCGGCGACTCGCCTTAAGGTCGATGATAACGGCAAAGTCCTCCATGCGCATGAGGTCGAGAGTCTGATCCCAAACAATATCGAAAGTACCGAATGTGTCCTTGATGCGCTTGAAGGTAAGGTCGAACTCGTCGTGATTGATGATGTCGTTCTTGCCATCCTTGTCAATCTTCATCTTCTCCATGCGCTCGATGAAATTCTTGCCAGCGAAGACGTAAGCATGGTTATTTTCTGCAAATTCTGTAAACTGGAGCTTTGAGAGAGCAATCCAGTCGGCCCACTCCTGAACGTCGCCAATAGCATACTTATTGGTAATCTGAGGCAAGATACCCTCGGCAAAGTAAACATCCTCAACAGCACCATCCTCAGTGAGCGTCTTAATGCGTCGCTTAGAGCCAAACCAATAAGAACGCTCGGCGCGGAGGTTGTACTTCATGATAGCGTCAGCCTTGAGGTCCTTGACGGAGATAGGTACCTTGGTCTGTACCTTCTCGAAGTCGGTAGTAAATAGAATGTTGAGAAGCTTCTTCTGAACACAAACCTCCTTCTCGCGAGGCTGCATGTTCTCAGGAGGAACCATAAGCTGAGACTCGCTTGCGGCAGTTGCGCCAACAAGTAAGACAGAGCCAGAAGGAATGTCCGGGCAGGTCATACTGTCAAGGTCGTCGGCTGGAGTACCATTGTTTTTAGCCTTGCCGTTGGTAGCCTGGAGAACGACCTTCTTGCCGTTAGACTCGATGACATAGAGCTGAAGAATACCCTCGTGCTCGGTGTTAGAACCCTCCTTGTAACCCTCAACATCGGGAACAAAGACAGTAGAACACTTGTAGAACGGACGGAGAGAACCAGAGAAGTTGGTAGAGTTAAGCTCGATGGTGTCGCCACCAGTGATTTCGGCAGTAGTCTTACCGTCGAGAGTCTCACCACCAATGCGCATGTGCTTGGCAGTCCAGTTCTTGATAGGAACCTTAGCGGCAACCTGTCGAGCGATACTGAGAAGCGGAGTCTTGTAGGGGTAGAATTTTACAATGTTATTATCCCACTCATCGTCAATCATGTCACCCTCTTTGAGCTGGGTGGATGAAGCCTGAGTTCCCGTCAAATCCTGACCATCCTTTTTGCCACCGGGACTATCGAGGTCGCTCTTGCCAGCCTCAACGTGTTCGTGTTCAGCAACCTCTGCAGCGGTTGCGGGAGTGTTGCCCTCATCGCCAATCTGAGGCGCAACGTTGTCGGCAACAGCCATGAGCGACAAGCCGCCAGTTACAACGGAGAGAAGCATGAGTAAGAGCCAAGTAAGGAAATGTCCGCTTTTAATAAAATTAATAAACCGATAGTGTTTCATTTAATTGATATTTTAGAAATTAATAAATAATAAAATGTGTTTTAATTTTAAACCAGTCCGTCCCAGAAACTGCTGCCCTTCTTCTTGCCAGGCTGAGCACCGCCGTTTGTGTTCAGCGTTGGTGGCACGTCGTTCTTCTCCGAACGTTTTACTTTGTTCTGAATCTTCTCGTTGCGTCCCTGCATCGCTCCTTCTTCACGAGCCGAAGCCACGTCTGCGTCATAGTTCTGCGCATTCTTGAACAGTGCCCATGTCTCTGCCGACACCTTGCCGTCCTCCGCTTCGCCTATTATCTTGAAGAACTTCTCCCACAGGTCTGCCTTGGTATCATCGTCAAGACCCAACTCGTCCATGGCGTCGGCCGACTGCTTCAGGTTCTCCGCAATCTCTTGCTCGTGACTCTCCTCGTCAGCCTTCTTCTGCTGGAAGTCCGCAATCTGCTGAGCCACCTTCTTGCCCATTTCCTCGTCTTCCAAGGCTGCGCCGATGTCTATGCCCTGCTTGGCCATCCACTCTATCGGGTTCATGTCGGGATTGTCCTTCAAGTCCATGGCCATTGCTGCAAGCCAGCGGTTGTTGTCAAACATTTCGCTCAGCGCACGTCCGTTCTCCTCGTATGCCGACAAGGCGTCTGCATCCTCGTTCATCGCGCCGTAGCGGGCTTCTTTGTCCTCAAAGTCAATGTCCTTGTGACGCTTGCCGAAGCGCTCTGCAAAGGCCTTGCGGTTCGGACGTTCCTCCACAGGAGGTGCCATCGCATCCTGTCCGGGTGCAACGCCATTCTTGATTTTGTTTTCTTCGTCCATTTTTCTTTCTGTAAAATTTAGATTTGACTTTCTAAACCGCAAATATCTTAGTTTTTTATCACTGTTTTTCCGTCTTTCGTCTGTAGGACGAAACACGGCATTTAGGGCTTGTTTTTCACGTATTTTTGCGCTGATACACAATGTTATTACATACAGAATATGCAGAAAAATATACCCACCTTATCACGTGTAATGCCGACTTCGGGCAAGACGTTTGACACCGTACGGAGACGTAAGGAGAGACAGTCGGGCAAGAAGGCAGACTATGAGCTGCTGCAGCGATGTTGGCAGGCCTGGAACAACCTGGAGGAGGTGCGCATGGTTAGAGACAGAGCCAAGAGATACTGCTACGGCGACCAATGGGGCGACACCGTAAGGGTCTACAAGAACGGGTTCTATTACGACTATACCGAGCGTGAATATCTCAAGAAGAAAGGCTCTGTCCCTCTCTCCAACAATGTCATGGTCTCCATCCTCAATACCATCGTCGGACTCTATGCCAAGCAGGGCACCGAGCCTGTATGCTTCGCACGCACACGCTCCTCACAATCCCTCTCCGACATGATGTCTGCCACGATGCAATGCAACTGGCAAAGCACACAGATGGAGATATTGTTGAAGCACGCGCTTGAAGACTACCTTGTAGGAGGAGTAATGGTGTGTCGAGAGACATACGAAGACAAAACACAGGAGATAGAAGACTCATGGACAGACTACATAGAGCCGAACTATGTGTTTTGGGAAGGAGGTTCAGACCCAAGACACCTTGACCTGTCGCTGATAGGCGTGCTGCATGACGAGTCTATAAACGACCTGTACAAGAAATTTGCAAAAGACGAGTACGGACTTAGTATAGACGACCTGAACAGGATATTCGACATAGACCCGGATGACAATCAGACGGAAGGAACTATGCACAACGACACAAATGACTTGGCGAACATATCATTCGATATACCGTCGAAGCGTGGACGATACGTAAGAGTAATAGAAGCGTGGACGACGGAAACAAAATACAGATACCAATGCTACGACCCGATAGCGACAAACGAGAGTGACGCATACTTCCGCATAGAATGTGACGACAAAGTGTTGATAGCAGAGTTGAACGCAAAGAATGTGGAGAGAAAGAAGCAGTATGACTTGATGGGAGTGCCACCAGAAGACAGAGCCTATATCACGGCAAAGAAAGTGGCAGACAAGTATTGGTACTACACGTTTATGTCACCAGACGGAACCGTGCTATGCAGCGGAGAGACACCATACGACTTTAAATCGCATCCATTCACGATAAAGCTCTATCCGTACATCAACGGAGAAATACATCCGTTTATGGCAAACGTGATAGACCAGCAGAGATATATCAACCGTTTGATAATAATGAACGACATGGCAATACGCTCGTCGGCCAAGGGTGTATGGCTTATCCCTACACAGGTGTTGGACGGAATGACACCAGACGAGTTTGCCGAGCAAGCGACGGAGTATGACGGAATGATATTCTACACGCCAAAAGCTACATTGCCAAACTCGCGACCAGACGTGATAACATCAAACGCTGTGAACCTTGGAACCAACGAGCTATTACAGATGGAGCTAAACCTGATGCGCGAAGTATCGAATGTGTCAGGAGCATTGCAAGGCAAGACGCCAACGGCTGGAACATCGGCCTCGAGATATGCACAAGAGTCGCAGAATGCCTCGACCTCGCTATACTCGATACTGAAAGACATGGAATCGTTTACTGAGAATATTGCACAGAAGAAGTGTATGACGATAAAGCAATTCTATGAAGACGGCCGACCCATCTTCAATAGAGATAGCACATACCCGATAGAGTATGACAGAATGGGCGCAAGAGACATAATGTTCAAGATTTCCATCAAGAACGCAGCTGCCACCGCTGCCTATCAGAACAACATTAACGACCAGCTCGACAAGCTCTTCGAACTTGGTGCCATCAACGTCGTGCAGTATCTGCAGAACCTCAACGCCCCGTTTGCCGACCGCCTCCTGCAGGACATTCAGAGTCAGCAGGCAGAGCTTGAAGCGCAGCAGGCGGAAATGGGACAGCAAGCACCACAGAACGGAGTTGTGCCGGGGGCGGACCAAGAGGCGGTAGAGAGAGCGCAGGGGTATTTGATGCAATAAAACATTTTGTATTGAATAAAAATATAAAAGGAAAACATGGCAGAGATAAGTATTGAAAATTCGAAAATAACGTCATTGGCGCGGCAGCAGCTCTCCATCATTGGAAAGCACCATAAATCGCCAACGGGAGGGACATTGTTCGCCACAACAACACTGTCGGAGATAGAGGTAGGCGTAATGCCGACGCTTATTGTGGGAGCAGCCCAAGTGATAGTTGGGGAACTGTCGCCAATAGTAACCGCTTACGGAAGCGACAACACAAAGCTAACCTTTGACATTGAGAAATCACGTTGGGGAGACGCTTTGCCATCGGCTTTTGCAGATAATATAAAAATGTATATAGTGGCAAATGTAGTGCAATCAGTACTTAATATGTCCGTGCCAGACATTGCTCCAAAGTATACATCGGACGCGCAGCTGCTTCTTGCTTCGCTTGTAAAAATGGCATTTGTGAAGAAACCGCCTGGAACGTCAGTCACAGTATACAATGTAAGCGGTACTGTGACAATAGAAGACAATGAGAAGACAGACGGATATAACAAAGACAATAAAACCACCTAATTATGAAGATAACATTCACCATATCCAAACCCCTCGCAATAGAGGCAGTAAAGAGCGACACCTACATCAAGGGGTCTATAGACTCAGCCACACAGCAAGGGGCAGACAAGCTAAGATACAACGAGACAGCTGGTGACATATCCGTGCATGAAAGAAAGTTGGGTAAGGATTTCGTGCGAGGTGTGGAACGGTTGAAGACGGTCTATGTAGATTTCTTTATTCCAGACCACCTGTCGGTAGGCAACAATTGTATATCGGCAACATACGACCAAAGTAACGGTTCAGCAGGTGTAACAATTGTTATCCCGCGACGTTTCAACGGTGCGCTTACCGATGCCATTGCAAACTACTCACAACAGTATGTGGAAGAATACATGACATACCAATGGTGGCTGTCAGCAGGAATGCAAGCACAAGCAGAACCCCATGCAGTCATGATGAAAGACTTGGAAGACCGCATACGCAAATCATTCACTATTTCCTCTCCTTTGCAAGCAACCGCAGATTACTCTTCGGTGACGGGAAAGATGTGCAATGATGATGGGTCGGACTTCACCGGAAACTAATGTATCACTAACAAAAAAGTATTGGCTATGATAATTAAATTTCAAATCATAAAGTCGCTTATACGTGAGGCATTCCAGTCAACCACCTACCTAAAGGGACAGATGGACAGGCTTGCGCAAGGTGCGAACAATGCTCTTGTGGCAAGCGAGACGGGAGGCGATGAAGCATTGCATGAGCGAGTGTTCACTTCGGATTTTCATGCGGCATTGGAAATGCTAAAAACGATATTCGCCGACTACCTCGTGCCAACGTCCCAGACTATAGGCGACAATGCGATATACTACAATGAGAAAACGGACGACATTGTAGAGTTCACGCTGTCGGTGTCGAAAAGATTCAACGGTTCGCTAACAGATGCGTTGGCCCGGCTGAGCGCCAAGTATACCGAGGATTACGTTACGATGCAATGGTGGATAAAGACCACCAACGCCAAGCAGGCTGAACCCTACCAGGCAGCACTTCTGAAAGACGAGGCTGACATACGCAAGTGCTTCATCCTTTCTGCTCCCAGTGTCCCCATAGTCAGGTTCCCCACCTCTATCACTGCCAAGGTCGACGGTTCCGACAACGGAGGCGAAGTTACAATTTCCATTGACGAAAAAGCAACGGTTTCCTACAGCCTTAATGGCGGTGCTGTCGACGACATCGAGGCACGTTCTTACGACCCGAGTATATTGCGAGTTGACCGGCATATATTGCCAAAGACATTTGTGCTCGTACCGCTGAACACTGGAATAGCTAAAGTCCGGCTGTTCTCTCGCCACTCCGACGATGTGTACACCGAGTTTACAGCTATTGTAACCAAGAATTAAATGGAGGATTATATGAATCACGATTTTTCCGAACTTCATCCGCACATGGCTTCTCGTGAAAGGGGATGGCATCCCGTCCCCAATCCACTTGCGCCTCAACCGCCCCATCGTGCTTATGGGCACACAGTCAAGCATATTTTCGTGCAGGCCGACCAGCTCTTCTACGATGTCGATGCTGTCACGGGGCTTATACAGCGTGCTTCACGTCCCGACCAGGCAGCCCCCGACATTGTCACTTCCGAGTCCGACACCTATCGCCCCATGTTCTTCCGTTGGTTCGACAAGTACATAGCCAATGTTGAGCATTGCCTTTCCGCTTTCGTTCTCAAGCCCGAAGGTGTCACCCGTCTCAACGACCTTAAGGAGTGGGACGAGCGGGAGATTTCTCTTCTTATGCCCGACTATTGGGATGCCACCGTCTACGACTCCCTTGTCAAGGCTATTCATCAGTACGTCGTTGACGGCACTCTATACGAGTATCTCTCCATCACGCTCTCCTCACGCGACCCTCGCACTATCGACCGCAAGCAGTCCCTTGAAGAAGGCATTACCAACATACGAGCCCTCTCCTGCCGAGTCATACCCGGCACAGTCCATAAGCATCTGAAGCCATTCTAAAGCGATTGCACCCCAAAAAATTTCACCCCACGGCTCAGTCGGCTTAGAAAGGCCCAGTAAGGCCCATCAAATAAAAAACAATTCACTATGCAAAAGACTCTCGACGACATTCCTCTCATATCCGAGCGTCGCAAGAAGCTTCTTCCTGCCGGGCGCAAGGCGCAAAAGGAGTTCATACGCGACCTCCTCTCTACCAATCAGGAGAAGTTCGAAGAGCTGTTCTCCGAACTTGCCGAGCACGACCCAAAGGCATGGCTGCTTCTCTATCACGACATGCAGAAGCACGTCGTCCCCAAGCAGTCCCAGCTCAACGTCTCCGTGGGCATCAACAAGGATTTTCAGGAACTCCAGGCACTATCCACTACCAAGACCGACGACCCTCTTGCCATTGGTGCCAACCCCGTCCCACGCATCGAAGATGCCGACTTCGAAGAACTAAAGGAGTACGAAGGACTTTAATCAATAATTAGCCCTCACCCCAAAATATCACCAACGGCTTAGTCGGCTCAAAAAGGCCCAGAAAGGCTTGTCACCCAGTTCACCCAAAGGCTCAGAAAGGCCCCCAAAAGGCTCAGTAAGGCCCATTAAATAATTAGAAAATGCTCATTACCGACCATAACATAGACGCTTTGGTAGCCGAAAACCTATCTCGCTACAATGAAATCTACGGGCCTTACGACCCGTGGACAGGTCTCGGCTGCTACGATTTCGAGTCACGTGTCTGTCTCGAAATACCCGACTTTATCATACCCAAGATGTACGTTCCCAAGGAGTGTATGCGCACCCTCCTTTACAAGAACCTACAGCACTACGGCACATTGAAGGACGTTCTTATCTATGTCCTCCGCAAGGACTACGACGAAGACTCGCCCGACACGCAGAAGCTACGCGCCCTACTCACATTTGAGATTTTCAAGGTACGTTTCCGTGAAGACCCCGAGTTCGCCCTTTTCTGTACTGATAAGATTGAGGACAAGAACACGGGCGATATGATTCCCTTTCGTCTTAACTACCCACAGCGTCGCCTCATCGCACTCTTCGAGAAGCTGCGCCACGAGAAGAAAGCCATACGTGTCGTTATCCTTAAGGCTCGTCAGTGGGGCGGCTCTACGCTCACGCAGCTATACATCAAGTGGATGCAGGACTTCCGTCACGACGGATGGAATGCTATCGTTCTCTCACAGGTCAAGTCCACATCAAAGAAGATTAAGGCTATGTACCGCAAGGCTGTTGAGCGTCAGAAGGGTTGGACTATCGGACACCCGGGCACACAGCTCATGCTCTCGCCCTACGAAAACTCACCCGACGACTTCATCGTCACCGACGGCAATAAGGCTTTGCGCCGCTCCACTCTTACCGTTGCCTCCTTCGACAACTTCGATGCCGTCCGTGGCAACAACTTCCACTGCGCCCACTATTCCGAGGTTGCCTATTGGAAGAAGACACCCGAGCACGACCCCGAAGGCGTTATCTCGTCTATCTCTGGCGGTATACATAATATTGAGGACAACATCGAGGTCTTCGAGTCTACTGGACGTGGCGCTTCTGGATTCTTCTACGACCGCTGCCAACTTGCCATGGATCCGTCCAACAACGATGCCTACGCCTTTATCTTCATCCCTTGCTTCATCATCGAGAACGATATGGAGCCTGTCGAAGATGTTCGGGCTTTTGCCGAGTGGCTGCTGCGCAACAAAGACCGCTCCACCTGCCCTAAAGGTTTTCGCGAAACGGGCAAGTTCTTTTGGCGTATGTGGGAAAAGGGTGCGTGTTTCCAGGCTATCAACTGGTATCGCAACTTCCGCAACAAGTTCAAGACTCATGCCTTCTGCGCCACTGAGGCACCTATCGACGAGGAGGAGGCTTTCCGCAATTCCGGCAACCTTGTCTTCAATCCCTATTCCATCGACGACCTCCGTCATGGCGAAGTCAAGAAGCCCAAGTTCCTTGCCGACATCGTCACCTCCGGCAAGAAGTCTTACGACACCATACGAAACTCCAAGATTACCATACGCGACGATGGCGAGGGCGAACTCAAGATTTGGAGTCTGCCCAACAATCAGATTCTGCGTGTTTCCGACCGCTACGTTGTCAGCGTCGACATCGGTGGCAAGTCCTCTACTTCCGACTACACCGTTATGACCGTACTCGACCGTATGGGCATGATGCTTTCTGTCAAGGACAAGCCTCGTGTCGTGGCTCGCTACCGTGGACACTGCCGTCACGACGTGCTTGCATGGAAGGCAGCAGCTCTCGCTCACTATTACGACGATGCTCTCCTTGTCATTGAGTCCAATACTGCCGACCGTGAGAAGAACAATAATACCGAGGGCGACCATTTCGGCTCTATCATCAACGAGATTGCCGACTACTACCCCAATCTCTACCAGCGCCGTTCCTCTCCCGAGGACACTACCGGCAACGTCCTCGCCAAGTATGGTTTTCAGACCAATAAGATTACGAAGGGTTGGCTTATCGACAACCTTGAAGCCTTCGTCGACGACCGACTCTGGCACGAACCCGACACCGAAATGTATCACGAGCTGCGCATCTACGAGCGCAAGGAGGATGGCTCGCTTGGCAACATCGAAGGCTCGGGCAATCACGACGACGTACTCATGTCCACCGCCATTGCCCTCTACGTCTCCACCAACGAAATGGAACTTCCACGCTGGCGCACCGACGAAGGCCTCAAGCATCACTCCGACGGAGTACGCACCGAAGCCTCAATCTAAGAGCACCCAAAGGTTCATCATCATCACCCCAAAATTTCCCCAAAGGCTCAGAAAGGCCCAGTCGTCCCAGTAAGGCTCATTACCCTCATCCCCACGGCTTAGTAAGGCTCAAAAAGGCCCAGCAAGGCCCAGTAAATTTAAAAAACAATTCACTATGCAAAAGTCACTATCTTTCTCCAAAGGCATCACCACATCACCGTCCGACCTCCTGTCCGACGACACCGAACTTTCCGCCTCACGCGACCTTATCTTCCGCAATGGCGAGATACAACCCCTACGACAGGCAGCAACCTTCGGACAAACCGACCATAAGTTGCTCTATATCCACAAAGGAGCCGACTACACCAACGCCATCACATACGATGGCACCAACCTTTATTGGGGAGCGCTCGACACGGACAGTGGTGCTATCAGCAAAAACGAAGATAAGTTCTCCGTAGGTACAGTATCTGATATTTCATCAGTTGGCAACACCCTCGTCGTAGCCACCGATGAAGGCATATATTATATATTATATAAGGGGGGAAAGTACATTGGTCTCGGTAATAACATACCTTTGGCTGAAATAGATTTTGATTTTAAAAACATAACGTTTGATATGAAATTCGAACAATCTTCGCGTACTCCATGTAATTACAGCAATTGTGTTAGCCAACTGTCTGACGAAAAAGCCTACTATGGAGCAAAACACGAATTTATGTCTGCTGGAGGCTCTGCTCCAAGCGGGTATAAAACAACGTCTGTATATCATCGTTATAAAATAATAGATTCCTCGAAAGAAAGTGATTTCCAAGATACCATACAGGGACATGTCGCACAAGCGATTAATTGGGTTAAAGAAAAAGGTGTTTTTGCTTTCCCGTTTTTCTTGCGATACGCATACAAGTTATACGATGGCTCATATACAAGAATATCTCCTCCTATAATTTGTTACCCATCAGTTAATCGGAATTTCCACATGTGCCATTATGTTTGGGATTCCATAAATAAGGTTTTTTCATATTCCACAAGTGGAAGCACATACGGAACAAACGAATTCTATTTTATCGAATTTGCCGAATTGAAATATAAATTTGGATTAGGCGCTCAAAACAAATTGAAAAATTGGTCGGATATAATCAAAGGTATTACAGTCTTTGCTACCGAACCGGTACTGTCTTTCCATATTGATAGAGGTTGGAAAATAGTTGAAGCTAACGATACTAACAAAAGACCTCTTTTTAACAAAGCGTTTCTTACGTATAAAGAGAAACTTTTCAACTATAATGACGACACCTCAACACAAAATTGGAATGGCAAGGATGGAGGTAGATATATTGCAAAACAGCAGATTCAGCCGACATATCGTGATGATAATGATATAATCGATGAATTGTTAACGCGTACGCAGTTTTACAAATTGTTTACAATTCCTTTAACTGAGTTTGACGACGAATGGCACACAACGGCATCTGGGTCTTCCGGTGATAAGATACGTATCAATCAAGGATTGCTTTTAAATCTTGCACAACAGGAGCAACTCCTTAATGATGATTATTATGGGTGGTGCAAGCTTAGTGCTGCCAAATGTATTACGTACAACAACCGTATTAATCTGATTGGTGTCAAACGCTTTCCTGTAAAACGGATTGACTTTAGTTTTAGCATGGCGGTGAATTACGGAGAAACCAGCACTCAATATGTTCATATCGTTTCCGATAAAATGGACACTTGGATTGGAACAAATTTTATTGTTTCATCAGACACAGATAGCGGAAGTTGGTTCTATTATCCAGATCCAAACGCTACGGAGTTTGTAACAAAAGAAAATGGAGGCCTTTTCAAGAGAATTCCGTTACAACAACATCCCAGACTGCATGGAGCTTATGCGTTTTCCGAACTTCCTTGTGGTAAGAAGACAGTGTTTAACGAACAAGTTGATACTACAAGTTACACCTCCCCCTACGAAGTCCTCGACTCCCAAATCTTCACCTCCGTTGTCAACAACCCCTTCGTCTTCCAGGCATCGGGCGACAACACCGTAGGCACTGGCTCTATCCTCGGCATCGCTGCCAACACCGAGCCTATATCACAGGGACAGTTCGGACAATATCCGCTCATCGTCTTCACTACTGAAGGCATCTACGGACTCTCCGTCAACTCCGAAGGACTCTACTCAGCATCCTATCCCATTTCGCGCGAAGTCTGCAACAATCCCGAGTCAATAACACCCACGGGCAATGTCGTCTACTTCACCTCCGACAAGGGACTCATGGCTGTAGCTGGCGGCACTGTCCGTTGTGTCAGTCCACAACTCTCGGGAGCCAATCCGCCGTACTCCGACGCTACGGTCAGTTTCCTTACCTTCGTACGCAATGCATTCCTTGCCTACGACTATCGCGACTCGCTGCTGTTCATCTACAACGTCAGCTACGACTACGCATACGTCTATAATCTTCTTGACGGAACCTTCGCCACCATATCCCTCGGCTCTAAGCGCATACAGCGAGCTGTGTCCAACTATCCCGACACGCTCCTTCAAGATGCCGACAACAACGTCTATTCCTTCCGCAAGATACCCGTAGCACAGGACGATACGAACGCCTATTCCGGTACGTTCACCACACGTCCCCTCAAACTCGGCTCGTCCATACAGCTCAAGACCATCCATCAGATAGTCCATCTGTTCAACTCCGCCGACGGCACACTCAAGCTGCGGGTCTACGCCTCCAACGATTGCCGTAATTGGGTCGAACTACACTCTCTGCACGGCAAGCCATGGAAGTACTACCGCTTCAGCTACACACTCTCCAATATCTCGGCATCCGACACATTCGCTGGCACAGTAATAGACTTTGCCCCACGATTCACCAACAAGATAAGATAACAACCAATTCTCCAAGGGCTCAGCATCATCACCCTATAGCAATGGCTTAGAAAGGCTTAGTCGGCTCAGCAAGGCCCATAAATAATCACCCTCACCCCACGGCTCAGTCGGCCCAGAAAGGCTTAGTAAGGCTCATTACCCATTATCAAAAAAAAGGGGTGCCAGCGCCTCACGGCTCCAACACCCCCATACCAATATAAAAACTACTTTCCTTGTTAATCAATAACCTAATAAACCTTAAATCTTAAAAACGAAAACACAAAACCTAATATGTAGCAGTACAAATGTAGCAAACCATTTACATTTGGTATAAGCATCATTATCAATATCACAGGCATTCCTGCCTTCAAGTATTCCTTCCATTTTCCCGTCTTGCCCCACATAATCCCGAACATCGCAAACAGCATACCCGACATACCCACAGTAGGCTTGTCCGCCCACATCGGCAGCCAGCTCGCAGCCACGGCTATCACATAGCCTACAGTTACGTTCATACGCTGTCTTACGCCCCATAGCACAAACAGGTTTGCAGCCATGTGCCATACGTTGGCGTGGAGAAAACTATAAGTGAAGTGGGGTAGCAGTCCGCTGTGTGCGCTGAAACCCTTTAAGTCATTGCCTATTATCAGCAACACGACGCTTAGAGCCGTCAGCAACAGCTTTGCTCTTACGTCCACTTCCATACACTTCACCATGTCTGAAATCCTTACCATAAAGTCTGCATTTGACAAACGTGTCCTTAATAGTGCGGGGAGCCATGAAGAACTCCGGCGCTGGTTGCGATACTATTATAGGGCATAAAAACCATAGCGATTTGCCTATATACTCCTTTCTCTGGGTCAGTTCCTGCATCCGCTCAAACAGCGAGTAGTACAGTCTCTGCTTGTTGCTGCCCAATGCGTTCACTATCGAGAAGTCACCCACAACCATTCTTCTCAGCTTCTCATAAGCCTCCTTAGCCGTGATATAATACCGTGGAGCAGGATGCTTCGCTATCTTGTCCCATACCTCCTGCTGGCTCCAGCATTTCGGATACACATCGCGATAGGCTTTTGCCAAGTCTTCACGTTGCATACGGGTTATATCATAATTTTGTTTGGTCATAGGGTTATGGTTTTCTGATACAAAAATACGCAAACTTAGCCACATAACCAAGTTTACGTATCAAAATAAACAATAATTAATAATTACCTCCCCATCACCAAAGGCTCAGAAAAGCTCAGTAAGGCATAAAATATCCCCGTCATCACCAAAGGCTTAGTCGGCCCAGAAAGGCTCAGCAAGGCTCATTACCAAGCCCTCACCAGCCCCTCAGCCCTTACTCCTCACTAATCCCGTCCATCTGCTCCACAGCCTTCTGCATTATCATTTCGATGTTCTTGTTGGCAAAGTCCACCTGCTTCTTGTCGTCAGCGTTCAGACGCTTCATCTTGTTCCAGCGCTTCATCTGCTTCTCGGCATCTTTAATGATACGGATTCTCGCATAGTCAGCCCCCTGCTCAAATCTGTGTCTGTCGGCAGCATTACGTATTCTCTCCGTCAGCGGAACGTTCTTGTTCTTCAGCATCGAGTAGTTGCTCATGTTCTTCTCCATGCTTTCCTTATAGCTATACCACTTCGCTTTCGTTCTCGCCATGCTCGTCTGTTCCGAAGGAGTGTACATCAGCGAGCGCAAGAATGGTATATCCTTGGTCTCTATCTCCTGCTCGCGTCCGTCAGCATACTTCAGTACCAGTCCCGTTCCACGGGTCATGAATGTGGCAGCGCCACCGCCAATCGTTCCTATGATGTGGTTCAGCATTGCAGGGTCAGTAGCCTCGTCAAGCAGACTGTTGCCCCTCATGTTTTCGTTGCCGGGAGCCACGTCGTTAGTCCTGGCATTCACCCACTTGTTCAAGTCCATCAGCTTCTCGGGAGTTCCGCTGTAGGCATTCATCCATGCAGGACGATTCTCCGTATAGTCACCTTCTCTGCGTATCGGAGCACCCTTCCAGTCGCTGTTAAGCCACCATTCCACAAATGGAGCAGCAGCAGTAGGCAGCACACCCTTTAAGGTCTCCTTTCCTGGTTCCTTATCAAAGGCCGATGTGTTCGTGAAGTCCACTACTGGCAGCAGCTGCGACATACAGCCCACAGCGTCCATTGCTACATCTCTCGTGCTCTTCACGTTCTTTGCTGTAGTCATACCCGCTGCAATATCGCCAAGTCCGTAGAACGCCCTCAGCTCAATGGCAAGCGGAATGGTCACGAACTTACCGCCACCTTTATATATACACAGGTTGTTTCTCCTTATGTATTCGGGTAGCTCGCCGTATGGGTCTTTTACGCCCTTGCGCTCCTTCTCGTCCTCGTTCGCAATCATGGCGTTATTCACGGCAGCAGCCAGTATGCCCAGCCCGAAAGGCATAGCCATCATTGAGGCGATAGTACCCACAGGTGCCTTCTTCACGTTATTCATAAGCAAGTGCGTACTCTGCACGCCAGCGTTGAAGAACATCGAGTAGTTTCTCAGATAGCTCGCTATAAAGCCATACACATTTCTGCGCATTTCCTTTCCTGCTCCCATCTCTCCGTTCTTGAACGTCTTTATTGCGTCGCCCGAGCCGTGACGGTTGAAGTTCGTCGACACCTGCTTGGCATCGTAGGCGCTTCTCACAGCCGAGCGTCCGAGGTCTCTTGACGTGCAGAAGGTCGCAAATCTCGCCATGTTCTCTGCCATCTCGTTCAGGTTCTCAACGTTACCTACGAGGACGTCACGAAGCATCTTGCCTGCCTTCGACACATTGCTGCGCTCACGGCTCACGTCACGCTTGTATTCCTTTTCCCACTCTTGCATCGTCTTCACCTGCACCCAGCCTGTCTCACCGCCGTTCTGCATAAACTCCTTGAAGTAGCGCTCCATCTTCGAGTCGCCCAGCGTACCCTCTCTGTATCGTGCGTACAGACCTATACCCACGCCTTCCTTCAAGTCCTTCCACTTCAAGTTCTTCAATGCGCCTGCACCTTCGTTGTAGAATATGTTCAGAGGGTTTAGCTCTGCATAATATCTCGCCCACTTCAAGCCGTATCTCACGCCCTCCTTTGCCGTTACGTTGCTCGATGCAAACTCAGCGTCACGTATGATGTTACGCATCACGAACTCCGGTGAGTACGAGGTGGCCATCTGAGCCATGAAGCGTGTAGTGCTCTTCAACCCTTTCAGCAGTGCGCTTTTCGGCGAACTGTTCTCCAGCATACCGTTCAGAGCCTGTGCAGCACGAGGATTGCCCAGCACTACGAATCTGTGTGTACGTCCGGCTATCTTCACGTCCACGAAATGCTCGCTCTTGTTCTTGGCTCGTGCAAACTTGAATCCTATGTCCGTGCTGTTGCTAAGAGTCTTTGCCTCACCTTTAGCCTGCTTCGTCTTCATGTCTGTTTCAAAGGCATCCACAATGGTTGCAACATCATGAGCGTTCGCATTGTCGGGTATCTGAGGATAAGCCTCCTCCCAGATGTCGTTGCCGTTTGCGTCCGTGCCAGTTTTCTCTACCCATACCTTTGTCTCCTTCACAAGGTTCTGCATTCCGCTGTTTCTCACGAATCGGGCAAAGGCTTGCTTCACAGCATTCTGCCCGCCGTTCCTTATTGCACGGTTAGCCATAGCACCTATCTGTGCAAGCACGTTCACGTCGCTCAGACTCTTTCTGCCCTTGGCGTTCATCAGCGTTTCACCGATAAAGCCCTTGCCGTCCTCGCCGCTTATATATCCGTATACATCCTCAGCGGTAGCCTCGTCAAACTTTCTCAAAGGCACATACCAGTCAAACATACTGGCCACACGGTCTCGAAGTTCTTCGCTCATCAGTCCGTTCTCATAGTCCGAATTGATAGAGTAGTTCGTGGCATCCTTTATTCTGTTCCAAAGATTATCCACCGAACCCTTCTTCTGGTTCTCCATCTTCGCCTCCTGACTCATCACGGAGTCTATAGCACCAGCATCGTCATAAGGACTCTTCAAGTCGTCAATCTCTTGCAGACCGTGCATACCCGAATAGTCATGTTCCTCTGCCTTGAAGTCCTTGTCGATGTTCTGCACAATCCATTCGTCCATCTGACGGTAATACTCTCTTAGGTCTATCTGTCCCGAGTCAAGTTTTCTTCTAAGGTCGCTTCTCTCGCCCTTCCAAATCTTATCCAGATTGTCAAGACCCGCATCGTCTACATCTTCTGTCTTTTCCATTTTTCTGAACCAGTCTCTCACGAACAGCACACGGTTTCGCTCCAGTCCGTGCTTGCCAATCATGTACAGGTTACACTCCCTTATCTTCTCCTCGGTGTTCTTGCCTGCAAAGCTGTCCAGCACGTCGCTCATAGCCTTGTCCAGCGGTTTCATCACCTGGTGTTCAAATAGAGTCATCTTGTCGCTCATAGCACCCTGCATGGTGTTCTGCAGAATATAAGGGTTCATCGAAATCTTCACGTCCTCTATCTTCTTGATTGAGGGGTCTACAGCCTTCATCAGTTTCTCAAGCGAAAGCATGTTGTCCATAAACGCCTCTGTAGCCATATAGCCGTGAGCGTTCAGCATAGAATGGTATCTGTCAAGAGCAGTGGCAGCACTCGGAGCAGTACGGTAGTGTATCTGTCCGTCCGTAGCCTCATCCCATTCTTCTTTGGTCATATCCTCGAAGTCATGGTTCTTGCCGTCGTTCTCGTAGAACTCGCCACCATGGATTTTCGTGTACTCCACATTCTCGTGCTCTATCTTCCACTTCACGGCATCAGCCCTCATCTTCCACCACGGATCATCACCCTTCTTCTGTACGTTCTTCGCCAGCCACAGCATATACTTCACGTCCTTCACGTTAGGCGATATTCTGTAGCCTATCTCGTGCAAGGCATCTGTCACCTTGTTCTTGATGTAGTTCCAGAACCCAGGCTCGCCCTTGCCCTTCTCGGCGCTCTCGGCTATGAACTCCTCTATAGCGTCATAGAATCCCATAGAGTCCTTGCTCATACGCTCCTTTACGTAGGCTCTAAGCTCAGCATTCACCGGATTGTCCAAGTCCATCCAAAGACCTCTCATATAGTCGTTGAACTTGTCTCCGAGCAATCCTCTCATGCCCTCATGTCCCACGGTCTCGTGCCAAACGGTTTTCTCCGCAGTATACGAGTCGTGGATATTCGGCATATACAGATGCACCTCGCCTGTATTCTCGTCATACCAGCCAGTCACCTGCTTACCGTTCTCAATGTCACGGCGCACCTGCTCGTTGCCAATCTCCTCAACCGAGTTCACCATCTTCACCTTACCACCAGTCTGCTTCGATACTTTCTCCACAGTCTCAGCAATCCTGCCTTCCAAAGGCTTAGAAAGGCCCAGTGAGGCGTCACCATGCTCAGTACGATAATGCACCCCGCTTTCTTCCCTTACCTTTACGCCAAGTTCCGAAAGTCTGTCAAGTACATCCTTTAGCTTGTCTGCCTTTATCTCAGCAAGCATCGTATTTCCTCTTGTCTCAAAGTTACCACCGTCAACCATTTTCAGTAGCTCTTTATCCAGGAAATACTTGCCTCCCTTCTTGTTGCTCTTCGGGACACGAATGGTATAGTTTCGTGCCATTTTCATGTAGTCGAAACCTTGCGCTATCTTCACGTCTTCGTCCGAAGAAGTAATCTCTGTTATGCCACCCTTGTTAGTTGGCAATTCAAATTTTTCTGCTACGCTATTTATAGGCTTCTCGTTGGCAAGACCGTTCGGCTCAAATTTCTCAGGCATCAAAATGCCAGTCTTCACCTCGCCCGTGTCTGTTGTGTACTTAACCAACTGACCGCCCAAGCCTTGCTCCTTAGTGTCAATCAAAGCTTGCAGCAGGTTTCCGGTAATGATATATCCGTCCTTACGGCTCTCGTTGCTTGTCAGCTTGTCCCAGTTGGAGGCGTCCATACTCAGCACACGCAGATGCTTGTCACCCATCGCGGATGCCTGTCTTGTCAATCTGTCAATAATACCTATAACGTCTGCCTTGTCGCTTCCGAGTCCTACTTTCCCATTTATCGGGAACGTTATCTTTCTTCGACCGTCCAAGGTGGCGAATGATATTGTTGAGGCATTTGTCGAGAAGTTGTCGGTTATCTTTATGTCTATCAGTCTGCCATAGCTATTGCCGAATCCGCTCAACTCAGCAGGATTGTTCATGTCTGTTGGCAGCACAAATGCGTCTTCCGTGTTGAAGGTTTCAAGCGCACGCTCAAACACGCCATACTTCGCTTTGAGGTTCTTCACCACTTCGTCAAGCTTTGTCTTCTCGTCGCTATAGATGCTTTCGTACTGATAGCCAGCCATCTTTTCAATCTGCTCGTCGCTCATGCCATTTTCTTTCTGGCCCTTCTTTGCTTCCTTGATATACTTCTCCTTTGCCTTTGTTGCAGCCTTCACGGCACGCTCCTCGTATTTCTGAGTAGCTTCGGCTGTCTTCTTGTCAAAGTATTCTTTTGCAGCGGTTATCTTCTCCTTGCGGTATTCGTCCCACGACTTGCCGCCCGTGAGTCCGTCCTGAGCTTTCTTTACTTCCTCGGCTTTCATAGGCTTTTTCAGCACAGCCATATTCACCTTCTCTACATAAGTATTGTCGGCAAAAGCATTGTCACCTCCTGGCTCTGAGCCTTCCTTCCAAACGCCCTTGTTTATGGTCTTTGCTTTCAGTGGCAACTCGGTTATCTCCAAGTCGTTTTCGCCCATTTCGTTCAGACGTTGTATCTCGGCTGCATAAAGGTCGCCTATCTCTTGCAACATCTTCTCTTGCTCTTTCACTTTCAGCAAAGCCATACGGCCAAGCAACTTGCTCGCGTCGCCTCCTGCCTCACTACTCATGCCGTCAGAAGAAGAAACCAACTTTTGTGGGTCTATTGTTGATAAGTCTGCTCCATAAGACTTCTCCCATCCGAATGGGTCTGCCATACGTGCATACAAGTCAAGGTGCTCTGCCATGTATTCCTTCACTACCTTGTCGCCGTACTTATTGGTAATGTCGGCTACTTCCATTTCATTGAACTTGCTCTTCTGTGAAGAAGTGGTGTTTGCGTCCAATGATTTCAGCTTTGCCTTGAACATCATCAACAGTCGCTGCTCTGCCGGGATAAGCGACACAACGTATTCGTATGCGCCTCTTGCCACCTGTCCCGTTCTGTCTATACGTCCACGCATCTGCACCTCATCGTTCACGTCAAGCTGCTGCTGGGCAACAATCATGACACGTTTTCTCTGGTCGGCATATTTGCTTGAAGCATGGAGTGATATACCAGTTGCTGCACTCTTGTTCAGGATTAGCGCGTCTATCTGTCCGTCGTTAAACTCTCTAGCAAGTTTCTTCTTGTCTGTGTCCGCACGCTTCACCTTCGTTACCGTGCCGTTCTCGTTATACACAAACTCTGTCTGCCTGCCAGTCAACTCGCCTACCTTATATCCTGCCTTCGTCAGTTCGTTCTTGATAACGTCGATAGGCGAGAGCGATAGTCCGGTACTTGTCTTTCTTATCTTTTCTTCAAGCGCATGGTATGCTTCAACGGCATCTGCGCCTAAGTCTGATAGGTTTATGTATCCGCTTTCGCTTTCATCTTTGGCGTTCTTGCTTGTATAGCGAAGTGTACCTTCAAGTCCTTTCTTTAGTGATGTGCCCAAGTCCGGTGCGTCCATTTCTTCGCCAAGCGCAAGGTTGCCCGTCTGCGACTCGTTGGTATTGTTCAACGCTATCACAGGCTTCATGCCTTGCTTCAAGTATTCAATAGCTCTTTCTGCTGCCGACTTTGCTTTAAGCGAGAGAAGTACTTGCTGCACAGTATTAAATGCCTTGCTTGCAAACGGTTGGTTCTTTATTCCCAAGGCTTCCGTGCCACGCTTTATGCCCATCGACGACTGCACCTCTGCAAGTTCTTCATTACGTCTGTCTACGTATGCGCTTACATAGGTTCTTTGGAAGTTGATGATGTCGTTAAACAGACCGATGATGCTGTCATACTGCTCGCGCTGTTCAGCAACAACTTCTGGGTCGTCAATGGCTTTCCAGTCAATAGTCACGCCTGTCATGTCTCGCTCGCGACGTATCATCTGTCCGCATTGTGTCAGCGCCTGGCTCATGATTTCCTGTAGTGTGGCTCCTCCACGCTTCACGGCGTCTATCAAGTCAGATGCTTTCAGTCCTCCCTGATTCATTGCTGTTCTTAGCGCATAGATTGGCATGTTGTCGGGACGCTTTGCGAAGGTTGCAGAGAAGAAGGTCACATTCTTTGCCTTCTGAATGATGTGCTGGAAGTAGTTGCCTTGACCGCTGTCTCCTCCTGCTGTATGGCTTTCGTCCAATATCAGATAGCCGTTCTTCATGAGCTTTTCTATAGCGTCACGTCTGGCTTGTCCGCTGATTGCTGCTGCACCAAACTTTTTGCCTTTGGCTAATTTCCTTTCCTTACGGTTGCCATTCTCGTCAAACTCGTAGACTCCGTTGCTTACTTGGCTGTATGTTGTCAGAACGTAATCATACTCCTTTGGCAGCTCTCCGTTCTTTTCTATATAGTCAAGCACGCGCTTCACTTCATTCTTTGAAGGTAGTGCAAATACTACGTTTCCGTCTGCATCTGTAATGGCAGCTTCTTTTGCGCTTCCAAATACAAACGGTCTCAATTCTTTGCTACCTATGTCTACCAAGTCACGATATACGTCACTCAGCAAACCTGCTGTCTTTGTGAAGTATACTGGCACTTGTCCTTGTTTCTTGGCGTATCTGATAAGCGATGCTGCCTGTCTGCCCTTACCGATACCTGTCATATCACCGATGATAAAGGCATTGCCTTTCTTTGCCTGTTGCAAAGCGAGAGCTACTGAGTCTACTTGCTCTGCTGCAAGATGTGCGTATAGGTCTGCTTTATCGTTGTAGCCCAGTTCGTCAACCAAGAATTGGTCTGCGTCGCCCAACTTTTCCAAGTTCTTGTTCACTGACTCTTGTTGGTCGGCTGGCATAACGGCTTTAAGAGTGAACGGATTTTCACTTCTTGGTGCATAAGTCACCTTTTCGGCGCTTAGTTCACGTACGGGTCGGTCCAACCGCTCCAGTTGTCCCCGTGATCCCCCTCCGTTCCCGGTGTTGGTAACTCCATCAGCATTTGGCTGAGTGTTAGGTCGTCCATTTCCTCCTGATTTCTGTACGTTTCCTCCTGATTTCTGTACGTTTCCTCCTGATTTCTGTACGTTTCCTCCTTCGGTATTGGGGTTATTTCCTGCCCACTCGCTCTGAGTAACATCTGTCCCTGCTCCGTTTGCTCCAGTAGCTCCGTCAGGAAGTCCTCCATTTTCGCCTGGCTTGGTTCCTCCTTCTGTCCCCAATACATTGTCGGAAACTGGTTCGGCAGTCTTGTCATGTACTCCTCCAGTACGAACTGAAGGTTTTTGTTCGCCTCCTCCGTTTCCTCCTGCTCGTACTCCCTCTTCATTAGCGTCAGCAACGCTCGGTCTATTAGGCTTTGCGTTAGCGTCTTCTCCTCCTTCTCCGACGGGAGAATCCATCCTTCCACTTTGTAGTATATCATCGTTTATTCTTTTATAAAGTTCGTCATAACTCTTCACGGCTTCCGCTCTTGCCTTGTCCTTAACTGGCGGATAGGCATTCTCGTCAAAGCGTCGTCCGTTAATCAATATAATGCGTGTCGGGTATGTTGTGCCCTGCTTTGCGTACAGGCTTCCATCCACATTTATCACGTCCTCCACCTTATAGTGGCTATAGAGATAACCAAGCAGAGCCTTATCCTTAGGATTCAGACTTCCGTTCTTGGCGTATTCCGTCTTGCCGCCGATGATGATGGCTGCACGACCGTTGTCTTTCATGCTCTCCAAGGCATTGATAGCCATCTGTCCCTCCAATGAAGAGATAGTATAACCGTCATAATCCCTTGGTGTGGCACTTCCAAATGGTGGGTTTGTCACAACCACGTCCACGTCCTTGTCCGCAAACGGCTGTGTTCCGTCTTGGCTTGTTACGTTCTTGAAGCCTTGTCTCTGCAAGTTGGCAAGTCGCTGTGCGTCGATGTCGTTCACATGTACCGCATCCTTTGGCAACCCTATTGTCAGCATTCCGTTTCCGGCACTTGGCTCCAATGCGCTCTTTACTTCCATTCCTGCCTTCACGTACATGTCTGCAAGGAATGCGTAAGGCGCAGGTGTAGAATACTGCTGCTTCATCACTCGCTCTGAGTCACGCTGGTTGAGGCTCGGCTGGTTCTCATAGAGTTTCTTGATGCGTTCAAACTTCACGGCATCGTTGGTTGATTCAGAAGAAGCGATACCTCTTGCTTTCATCACAATGGCAACTTCTGCAAGTTCCTGAAGGTCTGTATCCTTAATGTCCTTCAAGCCATGTCTCTCTGCTATCTTTCTCAGTTCTATGATGCTCTTGATCTTGCGACCGAAAGCCAGTTGAAGTTTCACGGCATCTATAAACTTCTTCTCAGCCTGCTTCCTTTCCTCGGCAGTCTTAGAGTCGCCCACAAGCTCCTCCTTGTGCTTAGGCGAACTCTTCTCGTAGTAGTCTGCCCATTCCTTCAAACTCATGCGCTGCTCGCCGTCGCGATAGCGAATGTTCATCATCTGCTCATAGATGGCATCCACGTCTTCCTTCTTGAAAACCTTGGCAGCTGGAGCAAACTCCTTGCGCATTTCTTTCACCACGTCTTCAAGATTGTGCATACCTCTCTTTATTCTTAGGTAAGCGTTCTCTGCCATTGCGCTCACAAGCTTAGGCAGCACTTCAAGCTGTCTTGCATTAAGTCCGATGAACGATGCCGACAAATCCTCTCTGCCTGCTTTCAGCAAGTCGTTCCAAAGGTCGTTAACCTTCTTGTTCGACGCTTCCACAGCTGCATCGTCAGCCTTTTGCTGAGGCTTATTCTCTTCGCCCATAGCTTCTGTTGCAGCCTCTTTCTCTTTAGCAAACTTCTCGGCAGCGTTCTTCATCCCCTCAATAGGGCTTGCTGAGGCTTCCACCTTAGGAGCTTCGGTAGCTTCTGTTTTATCATCCGCTTGCTTAGTGGTGTTTTTCATCTTCGCATCCTTCACCTTTTCATAGATGCTCTCATAAACGGCACGATGCAAATCATCCGTCACCTCGCCATTCAGATAATCCACCGCCATGTCCTTGGCAATATCATCCACATCGCTACTTCTAATCTCACCCTCAGTCAAAGGATGGTCTTTCTTGTAGTTCTCCGCAGCCTTCACTATCGGATTAAGCGTATTCTCTTCTTTCTTAGGAAGAATAGCAACCTCCTCACCCTTAAGCTCAGTAAGGCCCTGCAAGGTTTCATTACCTCCCTTGTCCACAGGCTCAGAAAGGCTCAAAGCGGCATAGTCAGGCTTATTGCCACCCTCGCCATTGGCTTTTTTACTTCCCCTCGGGTCCACTCCCTTAGCCCAGTCTGCCAGCACCTTGTCTGCCACTTCCTCAGCCGTAGTAAAGTGAATACCAAGCACATCTGCCACGCCCTTCCAATATTTTGTCAGAGCCTCCTTTACTTTTTTCAGGAATCCCTGTGCCTTCGCGCTCTCAGTCACGCTCTTGCCGTCCTCCGCAGCAAGCTTTCTCACCACGTCCTCAAGCTTCTTCGTGCCCTCGCGTCCAGAGTAGGTTGTTATCATTTCCTCATACAAGGCGTCGCCTTCCAGTTCGGGGTACAACTTCTGCACCTCCTCTTTCAGACCCTCCACCTTATCAAAGAGCTTCTTCACATTCTCCCATTCCTTGGGGTTCACCTTACGCAGCATGTCACACCACAAGTGCGCATACTCATGCAGCGGTGTCTCTGGCTTCATCTTCTTCGTGTCGAGATAAATCTTCTCTCCGTCAGTAAAGCCATACACCTCGCCATTGGCAGTACGGAAATACTTTACTTCCCCCTGCTTCTCCGAATTGCCTTCAAGTTGAGTTCCGTCATCTTCTCCAGCCATTCCACGTCGGTCGGCTCTTCGTCCGCCCTGAGCTTTTCCATCACCCAGTCCATTGCTTCTCTCAATTCCTGGTCTGATAAAAGACTCAAACTTATCGCCGTCTGTTCGTCCGGTATATCCAGCCTCCTGCATACCATCACGAACAGCCTTTGTAGTGCCGTCAAATCCATACTTCTTTAGTTTGTCTTTAAATAGTTCATAATTCTCTCTTGATGCCTCCACAGCGTCAAAAAGAGTTATAGTATGATTCTTATCAACACTGTAGAAATACCATTTGCCATCATGGGCGGAGAAGAATTTTACCGTACCATCTTCTGGGACTTTTTCAAGTTTACGCGTGATGTAATCACCATGATACTGCGATATTTCATTCCACAACATATCTGGGTCGGTATGTAGCTTATCGGGTAATTGTTTCATACCGACTACTTCACCACCTGCCCAACGGCTGCGATGCTCCTTGATTTCATTATCAATCTGCAAGCCTCTCTTTAGGGCTTCCAGTATCTGGTCCGACTTCTTTACGCCCTTTTCGGGTGCGCCAATCTTGAAGCCTGCCTTCTCAAACTCTATGCGCTGTCTTGGTGTCAGCACGTTCTCGGGTATCTCAACCTTAGCGTCGCCCACAAACTCCTTGGCTCTCTGTGCAACCTCTGCGTCCGACAACACTCTCACAGGCTTGCACCAACGGGAGAGGATAACCTTTCTTGCGCGTCCAGTCTGCTTATACACCTCGCCACTCACAACGCCACTCTTCCAGTCCACTTCGCCCACGGCATCCTTTGCTCTCTCCGCACGATAACCGCTGCTCAGTTCGCTCACCGGAACCTCGCATTCCACGACAACGATGTTCGGACGAATCCAAGCCGACTTGAACTGGTCGTTCAACGGCGAGCGTGATGTGTGCCAATACGGATTGTATGCAGCAGGAATATCCGTAGCCTTCTTGCCAGTCGCATCCTTGCCGCCCTTGTCGAGCTTGAACTTCCATTTCAGTTCGCCCGTCTTCTTGTCTACCTTCTGCTCTTTGGTCTTCGGGTCAATATCGGGAATAGCAAGGTCGGGGTTCTCGTCTGCACGAATCCATGTGCCAAGCTCGTTTGCCTCCACACGCTTGCCGTTCACGGCAGCTGCCATAGGAGGATAGAGCTTGCCGTCTATCACCTGCATAGCACGGTAAACCTTCACGGTCTCGCCATTCTCCAATTCTTCAAGCGTAGCCTCGTCAGTCTCCTTGTGATACTTCAAGTTCGAATCGGTCTCCTCGCTCTCACGGATCACCTCCTCAGCCTCCTTCTCGTCCGTCACCACCTCAATACCAGTCTTCTTGGTTATCTCCGTGGCAATCCGCTTGACGGCCTTGTCTACTTCTCGCTGTTCTTCTGTTGGTTCGCTTCCTCCTCGCGCTTGCGGTTCAGTTCCCTCAGAGCTGCCAGCATCGCCATTTCCTTCTTTGCTTGAATGTCTTGTTTCATAGTCTTCCCAGTTTCTAAGTTTCAAAAATTCGTTTACAAAATCCTCCTTCGTAGGTCTCTCGCCGAACATTTCCGTCTGATTAGCGTCCGCATAAGGAGCGGCATTTCTGTTATATGCCATCATCAGCTCACGGAAGTCCTCAACCTTGCCCTCCAGAGCAAGAGCGATAGCCTGCGAGATAGGGTCGAATCTGTCGGCTGCATTCTCGCCAAACATAGCAGGAGTTCGCAAGTATGCATCCACACCGCTTCCGCCTTGACGTGCCTCGTACAGCAACTGTACAGCCTTGTCTATCTCTTTCATCAGAGCATAGTCGCCAAGTTTCATGTTGTCCGTCACAGCACGGATGCCGTTCAGAGCCTTGGTTTTCAGCATGGCGTCAGCACCCATCATACGGATAGTGTTCTCCGAGAATACACTGCCAAGCAACAGGTTCTTCACGAAGTCCTTGCCTGCTGCCGAGAGCTTGTCTTCGCCCTCACGCAATCCAGCTACCTCGTTCAGACCTATCACGCCCTTATCTACCAAACGTGTCAACAAAGAATTTATTGCCGACGGATTGTTAAAGAATGCGTCAAGACTACCGCTTCCCTCTATCTCCGATATAATAGTGCCTATCTCGTCTGTAGAAAGCTTCTTCGAGTTCGCCACAGCTTGCTGTGTATTGCCCTGCGCTTTCTTCTCGTTCTTGTTGAACTTGGCGAAGGTTGCCGTGTCATACTTCATCGGCTCGTCGCTCACAAGCACAAGGCGCGGATGCTTTATTCCGCTCTGCTCTATCTGCTCCGCCGTGAAGCCGTAGTTCTCTGCATTCTCCTTCAACGCTTCAATATAAGCGCTGTCTGTACCGTTCTTTGCTGCCTTCTGTCCTGCCATCGTTCTGCCGTTACCGTCAACAACAATGCCGTCAGATGTCACAACCGGAACCTGGTCTACTGCCTGTCCGTCATACTTCATGGCTATCATATCCGTTACCAGCTGAGCCTGCTTGTCGTTCTCGTAGTCTCGGTCATTGATGGTTCTGCCTTCTTCGTTCACGGGGAAACCCTCGCTCTTCTTATATCCGTCGTTGGCATTATGCGAAGGTGTCAGACTGTCTGCCTCGACAATCTCGTAATGTCCTTTCAGTTTGGTTCCGTCAGCCAATGTACGTGTGCGCTTATTGCCCACAACGCGCAAGCCACTCTCGAACTTCTCCCGAGCAACCCCTACACTACCTACCGAACCTACTTCACCTACACCACCTACCGAACTTACCTTCTCCATTCCAGCCTTGACCTTCTTCTCAGTCATAGCCTTCTTGATGTTGGTATATAGCTCCAGTTCTGCTTTGGCTGCCTCAATAGCAATCTTCTTCTGAGCCTCAGCCTCCTTGGCGTCGTTCAAGTCGCCCGTGTAGTCCACCTTTATCTTCTCGGCGTCCTTCAGCGTCTTCTCGGCTCGCTTTATCTGTCCGTCTACAGCAGCCTCAGCATTCTCGCCAAACTGCGAAGACATCCACTCCGCACCCTGCTCAGGACTCATCTGCGAGTAGTCAGCAGTCTCACGACCTTTCGAGTCCTTCATCATCGGCACAGGCGTACCGTCCGCAAGAGTAGCAACCGGCTCCTCACCCACAGGCGTAGTCTCTTTCTCACCCACAGGCTCAGTCGGCTTAGTAAGGTCCAGTAAGGCTTCATTACCTTCCTCGCCCACAGGTTGTTCCCCAGGCTTAGTTTGGCTTAGAGAGGCTTCGTTAGGCTTACTATCCTGCTGCATTGCCGCATACACCTCAGAGTTCAACTCTTCCAGCTGTCGCTGATAGTCCTTCGCATACTCTTCGCTTGACGCGGTACGTTCCAGTGTCACGTCCTTTGCATGCACGAAGTCCATTTCACGGGTAGCAGGGTCATACACCGTCAGCATATCACCGTCACGTACTCTGCCTTCACCATCAAACGCAACGTCTCCAGCTCCGACAATCAGCACCCTACCCTTGTCGTCCTTCACGAACACCATCTGCTCGCCATTCTGCTTCTCTCCGTTCAGCTCGCCCTTATAGCTCCACTGACCGACGTGCTTCTGTGTCGCCTCCACAATCTTGTCCTGCGTACCCTTGAACATTCCCTGCGCCTTTGAGAGGGCGTTGATATAGTCTGCAAGTGGTGCAAGCTGCTCCTGTGTCAGTCCGGAATTGAACAGCTCCATATAAATCTGCGGATTGCTCATGCCGGCCTTCTGCATACGCTCGTATTCTTCCTTCAGCACGTCGTTGCTGTCCATAGCTGCCTGCAAGGCATCCTCCGTCTTCGTAAGGTCACCAAGCACCTCAGACGCAGCCTCATTGTTAGGAGTCTCAGTACCCAGACCGTTCTCCTCCACAACGTCCTTGCCCTCAGTGTTCGACTGCTCTGCATGCAACGTACCAGGTACAAACTGCTCGTCCTCGTAAGCCTTTCTCAGAGCCACACAAGCGTTCTGTTCTTCATCGCTGCGTCTAAGCGGTTGCTTGTCCATTGCAGCCTTCAACTGCTCTGCAGTCATGCCGTTAGCCTCTGCTACAGCTTCAAGAGTTGCCTGTGCCGTCTTCTCATCCTTAATCTGTGCAGCACCATAGGCATTGCTCAGACGCTGATCCTCACGCTTCATGTTCAGCGAGTAAATAATGGAGTTACGCTCATCAATGCTCTTGAAGCTGTTCTTCGACAGCAGTTCTCCATTCTTGCTGTATTCGTTCACAGAGCCGCCTTCAATACGGCAATTCTCCATCATCGGACGTGCCGAAGGAACGGTGCCCATAACCAAAGCCGAGAACTTAGCCTTTGTGTCCCAAGGAATGGTGTTGTCTGCCATTATCTCGTCGTAGGCAGTCTTCACAAACTCAGCGTCTGTGTCCTTATACGACTCCTCGCCTTTCCCTTTGACTGCGGTCTTCTTTGCTCGCATCGCCCAAGATGTCAGACTCTCTTTTCTCGTCAGCGGATTGTTGTGTGCGTCATATCCATAGATTGATTCATTGCGCTTCGGCGCAGACGCGCTTCCGAACAGCTGCTCTTTCTCCTTATTAGTGAAGGTATATCCACCAAAGGCTGCTCTCTGTCCGTCCGATGTCATAAGACCATTAATGTTTCTCGCCACCATATCAAGGTAGCTTTCCTTTATGCCGTCCTTGCTCTGGCGCTTAGGCAGTCTTGCGTGTGTCAGCTTCAAGGCTACGACGTTGGCGCAAGCCTCAAGGTTACCCTCAATGCTCGTCCAGTCTGTATCGTGCCCCTCTATAGTCTTGGCCACATTGCCGCCTATGTGCATACCTATTCCTTCCATCGCCAACTGGAACGCCTTGGCTGGAATACGCTTCACGCCACTTACGTTATAGATTCCAGCTCCTACAGCACCGCCGATACCGCCCATGGTTGCCCAACTCGCGCCCTCAGACAATCCGCCCATAGCCATCACCTTTACGGTATTGCCAATAGAAGTGTCGTCGCCAGTAGAGTAGTTCTGCACAGCTGCATTCGTCGAGCCATACAGCACACCAGTAATACCCTGACTTACCATGCCCGAACCTGCCATACGTGCTATACGACCACCTAAAGTACTGTTCGCAATCCTCGCTGTCTGTGCCACACCATTACCGAATACCTTGCCAGCTACGGCTGCACCTGCCTTGCCTGCTGCACCAAATACTGGGGCGTCCGCAACAAAGCCCAATGTGCCTCGTGCCACTCTCGCGGCCATACCAGGATTTACATCAGGGTTCTCCCCATTATCCGTCATAGCCATACCCTGCTGAGCGTATTGTCTCTGCTTCTTCGATGTCATGCCCATAGACATGATAGTGCCAAGCATCGACTCGTTTACTCCACGAAGAATGTATTCTGCCGTGCTCTTCGGCATACTACGGCTCAACTCGCTATTGTCAAAGTCTGCCGCCAATTTCGCTTGCAGTCCCGGTATGAGGCTCTTTTCTACGTACTCCTCTGGGCTGATGCCGTAGGCTGCTGCCTTCAGCCCTATCTCCTCCTGCATCTTCGGCTGTGACAGGACTTTTGCAATGTCCGCATTTGCCTTTTCTTGCAGATGCTTCAAGAGCTTGTCGGGGTCAAGCGCTTCATTATACGCCTTTCCTGCTGCCATATAAGCAAATGGAGACGCCTTGCTTAACACCGACTCTGCTGCTGCACCTTTCGCTGTTGCCGTCTTGAACTCATTAAGTATATTGTCCGACACATAGTCGTCAAGGTGTTTGTTAGCAAACTCCAAACCGCTCTCTACCAATTGGCGCTCTGCTTGCTCTTGGGTGTTTATAACGTGGGCGTTTACGTTCGCGTCGCCTGTATCCACAACGGGAGTTTTCAGACGTGCCTCCTTTTCGCGCAATGGTTTCATTACCTCCTTGCCTGCTTCACGTCCAGCCTGCTCTATACGTCTATCGAGTGCCTGCTGCTCTCTGTGTGTCCTGCCCACCATCTGCTTTACAGCACTCGGCTTCGTGTAGTCTATGGGCATCTGCTCTTCATCGCGTCTTTTCAAGGCGTCAGCCTCCCTAAGACCTTTCACAAGCGCACTCTCCTTACCTCCCTCAACCAAAGGCTCAGAAAGACCTACAGAGGCTCCGTGAGGCTTATTACCCACAGGCTTAGTAAGGCCCAGTGAGGCATAGTTCGGCTTAGCACCCACTGCCTCATCAGCGCCTCCCCACTTTTTCTGCGCAACCCTCAGCGCTGCCTTACCTAAAGAAGTCTTAGGCTGATACTTTTCCCTTCTCACGGTCTGTCCCGTAAACAGATGCGCACCGAAGTCACCGACCCTGCCCGCATCCTTCACGTCAACATCACCTCTACGTCCCGTCTTGCGGTCTATCACCTCCATACGGGCACCTGGGAAAGCCTTCGCAAAACCCTCCCTGTCATTGTCAAACGCTGCCTTGTTCACAGTATGCCTGTTTCCCTTAGCATCCTTGAAATAATAATATCTGTTATCTGGCATATTTTATTGTTTATATAGTTACTTCACATACTGACTCCAGTCTGTACCCCTGCCCTTGTTCGTAGGCTTGCTCTGGGGCTTCGGCTTACTGCCCGAGCCTTGCCATCTGATAGGATTGGCGCCCTTGCGCTGTTCCCTAATCTGTTTCGCCTGACTCTTCGATACCGTCTTCGTCACATTGCGCACCTTCTTCTTGCCCGAAGTGTTCACGCCTCGCTGGGCTGTCGCGCTCGTCCTTACGTCCGTATAGCCAAAACCGTCTCTGAATGTCTTTCTCAACGACTCGCCCTTGCCAGAGCTGTCAAGCAGACCATAACTGATAGCGCCTTGTATTATCTTGCGTGCTTGCGACATATTCGGCTTCACTACCGTGCCGTCACTTGCAGTATATCCGTTCAGCGCAAGCACCAGCTCACGCTGTTTCTGAGGAGTAATCATGCCAATACGCCGCATTTCATCCCAAGCCTGCAATTCCTGCTGAGGCGTAAGCTGTTTCTTGCTTGCCAATCGGCCATACGGAGTAGCATAGCCATAGCCTCCGCCAACACCGCCACTACTAACGCTTCCCGAGCCTCCAGCCACACGTGCCTCCTTTGCTCTTGCTAAAGCCAGTCTGCTTGCGCTGATGCCTTCTTGAGCCTTGTTATGGCGTTTAGTCTCGCCAAGCCTTTCGCCCGATAGCTTCAAGTTACCCTCCTGAATGCCAAGCATACCCTTACGATACTCATCCATGGCCTTAGCCGCTTTGTCTGCACGCTCGCCAGCCTTCTGTTTCAGCTCGATGTTCATAGCCTTATAAGCTCTGTCTGCATCTGCTGATGCCTGCTTCATGCGTAGGTTGGCATTCTTATACGCAGCGTCCGCTTCCAACGCTGCCTGCCGTGCCCGTTCATTCTTCCTCTGCTGCAGACCTTTCTGCAATCCCTCCACAGGATTGTTGAACCTCTGCAAAGGCGCTCCCTTCGAAGTGTTGTAGATGTTGCCCATGTGCCTTATCGCATCCGCAAGCGTAGCAAGGCGCATCTTGTTACGTGTCATACGCTCGTCGTACTCGTCTGCACTCTCACCGCTCCTTATGCCCGGACGCTTCTTTATCAATCCGCCAAGCCAACCGAAGAACCCTCCGTCCTTCTTGGTGTCGTCTTTCTGAAACGTAGGAGCATTCTGCACAACAGGAACGTTAGCAGCGCCATCACCCACAGGTGCAGAAGCGCCCCCAATCAATGGCTTAGTAGGCTCAGAAAGGCTTAGTGAGGCCTTGTCACCCACAGGCCCGAACCTGCCCACTATACCATTACCAGCAAAAGCATTGAAAGGAGCAGCAGGCGCACCATCCTTACCTCCCTCAGCCAAAGGCTTAGTAAGGCCCAGTGAGGCATAGTTCGGCTTAGTACCAACAGGCTCATTACCACCCACAGCATTAACATCTTCCTTCTTCAATTTCCCCTTTTCACTTCCTACCATAAGCTGCAATATGTTTCTTTATAAGGTCACAAGCACCGTCAATCTGCTTGATGAAAGCATCAGCCTTGTTGGCACGCTTATACTGAAAAGCTGTCTCCTCCTCAAGTATATCAACGTTCTCACGCAGACGGGCAATGCGCTTGGCGTTCTTCTTCTTTATCCTACCTATCACCCCCTCCTGATAGGTCAAAGCACTCTCAGCCGACTTCAAGCTACGTTCAAACCAGTCACGCTCCTTTGTCACACCAGCAAGCGCAGTCTTCAGACGCTCTATCTCAGCTGTCTGCTCGTCAATGAGCGAATCCCTCAACAGACCCGCTGCCTCCATCACGCGATTAATATCAGCTTTGCTCGGCTCAGGACAAACAACTCTCTTATTCTTTCTTTTCGACATAATCTTCTTTTTTTACTTTTTTACCCTTTTACTTTTTTACTTTTCAAACGCCTGTCACGTTCTTCAACTTCTTGTTGTCGTACAAGGCATCGTGAATATAGTCATTCTCGTTAAGCTTCGGATTCAACGAACCGCCAGCAGCAGCCTTGGCACCAGGAGAGTTCACGTCAATATCCAGACTCTTCTTCTTTCCGGCACCGTCCAACATCGAAGCTGCATTCATCAAAGCATTGCTCATGTTCTGACCCGCATCACTCGCATTCTGGGCCTGCTGATTGTAAGCATCCTCACGCTCCTTCGAAAAGCCCATCTGATTCTGCATGTGCTGAGCGGAAATACTCTCCTTCTTCGCACTGTCACGAGCACCAATGTTGGCAATGGCATCACCCATCGTTCTGTTAGCTGCCTCCTTTGCCATCGCTGCACTCGCCGCAGTCCCACCAGCAACAGCAGCAGCTCCGTCTGCCTTACGAATGTAGTTGTCCTGCACCTCCTGGGCACGACGCAACAAATTCTGACCTGCCTTGGTGTCCAGATAATCCGTGTTGTAAGCCTTCTCGTACCAAGCCTTCTCTGCATTCGCACGATACTGACGCTCCCTCGCTGCCTTCTTAGCTGCCCTGCGCGCCTTAGCACCACCAAACAAACTGCCCGCTAGGCTACCTGCCAAACTCGCAGCAGCAGCTATCCACTGAGGATTGTTCGCTCCTGAAATCTCACTAATGCCTAATGGCAACCTGAAAAATCTATTCAATTCAAACATATCTGTAAACTTTAATTTATCAATCAACAAAAAAACTACTTCATATACCCAACACGCTAAGACTGTAAACACCAATGACCTCCTTTTACAGGAGTACCTTTTGGACGGAAATATCAATGACCTCCTATCAACGGAGTACCTTTTCCAAGCGAAATTTGGACGGGTAGAGGACATTTACACCTATGCTTTTATCTACTATAATTTGTCCGCAGTACCTAAGGGGGTGGGGGTCTGTGGTCGTTTCCGTATATGCCCATCATCCTTGCCGTTCCCCTCGTTGTTCACCGTCACATCTATGCGCTTCATCATCCTCCACATCATCACATACAGCGAGAAGATAGACAGCCACATCGCCACGTTATTCATACGCCCTTACGCCAAACGCCCATATTCCATGGCAAAAAGCATTACTATTGTATTACCTTATTGTTATTCTTGAGCGCAGCACGCTGTATTTCAGTACTTTGGACGCTTTGTATATGAACCCAAAAGGGTCACAAGCCCTTTGTTTCGATGATTGGATAGCATCTTAGACACATCTTAGACACATCTTGGACACGCCTTGCAGCCTTGGCAATAGGCTAATCCGCCCTTTCATCCGCCCTTTCGTAGCTTAGACCACGTCCATTACAAGCCATCTAAGAACCTTGTAGGGCATATACGAGTCTTGCAACCGCAAATATACGCTCAAATCTGCATCAAATTGCTGTTTTTCGTCTGCTGTCAATATCACAAAAAAGTCACAAATCCTTTTGTCGAGGCTTCAACGTAAAAAATCAGACTTTTTGAACACTTTTCGGGTCTAACCCCCGTAATTTTCGAGACCAAGGGCAAATAAAAAAGGAAAATATGAACAGTCAAGGAGCATAGAAATGTACGCACGAAGAAGCGGTTTTTGTACAAAAAAAGTCAAACAAAGGTCAAAAAAGGGTCTCATATCGTGTGCGAAAGTCTGTAAAAACGGTCTGAAGGTCGGAAAAACACGGAAAAATCACTAAAACACGCCTTGTACGCTCTCTAACTGCGCACAAAGCACCCACACGCATAAACACAAAAAAGCCACTCCAGTGAGGATAGAGTGACTTATATATATAGAATGAAGGGTGTTTATCCTTTCTATTATACTTATATGGAAGAATGAAGAACAATGGGGAGATAAGGGAGGCTGCGCCTCCCAAGGGCTGACGCCCTGCCCTCTGCTGAGGCTACCGCCGTGGATGAGTGCTCTTTAGCTCGTCAACGAGGTGCCAAAACTCCTCTAACGTGTCAGCGGTAAGATGTACACCGTCACAGCGTATGTATGCTGCGAAGTCACTGCTTGTATCTTGTGGATGTACGGAAACCTCCTCGGGCGATGCGAATAACTGCCACATGGGCACGCCCAGCACGCTCGCCCATTTCTCAAGCGTTGGGTATGATGGTTTATTTATCTGTAGATACAGTGCTGTGTAGCTTATCCCGAGTTCGGCAGCGAACTCTTTGAGCGATATATTACGCTCATTAAGTATATCTTTAATACGTGTCATATCTGTTAATAAGTATTTACTTGTGCAAATATACTGATTTTCCCGTTAACATTAAGCATATACTTAGTTAATACGTGTTAATATTAAGTATTTTCTTAACGAAAAACTTGCACGGCATTAAGTATTTACTTAACTTTGCAATCGTAATCAAGTAACAAACATCAATAACAATAAAACATACGATTATGGAGATTTACAAAATTAAGAGAAACGGATGCGAGGTAAATGTAATATTTACAGGTAAGCAATACATCTTTCACAACTCATACTTTGGTATACTCGCTGTGGCAACACGAAAAGGCTATAAGGATGAAGAAATGCGCACCTTTATTCTTGAGTACGGAAACGAAAACACGCTAGGAGGTTCATTTGGTGGTAGCTATTGCGAAACAATGGCAAAGCAGTTCATCAACAAGACAGAATCACAATACGTGAAGTGTAAAACTTATTACGAAGTTGTGGAAGTTGACGTGAACAAAAAATATTATATAGATATATTGACAAAGGAACGCTAATTGAAGATAAGGAGGGGCGCTGCCCCTCCAAGGCTTCGCCACACATCAATAACCATTAACACTATACAGCTATGAAGAAGGTAATCTATAAAAAACGTCCCGCTCCTTGGAATTGGGGAGCGTTCGATGAAAAAGGTATAATATGCGCAGCTCCTACAAAAAAGGAATGTCAACAAAAATTATCTTTAATGCGAAAAAACGGACGCTATAGTATTAATAACAATATAGATAAACAACTATGAAGAAGTACACAGTTTACACTTTCAGAAGTAAGCGAGGATGCGAAGCGTACATCAAGACGCACAGCATAGAGGAAGCCCTCGAACTCGCAAGAAAAGCAGGTGAAAATGTAGAACTTACAGATTTAAGGATACTATAAACACCATCCGTGAGCGACAGGCGCACATCACGTTCGAGACGTGACACGGAACAAACTTTAAAACATACATATATGATAACATTAGCACAAGAGATTTGTTGTTTAGATTGCAAATATGCGCACTTCTATTTCAGCAACATTAATTCTTGCTTTGACAAGATTGTTTGTCAAGCTAACGGCAACCCTAACGGATGGAGCGGTTGTAGTAGATATTCAACAAAACATTAACCCCTCAAAACATTACAGCTATGACAACAGATTTATGGATTTTGCTTATTGTCTTCTCAGCGATAGTCAACTATGTAGGTGGAGTATATGTAGGGAGGCACTGGGATGAAGACTAAAGCAGAAGATAAGGGGGCTGCCGCCCCCAAGTCCCCTAAGACACGGAAAGTTCTGTTGAGTACCGCTGATGCGATAATGCTTCGAATGATACTCACAAATTATCGGGAGGAACTCACAGCACTTCTCAACCGTGCAAAGTCAAGCAACAAGGCGAAAGCCTATGCAACCGAGAACATAAAAATAATAGATGATTTAAAACAAAAGATATTTGGACTATGAACAAGTTATTAGTAGCAGCATTGATAGCAAGCACAGCACTTGCAGCAGTAGCAACAAAGAAAACAACAGACGCAGAGTACGACAGAGCGCAGATTAAAGAAGACGTGCGCTTGCTGATGAACGACATCGACGAGTACGGAGACATCGACACTTATACAGGTTCAGACCATTTCGAACGTCTCTACGAATGGTCACACGACATCGAACGTAATGATAAAGATTAACGGCATCACCTACGAAGTAGGCTTGTCAATGGAAGTGGCAGGAACGATGTGGTTCTTTCGCAAGATAGTCGAAGGGCGAGAGACCATACGCCACTTTTGGACAAAGCAGACTCTTGAGAAATACCTCCGCACCCTGCCTAACAAGATAATCAAACGAGAGGTTCTTGCAATGCTCAGGCAGACACACGGCAGGGCAGCAGCCATAAGGCGATAAACAATCCGTTGGGGACAGAAACCTATTCGGAGCGACACCGACAACGGAACTATTAACAATAAAACATTACAATTATGAAGAAGAACAACGAAAACAAGGAATGTAAATTTTGGTTTCTCGGCTACTGCCATATGTTTATGGGTGGTATGTGCAGAAATATCGAATGTAACTTTAAACGAAAGGAGGAATGATTTATGAAAACAAACACTATCCCCTGTCCTATCAACGAGAAGGACTTATGTTCAGACACTCTATTCGACGACCTATTCGATAATAGCGAGTACGTGGAGCAAGGAAACAGGTACGTCGGTTTTATCTGCGAAAATGTCGCAAAAGCCGAATATTACAACAACTACGTTCATATTTCATTCGAAAGCACAATAGACGATAGAGAGACAGAGCAGATTGAGGAATGGGCACGTACAATAGAAGACAGCTATAACGAAAACTTGATTGACGAAGATGTGCGCTTGGATGTCCGCATTAAAGTCTTTGCCAAGTCAAGTGAAGTATACTTCGAGTATATCATCACAGAAAACTAAACTGACAGGCTGAATGTGGTTTAAGCCACTCCACTTCGATGCGAGGTCGAAGCAGCCACAAATATTAATCAAAAAACATACGAATATGAAGTACACAGTAGTAATTGTCGAGACTCTCTCACGAAAGGTCGAAGTCGACGCAGCAGATGCACAAGAGGCGAAGCAGATAATAGCCGAGCAGTACAACAACGAACAGATAGTGTTGTCAGCAGATGACTTTTACGGATACGAAATTGAAACGCTATGACAAGCTATCAGCACCTCTACAATATCATTATGAGCCGACCGCTCACGGATGATACCTACAGCGAGCGAGCATACAGCGTACTGCATGCAGCATACCCACAGGCGAACCTCGCACAGATAAACGAAGCAGCCACAACGGATTGGTGCAATCCGTTGTCCGACGAGCAGAATATAAACAATTGTAAATACTTAGCAATATGACACTACAGGAATATCTCGAAAAGAAGTTAGGAGAAATGGCTCAGCAAGACGCCAATTTTCGTGAACGCTACGAGGACAAGCAGAAGTCTATCAAGAACTGCATACTCTATATCAAGCAGCAGGCTCACAAGCAAGCCGTAAACGGTTGCGCAGCCATATCCGACGATGATGTCCTACAAATGGCAGTCCACTACTACCAAGAGAAGGACGTTGAACCGACCAAGCAAACGATACCAGCTAAGGTCGTGGCAGCACCCAAGGAGGAAAAGCCGAAGACAGCTGTCCTCATACCGAAGCCACAGCCGAAAAAGGCAAAGAAAGCAGACAACTCATTACAACTTGATTTATTCGGAGGAATGTAATATGAAACCACGCACGAAGATAGAGAGAGAGGTTGTCAGCCTCTCTCACAAGTTAGGCGAGATAAATAAGCGTGACACCGCTCACATCATCCGTCATACATACGGCTCGTGTAAGTATGAGGAAATGTACAACCGCTGCTATGTCGTTATCAATCAAGCCTACAAAGGTTGGCAGGTGCTCAGATATATCCGCATCGACCGCCACCGCAACAGAGCAAAGGAAGTTTCTTACACGACGTGGGAAGTCTTTCAGTTTTGGAACAAGGTAGGCGAGAAGCAGATACTTCTCGCACGTCAGCGCACACTCGGTCCGTACATTGACACCTTTGCTTACTCTTCGGATTTGGAGGTTCGCCCTAACCCTACATACGTGTATGACCATTTTGTAAATGTATCTTACACATATCTCTACAACAAGTCCGTTGAAGGTGCTTACCGCTACGCAGCCGAATACATGGAGGAGAACAAGCTATATCGTTGGTATCGCTTCCTTTCTTGCGACAAGTTTGCCGAGACGATAATCAAGCTACGTCCGAAGCTCGCAGAACACATGATATTCAACGGACGCTGCAACAAGGCATACATCAATGCTGTACGCATAGCTATGCGCCACAACTACGAAATCATCAACCCCTCACGCTATTTCGACCTCATCCGAATGCTCGTTAACCTTAAATGCGACCTCAACAATCCGCACTTTGTCTGCCCCGAGGACTTCGAGCACACACACCAATGGGCGGTTGAAGCTTCAATGTCCGAGGACGAGCGCAGAAGACGTAAAGCCGAGCGTACAAGGCAGCTACGAGACATGCAGATGAAAGAGAAGCAGAATGCAGACTACATCAACCGTTGCAATCGCTTCTTCGATGTTGAGATAACCGACGGCACAATCTCCTGCCACGTACTACGCAGCGTAGCCGATTTCTTCGAGGAGGGCACAGCGATGCATCATTGCGTATACGCTAACGAGTATTACGCTAAAAAGAACTCGCTTATCCTTTCCGCTCGCATCAACGACAAGCGCATCGAGACCGTCGAGGTAGACCTGCAACAGATGAAGGTAGTTCAGTGCTACGGTGCTTGCGACAAGTTCACAATCTACCACGACCGCATCGTCTCGCTCGTCAATGACAACATGAATATCATAAAACAATGCATGAAATCTAAACAAATAGCGATATGACAAGAAACAAGATTAGATAATTTTTATTAACTTTGCAGAAAACCTAATCAGCCCTCGACATCACGGTTAAGTCAATATTTATGAAGAAACAAGACTGGGCAGTACTGACAATCATCATACTCGCAATTTTCATATCATGCTCCTGACATTATGAAGTCAATAATAGTAATATACGACGACCTTTTCGAACTCGACCGCACAGAAGTCTCCTATCAAGGCGAGACACAGCTAAAGACTATCATCAAGTCGCTCATGGCTGACTATCCCGAGAGCGAGAAAGCGGAAGTCTACAACAAGGTGACGCAGAACCTCATCCTTGCCTATCGACGTGACAGCAAAGGCAACCTTATTGAGATAGAGCGATATATCCGCAAGCGAGCCGTGAGCCACGCTCCACGCAATACCGTCAAGCTATACACGCAGCGCATGACCTTTTGGATGGAGCCAGAGATTTACGAGCGACTTGACGTTCTACGAGGCAAACGAGCCAAGTATGTACGTGATGCAGTAGTCGAAAAGCTGGAGCGAGACGGCAACCCCATTCCTCCCGACCCACACGCCAAGGATGAAGGGCATCCCGACCGACGCTATCACCGAATGTTCAAGAACCTCCCTCAGAGCGTTCGAACATACAATGCCCGTGAGACCTACCGCTCACCGCTCACAATAACCAAGACCCCCGAAAACCTGTGGCGAGTGTCTTATGGCGAGTACACGACACAGCAAGGCGCACCGTCCGTCGAACACAAAGACCTCCTGTCGGCTCTCGAATGGCTCGACAAATGGATTAAAGACTACGGCAACAAATGGGTTGTCGGCAAGGTTCTCAAGGAGAAAGAAAGGACATAATCCTTTCTTTCTTTTTTTTGCTTTAAATCAATAAAAACGTACATTTGTTTATAAAATCTTTATAAACGCTTACACTTTGCGCTTATTTTCGCTATCTTTACGTTTTTACTAAAATATAGGCTTATGAGAAACATATCAACACAAGCGTCAGCTCAACGCTCAACCGCTCGATATTCTTCTTCTACGAGAAGGCTCTGCGCTATGTGCCTATCCTCCTCATGCTATGTCATTGGTATGGCGTGTACAGTTTCCACGACAATCCACGTGAGATAGTCATAGACATTCGTGAGAACGAGGAATGTATTGCCTACCTCTATTTCATGGTCTACATCTTCCCCGTAGTCTTCATGCTCCCTGCAAGCCATTTCTTCAAACTCTGTTGGATATGGCGCATACCGTTCGTCTATATTATCGGCACCAACGCTATACGGCCTACTACCATTCGTGGCTCATTACCAACGAAATGTATGATGCCGACTTCATCCTCATAATCATGACCTTGACTCTGTATGCCTGTGCCTTCGTGCAAATGATATGTCGCAGTTTCCGTCACAAATAAAACGTCTGACACTAAAACCAAATAACTATGAATGTACGAAACTTACTCGCTGACGCTTTCGATAGCGCAGCTTCACGCCTCCGCAACAACTCTTGCGGAATGACCGAACAGGAAATGGAGAATGCTCTACACAAGATGCTCTATCTCCTCGACAACGACCATCACTTCAACGAAGCTGATGCACGAGCAGCCATCGCCCGAATGTACTATTTCAGCGACGACACACACAAATGCTATGCACCGTTCTTTCCCTACGAGGATATACGTGCGGCTTACGACAAGATGCTGCTCACATTGCCCGACGATTACAACTTCTGGGACTTCTGCGTCACAGTCAATCTCATGTACTCCAATCACATCGAAACCCTCCGCTCGTGGTTTCGTGACCGTAGCCGGCTGTTGCAGAAGTCGTGCGAGTTAGCACGCAGCTTCCTACAGGACGAAGACACCGACCATCCATCTGACAAGATATGGTGGTACGTCAATTCCTAAAGACACCAAAAGCGGATAGGGCAGGACTCATTCCTCTCTATCCGCTTTTTACCTCTTAATCCCACGGTGTTTTGATTCTGCGTCGCTTTATATATTTATCCGCCCACCATACAAACAAACGGGCAGCGATATAGATAACTACAATAAAGAGAATCGGTATGAGTACTACCCACCACGACCAGTTAATCACTCCGCAGATTTTCAACACGATAAAGGCAATCTGCAATGTTGCCATGAAAAAATCTAAAATGTTAATCTTCATATTATTTAAATTTTATAAATTTGTGGTGGTATAAAACCACCTTTATTTTTATTCAAAAATTCATCGAAGGGCTTCTTCTTTTTCCCTCTTGGAACTGTCAGAAAAACCATATCGAAGGACGGTTTGCTATATTCTCTATAAACATATTTATATCGATTATTGTAACGGTCACTAATTTTCGTCAGTTTTATGTTATTCTTCTTGCAAGAAGGATATTCAACTGGAACTTCCTTCTTAGCCTTTTTCTTTGCAATACGTATTTTCATACCGCCTCCATTCTTTAATTTTAAACCTTGAGCAGCGGAAGTAAGTCCTATAAGGGACAAACTCCCCCTTACTCCTTTCCTCTTCCATGCGCCTTTTGTAGAGCATGGTCAGTTCACGACTCGCTTTCCGGTCTAATAGATTGCCGTTATAGACATTCCATTTTTCCGTCGATTGATGAGGATACATTCTCATTACTATTCCCTTCCTGAACTTGCTCGTTCCAACAGCTGGTATAGCCTGTTTCTTTTTATCTCCATTCGTTTTGCCTCAACAGCATCCAAAAGGGCCTGTGTATACTTCGGCAAACGATGAATAGCCTCATCAAGCCGCATGTCATAGCTTTTTAACCAATATAAGACACGACGGTGTTTCCCTTTTGTACCCTTTGAGGCATACATCCAACCTGCACGAAAGACCCATCGTCTAAACCAATAAGGATAACGTTTGTGTCTTACACCTCTACATTCCAGGCTATAAAGCTCATAGAAGTCACTCGCCTTAATTATCTTCTTTGCCAATCTTGCTTTCATTCGTCTCTATAAATCCTTATTAAATTCGTAAATTCGTTTAATTCGTTGTTGCGTCGTCTGAGGCTATTACTTCCGGTTCAAGACTCAATGTTACCCTAACAGGTTCGTCTTCCCAAGACAAGTTACTAAAGTTCCGAGGAACGACAAACCTGTTGTTTTCATATGCTCTTACGGTCAGTTCATCATTGCAGCAATACATGCCGTTCTTGGATTTACACCAGAATCCAAACCACGTGTCACGGAACGGCTTATCCGGAAACAGCACGAGCGTATTGTCTCTATCACAAGCGAGCCATAAATACTTTTTGCTTTCTTTCATAGAGCTATTCGTTTTTTAGGTTCAACTTCTCCTGCCATTCCTTATCGTAGACGCTGCCGACAACCTCAAAGTCCATCATTTCGTCCCGCGAAACATCTCCGTGGTTACCCTCCGAAATGCCGCCTACGTTAGATACGGGATTTTTTATCGTTACTGTTACGAAACGGGCATACTCCTCATAATAATACACTACGGCAAAATAGTTGTCGCGCACACCGTCTTCAAGGCAGCTGTACGGATATTCGTCGGAGCGCAACACGTCCCCCTCATAAATCTCCTTGCCGTTCTTGTCTTTCAGTCCAGTGAACTGTCCAACAGTCTCGGGATTTACCTCATACCCACCAACCATAGTGCGAGGTTCTAAGCCAGTTGTTGTGACTTTCTGATTATGCACCAAGTCACCATATCGCCAAGCGTCAGTAAAGACGTCCTTGCCACGAAATTTAATTGTTCTCATTGTTATTCCTCCTTTATACCAAATACTGAACCGTCGGCAAACTCGATTAATTTAAAAGCGTCTTCGTAAGTTTTGCTTTTATATACAGCAAAGACCTCATCCTTTATCTTAAATCTCGCTTTCTTGGCATCCTTTGCTACCACAACACCGTAGGGCGAATGTCTCTGCATTTCCCTTCGGAGTTCGGTCCAACTTCTAAATGGACGATACTTTGGCTTGAACTTGATGCAGTCAGTATCAAAAATACTATCCACATCTTCAAACCAACCACGTCTTGCCATTTCCTGTATACCTTTTGCGAGTGCATTTTTTATAGCCAAATGTTTTTCTTTTGTATACATAACTATTCCACCTTTATGCCGAAGGGCGCGCCGTCTATGAATGTTTTTGTTTTAAAAAGGGTATCAAAACCCCAATATACATTCACGGCAAAATAACAGCAATCCTTGTCAATCTTACTAATAAAAGAATAAACGTTGTCTGTTTTATGTTTTAGCCACCCAAACGGCTGATGCTTCTGCATTTCCTGCCAACATTCTTCTGCATCTTTGAATGGGCGGTACTTGGGTTCGGGCTTGATGCGATAATTCTGCGTCTTGTCTTGAAAATTAAAATTATCATATTCAATCCAATTACCGTTACAGTTGTATTCTATGGTTTTTCCTTCTGCGAATGCCTGTATAATAGGCAGCAGCTCTTTTGCTTGTTCTCTGTTCATTATTTGTCCTCCTTGTTTAATTCGTCTTCAAGTTCTTTACATCTATCTTTGTAATACTGTAGCTTGCCGTTCAGCGTATTGCAACGAGACTTCCATTTTCCAATGTATGTAATTGGATAGAGCAGGAACTCGAGATTTCTATCCCAAAATTGAAGATAATCGTTAATAATAAAATCATCAGTCAACCCCCTACACAAGGCATACGGAACATACAGTATTAATGCTATAATCAGTACTGGTGTCATAAGTATTGCCGACACAACATTTTTAATTATGGTTTTTATGTTCATTGTTAGTCCTCCATGAATATTTTAATAAAGGTTTCTACTTCTTTCAAATACTGTCCACCACTATCCTTTTCAAGTTCAATCATTTTTTGCTTGCTAAAGTTAGCGGTTTTTATCATTTCGACGGTGGCTACACTTTCAAGTTTCAGTATTATTCGGGACTGTATCAACAACCACGAACCTCTCTCGAAATCAGTGACGCTATTTTTCTCAACTTCCTTTTTAGCTTCTCTGCATTTTGCAAAAAGTCTGGATAACAAAAAGATTTTACCACAAACAGTAAATTTTTCCCATTTGTCACCCATAGTAGCTCCGAAGTTTACTACTTCCTTTAGTATATCTTCGTTCATTTTTCTTCCTCCAATTCTTTAAGATAAATATATACATCTGTAAATGTAAAGTTTGTCAGTTTTTTATATCTATTTAGTATATCTTCTACAAGATACCATTTGTCTTTAATGATAACTTTCTCACCTATACGAGGAATATTATTGTAATGGCATGTTTCATATTCCAATATGGAATCTTCCTCATCCTCTTTTTTATAAAAGAATACATTCATAACAATCTCTCCAATTTTAAAGTCATTTCCTCAACTAAGTTTTCAACATTTCCCCAGTCGTGAGGGTCAAATCCTTCATTAAATAAAGCACTATCAGCTATTTTTTTTATTTGATTTAAGAAGATTAAGAAATCTTCCTTGTCTATTTCTACTTTACTCATTATTTGTCCTCCTTTTTTATCCATCCTTGTTCTACACAATAGTCATAAGCCTTTTGTATTGCCTCGGTAGGAGTATTTTCTTCTTCAACAGGGAAATAATAATGCTCACCATCCGACCAATAAAGTTGCCATTTACTGCCACAACGACATAAAAGTGGTATATACTCTCCTTTATCACTCATTCGTGCTACACCATCATCAGGATCGATGTCAATAGTTGGTAGTGACATGAGCATTTTGTCAATTATATTCTCCATCATTTTTTATCCTCCAAAAAATCAATGTTAAGTTTATACTTCTCTTTTACTTTCTTGAATTTGTCCAAGAGGAAAGGGTTTTGCAAGATTGCATCCTTTACTTCTTGTACAGTTCCATATTCAACTAATACGATAGTCTTACTACCTGGGCGTTCATCATCTGGAGAATAAGGGACACCGTAACATGTGTAAGGTACTCCGTCTGACAAGTAACGTAGAAAGGTTCCAGTATTCCCGTCTAAAATCTCATCAGATATGATTCTGTCTATCTCTTTAGAATCCTTATACTCTTCTTTTGAAAGAGTGAAGTTGATTCCCAAAGGATAATGCCCAACACAGCCATTAGTACCGAAGTATATTATGCGGTTTGGCTGCTTATTATGTTCTACTGGTCGCTTAAGACCAATGTGTGAAAAATCAGATGTTGACATAGTTACAAATTTTCGATTTTTTCTATAAGTTGTTTACGTGAAAGTCCACTATAGTAATATTCACCATGTACTGTTAGGACGGAACTATTTCCACCGCACCAATCATGGATCTCCTTGATGTCTGATACCGGAATACTAACAGTATCACGTGTATCAGAAATTACTTCTATAAACTTCATTGTTCTTTTATTTTATAATAATTTCTGTTCATATATCTTTCATAATCCCTGCGTTCTCTCGCAAATTTCATTATTTTGCGTGAGAGAGTAAACGACTTACATTTGTCGCATATATCTGAAGAACAAATTTGCAACTCGTCTAAAAAGTGGTGTGTGTATTTAGGTTGTAGTGGGCATATAAAATACTTACGACTTATATAATAATCGCAATACGGCACTTCTTCCGTGCAAGATTTATTATGTGCGCACTTATCCGCAACCCACTCATATTTCTTTCTTTGTCGCTTGTTCATTTTTCTTCTTCCTTTCTTGGTTTTAAATTTTCACAACGGCATGTTGCTTCTCCGAAATTGATATTGGCAGGGAAAAAGCGATAATATGCACAATATCCACCATATAGGTCTGCATAAGGGCAGCACGGACAATCCCCTTGTATTACATTCTTCATCTTTGTTTGTTTATCTCTCCCTGCTGTCACCAGGGAGAGGGTTAATTACTTGGTCATCATAATCTGTGGCACGTTTCCATAAACAGGAAGCTTTCCGTCCCACTTCTCAATCCACATCTTTTTAAGAATAGCAGGAGTAAGGCTTGCAGATTTAAGTTCGTTGGCTTCACGCTCGGCACGAGCCTGTACAAGCATTTTCTCTGCCTCAGCCTTTTTTACGGCTACTTCGTTGAGTGCTCGCTGTGCTTCTTGGATTGCCTTATTCTTCTGATTGACAGCCTGCACGATAGAGTTTGGATATTTGAGTCCGGACGTGAGCTGTTCAAGATGGAAGTGCTCGTTAGCGAGTGCTTCACTTAGCTGTGTTTCTATAGCACGCTCGACTATATCACGGTTGCTGACAATCTGGTCGGTGGTGTACTTGTTAAGCTGAATACGGAAGGCGTCTTTAACGTAATTGAAGAGAGTTCCGTTAACAATGTCGCTGAGTTCCTTGCGGTATTTCTTGAACACCTTCGGCGCATTGCCGTCAATCATCTTGAGAGAGACAGTCGGGTCAACTGTAAACTCTGAACCATCCTTTGCGTTGACGGTAAATGCAGGATAATCGATTGTCTGTACGAATGTCGGGTACTCATAGACCTCTTCCGTAAACGGGTTATACCATACACGACCCGTAACGAGACTCACATCATCCACACCCTTGTCAGAGCCGTAAAGGTTCACAAGAATGCCTTCAGAGCCAGCGTCTACACGTTCGCTGCAAGAGGTTAAACACAATGCTGTTATAGGCAGCAAAAACATACACATTGATTTAAATTTACTCATTGTTCTTATTGTTTTTAAAAGTGAGACAATTCGTTGCCCAGGACAAAAGCATCCAAAATAAAAGGATTGCTACGCTTATCAGATTTGTTGCTGTATCAGCTTTGCTTACGCCTCTCAGCGCAACGCTGATAACAATGAGCGTTACAACAACCCACGCCATAAAAGCGGCGACTTTCCATTTATACGTTTTCATTTCTTTGTAGTGTTATTTACTCTGTTACCTCCCAATCATTTGCAAGGACATCACTTTGTGTCGGTGTATAAAAACCAACATCGCCATCTTTACAGCGAATGGCAATATACTCCTTGTAAGACACCTTTCGCTCTTCATTCATTATTGACTTAGCGACATCCGTCATAGCTGGATAACTTGCTGATGGAACATAGTATAGGAATTTACCACCACTCCAACTCTTACGTTTTACCGCAAGACCTGCCTTCAACAAGACAACAGCTCTACCGAAGTTAACAGAGTCTGCTTCATGATAGGCTTCCTCAAACACACTCTTAGGAGACCAAGATATATATCCGTCCTTGTACTCTACCAAGTAGCCATCTTCTTCAACGGTTGCAGGCTTTATTTCTCTACCAAGCATTTCCTGCGCTTTTGTCATTGTCATAGGCATAGCCTTTACAATCTTAGTACCAATGTATAGTTTCATTTCTTTGTTCATAGTTGTATTTGTTTATTAATTATTTTACCCCATAAACTTCGGGGAACTTGCAGATTACATCACCTCCGTAACTATCCTTTGTTAATTCGACAAACTCACGGACTGTCGTGCTGCCATCAAGGTCTATGCCCTTATCCTTGCAGAAACTCTCGCGTCCCATACGACATGAGCCTGTGAGCACGTGATGATAAGCGAAGAGGTCTCGGTTTGAATAAGGCGTGTCATACTCGGGGAATTTCTTACGGAATGCCTCGATGCGCTCTTCTTCGGTGCTGCCGTCATAGAGCTTCTCTTGCAGGAAAGAAAAAGCGTCATGCAGGGTGCTGCCGTGGGCGAACTTATTCTGCTCCTTGACAATATAGCATGGCTTCTGAGTCAAATCACGCTGTAATATAAAACCTTGCGCTATGTTATCACGAACAGATTTGATTATTGTCGGCACATCATCTACAATATAAACAGTATCGCCATTTACTTCTTTTACGCCATAGCCATCGTCATCGTCATCGCCATCGCCAAAGCCATCGCCAAAGCCACCATATCCAGAGCCACAGCCAGGGCCACAGCCAAAGTCACAGCCATATTCATTGCCATCGCCAGAGACATAATCATTGCGATAGCCATAGCCACAGCCTTCGCCACTGTCATAGCCATAGCCAGAGCCATCGCCAGAGCCATCGCCAGAGCCATCGCCAGAGCCAGGGTTAAGGCTTACAAAAGCCTTGATACGGTCTTCTAACGTTTCCATTCTCTTACCTCCTCTATAGACTTGATAGCTTTGTCTGTGCAAGGTATAATTTCTATTGCGTCAAGTATTGTGATACTATCGACCGTGACTGTAAACTTGCAATTGGCAGGACATGACGTTCCGTCCTTGGCAAGCTGTGATAATGAAGCCGCACCATCCCAATACCAAAGGCGACGTGCGTTGCGCAATGTCACTTCCCTACCGTTCTGTGCTACAAGTGTTCCGAACTCTACTCCGCTGCGGTCGCCACGGATAATTACTTTCTTTCCGATGTTTGTTTCCATTGTTTCTTTGTTTTTTAAAATTTTGTTAGATTTGGTTTATATCTTTAGATTTGCGTCCAAGCCCAGTGCCCAAAGTATATGCTGTAGCTCGTGGACGTTATTTGCAATATTAAGTTTTACATAAAGTCCATCGGTAGTGCGTTTTAAGAAAACTCTTATACCATTTTCATATCCAAACTCTACAGACAAATACATGTATTTACTAATCATCATAAAGTACCATCCTTCTGTTCTCTTCTTCCACTCGTTCTTTTCGAGGAGTTCGGGAGTTAAGGGAATTGGGGATATATATTTACACCAAATACCGAAAGAAATGTTACAATAGTTTACTTCAAGTTCTATAAGAGTAGCACACCCTTTCAAATTCATTTCTTCAAAAGATTTTTCGGAGTCTATTGCTACAACCTTGCACATGGTACCTTTGGGTGCCATACAACCTATTTTGTTTACTATTACGAGGTCTCCTATCCTCAAGTCTTCTGCTTTAATCATTTGTCACCTCCTTTCGTGTCTGATAAAACAAGCTCTTGGTATGGTTCAAATGTGCCTGTCATTTTAGGATAGATATTACGCAATGAAATTTCCTTTACAGGTTTGTCATCAAAATAAACTTCTATGTAGCCCATCCCATCATCAACATAATCAATTAACGTATGTAGCAAATCACTAACAGTAAATGCTGAACCTATAGATTCTGCTACACCATTCCCCGTAACGTTTAATTTATAAACTTCATCAATAATTTGGTTGAATGTGTCTATTGACAACTTCTTACCCATTCTAACTTCTTCTCTACAAGACTTCAACCAATTTATTATTGATTCTATATTCTCTCTTCTGTTCATTTGTCACCTCCTTTCGGCAACAGGTCGGAGAGGTAGCACCACTTGTCGAAGCCTTTTCCAATCCACATAGTCGAATCTTCAATTTCTTTTTTTGAAGCCCCTATCTTGTGTCCGTACTCAACTAAATATTTCTTGTCTACCACCCAGTCTTGGCACGTTACCCATGCGCTGTCAAGAATATCGTCGTGAGCTATATATTTGGCTATCACACCTTCCTCTGTAGGTTCTTCGTCTAGTTCGTGCCAAAGAGCTTTCTTAAACCATTCAACTCCTGCTTTGAAGGCATCACGTCTCATAGATGTTTCTAAGCCTTCTCCTAATTCTTTAGGGAAGCCAATGTATGCGTTTACAGCTTCTGTGATTTTCTTTTCGTCTATCATATTATTCTCCTTTCTGTTTTGAGTTCTTATAACGACTTTTGATATTATTCAGTTCTAATACTGACATTTGTTTTTGAGCAATCCAGTGGTTAATAACTTGCTCTAATTTTTCATTCGATGACCTTCTGCTGTAAAAGTCTGGGCAATATGATTCTTTTCTTGTCTCTTTATTTTGCATGAAACAATATCCCCATTTGCACCAAAAACAGTTTTTACAATGTCCGTATCTCATTTTATTTTTGTTATGTTAAGTTCCACTTGCACGCTATTTGACATTTCCTCGTCCATTGTGCCTTTAATCAAAGAATAGAGATACCTACCGAGACGTTGGTAAAGATTATCTTTGCCTTTACCGTCTGCATTGTGAGTGTCCTCCATCACCTCTACATATTCGTCCGACTTCAACATGATGCCGTTGTCGGCTTGATGTATCGTGAATACGTCTTTCATATAATGGTGTTTTAACTGATGTGAAACTTGTTTGTATCTGCGTAATATGTGATTGATGAGAGCATAATCTTTGGGCATTCTACTGCGAGATTGCCGTGCTTGCTCATCAAAAATCGTATCATAGAAACCATTTCGCTCGCTTTAAGCGGTATATCACACAGACATGTTGGGGTGAAGAATCCTCGTTCGGCATCATAGATAACATCTGTAATGTCTGCGCTTTCAAGTTCGACAGTCTTGTTGCCATATTTGGCTATCATCCGTTGCAAGCTGTCAATGAAGTCTTCAGCATGCACGGAAGGCTCGTATTCGATTAGCATAGGGCGCTTAGGGTCGTATCTTTCTCTTTCTTCCAATGATTGTATGTATGCGTTCTGCTTATCGAGAATCTTTACAGCGTCGCTAAAACGTTCAAGGATATGGTCGTAAGCACTCTGTCTGCCAACTCTAAAGAACGCATAGAAAAGCGCCATGGTGATAGAGAGGCTGGCGATTATTTGCAATATTTCTATTATTAGCATAACTTAGAATTTTTCTCTGATTTTCTGATATTGTTCAACAAATGTCTTTTCCGTTACCCACTCGCTGTATCGTGTGCGGTAGTAGGTCTTGGGTTTGCCTGATGCCAAGCCGTTCTTGTCGCGAGGGGTATTGACGCTCTTGTATATCTTCGGAACGATGTCGGTGGACTGGTATGCCGTGACGT
>ERZ1034842.44-NODE-44-length-77040-cov-17.909995_pt1 | contig 77040 bp, 66 predicted proteins | sample MGYA00520634_ERZ1034842 | MGnify/ENA primary metagenome ERZ1034842 (study PRJEB33766, sample SAMN09781734) | gut metagenome | biome: gut microbiome | host: Homo sapiens | place: Madagascar | study: EMG produced TPA metagenomics assembly of the PRJNA485056 data set... | reverse complement strand
TTGAGGTGCTAGTGGAGCGATCCGTGGGAGTTCGAGTCTCCCCTCGAGCACCATTTATCCGCTGTTCCGGTGTAGGCTCTTTTGAGGACTCGGTAAAGTGAATTACCGGATAAATGAGTTTGAAAGTAAGATTTTTTCAAAAAAAATCTGATATTCAATTTGAAATATAGCGGAAACGCTGTATATTATAAACTCGTTTGCTGATTGGTTCGCCAAAACGGCAAACAGTTGCGCCCACGTGGCTCAGTTGGTAGAGCACGTCCTTGGTAAGGACGAGGTCACCGGTTCAATCCCGGTCGTGGGCTCCAGTTTTTTCTTAAAACTGGAAGTAGAACTCAAAACGCACGTTACATAAACGGTAAACAATAAGCCATTACTAGTCACCAGAAGGAGGCCCCGAGATGGCAAAAGAAAAGTTTGTAAGAGAGAAGCCCCACGTCAACGTTGGAACAATCGGTCACGTTGACCACGGCAAGACCACCCTGACCGCTGCGATTACGCACGTCCAGAACCTCAAGGGCCTTGCGGATTACATTCCGTACGACCAGGTTGCGAAAGCCTCTGAATCCCAGGGACGTCGTGACTCCACGAAGATTCTGACAATCGCTACCTCCCACGTTGAATATCAGAGCGACAAGCGCCACTATGCGCACGTTGACTGCCCGGGACATGCGGACTACGTCAAGAACATGATCACCGGTGCCGCTCAGATGGACGGTGCGATTCTCGTTGTCAGTGCGGTTGACGGCCCGATGCCGCAGACCCGCGAGCACATCCTCCTCGCCAAGCAGGTCGGCGTTCCCAAGATCGTCGTCTTCCTGAACAAAGTTGACCTCGTTGATGATCCGGAACTCCTCGACCTCGTCGAAATGGAAATCCGTGAGCTCCTCAGCAAATATGACTTCGACGGCGACAACACCCCGATCGTCAAGGGTGCTGCTTATCCCGCTCTCCAGGCGACCGATCCGAATGCTCCGGAATGCAAATGCATCCAGGACCTCATGGACGCCATCGACAGCTGGGTTCCCGAGCCGCAGCGTGAAGTTGACAAGCCGTTCCTGATGCCGATCGAAGACGTCTTCTCCATCGAAGGCCGTGGTACCGTTGTTACCGGCCGTGTCGAGCGCGGAGAAGTCAAGGTTGGCGATGTTGTCGAAATCGTTGGTATCAAACCGACCGACAAGACCACAATCACCGGCGTTGAAATGTTCCACAAGGAACTCGATAAAGGTCAGGCTGGCGATAATATCGGCTGCCTCCTCCGTGGTACCAGAAAAGACCAGGTCGAGCGCGGACAGGTTCTCGCAAAGCCGGGCACCATCACCCCGCACACCACCTTCACCGCTGAAATCTACGTCCTCTCCAAAGAGGAAGGCGGACGTCACAGCCCGTTCTTCAGCAACTATCGTCCTCAGTTCTACTTCAGAACGACCGACGTTACCGGCGTCATCAAGCTGCCGGAAGGTGTCGAAATGGTTATGCCGGGCGACAAAGTCTCCATCGAAGTGGAACTCATTGCCCCGATCGCTATGGAAAAGACCCAGCGTTTCGCTATCCGCGAAGGCGGCCGTACGGTTGCTTCCGGACGCGTGACCGAGATTCTGAAGTAATCGGAACACCATCGGATTTATCGGACGCGGCGTAAAAACCGCGTCCGGAAATCTGGATTACGGAGCTTAAAATGCGTGAGATTATCACATTGGAATGCACCGAGTGCAAGCGCAGAAACTACACGACGACCAAGGAGAAAAGAAACACTCCCGGACGTCTTGAGAAGAAAAAATACTGCAAGTTTGACCGCAAGCACACGGTTCATAAAGAAACCAAGTAATCGGTACATACAGTAAGTACCAAACGAACTTGAAAATTACAGGGGTTTAGCTCAGTTGGTAGAGCAGCGGTCTCCAAAACCGCAGGTCGGGAGTTCGAGGCTCTCAGCCCCTGCCATTATATTACAGAACAAAGAAGAGAAGGGTTGGCATCATGACAAAACTGGTCGCTGGATTGCGTTCTTTCATCCATTCGACAATTGATGAAATGACCAAATGCACATGGCCGGACAAGCAGCAGGTGCTCGAATCCACTTTGCTGGTTATCATCGCCCTTGTTATCACCTCTATCTTTGTGGCAGGTGTGGATCAGATCCTGTTCCATGCCGTTCAGCTCGTAATAACCTTCTGACAAAATCCCAGGGAGTCACACAATGGACAGAAACGCTGGACAGTGGTTCGTGCTGCACGCACTCTCCGGACATGAGAACAAAGTCAGAGAGAATATTGAGACGGCACTTCGTCAGGAAGAGGCCGCTCTTCCTGTTTACGAGGTGATGATTCCTACTGAAAAAGTTTCCGAATTCAGGAAGGACAGAAAACACACTACCACCCGCAAATTCTTCCCGGGTTATGTTCTCGCCCGCATGGATCTCTACAAGCCCGACGGAGCTCTTGACGAGCGCGTCTGGTACTTCATCAAGGGCATTCAGGGCGTAATCGGGTTCATCGGTGGCAGTGACCGTCCCCAGCCCCTCTCCCAGCAGGAAGTGGACTACATTATGATGCAGACCGCTGAGCCGGAAGAGAAGGCGAAACCGAAAATTCAGTACGAAATCGGTGAAACAGTGCGAATCAAAGACGGCGCTTTCGAAAACTTCGAAGGCATCGTTCGGAAAATCGACGCGGAGCGCGGCAAACTCGAATTGGAAGTCTCCATTTTCGGTCGCTCAACTCCCGTGGAATTGGAATTCTGGCAGGTCGTTCGCGAACAATTATAATGTTCGGTTCGAAGAGTCGTTAATATAATAATGACGTCGTAGCGTGGGAGAGATCCTGACCTCTCTGACCACGTTTACGGAAACGGAGGAACAAATGGCGAAAAAGGTGACAGCGGAGATTCGTTTGCAGATTCCCGCCGGCGCAGCTAATCCGGCACCCCCTGTGGGTCCCGCGCTTGGCCAGGCTGGTGTGAACATCATGGGATTCTGCAAGGAATTCAATGCCGCAACACAGTCGCAGGCCGGAATGATCATTCCGGTTGTGATCACAGTCTACCAGGACCGCTCATTTACGTTTGTGACCAAGTCTCCCCCGGCGGCCGTTCTGATCAAGAAGGTTGCCGGACTGGCTGGCGGATCTCACAATCCCGGACGCGAAAGCGCCGGCAAGATCACCATCAGTCAGATCAAGCAGATCGTCCAGACGAAAAAGAGCGACATCAACGCCCGCAGTGAAGAAGCCGCGATCAAAATCATCGCCGGCACTGCTCGCAGTATGGGAGTTGAGGTGATCGATGGCTAAGAGAAGCAAACTCTACAAATCCCAAATTGCCAAGTACGACAAACAGACAGTCTACTCTCTCATCGAAGCACTGAAGACATTGAAAGACATGCCGGCAGTCAAGTTCGATCAGACTGTTGAACTGTCCTTCAAGCTTGGTGTGGACCCGAAGCAGACGGATCAGACCGTCCGCGGTGCGGTTCCCCTGCCGAAAGGCACCGGCAAGAAGGTCGTCGTTACTGTCATCGCTGATGACGAGGCACTGAAACAGCAGGCGGTCGACGCCGGCGCGGATTTCGTCGGATTCGACGATATCATCGCCAAAATCAAAGGCGGCTGGGTGGACTTCGACGTCCTCATTGCCACGCCGTCCGCGATGAGTCAGGTCCGTCCGCTGGGTCGTCAGCTCGGTCCGAAAGGTCTGATGCCGAACCCGAAGACCGGTACCGTTACCGACAAGATCGGTCACGCGGTCGCGGAGGCAAAAGCCGGACGAGTTGAATTCCGTGCCGACAAGGGCGCCTGCGTTCAGGTTCCCTGCGGAAAGCTTTCGTTTTCCGCTGAAGACCTTGCAGAAAACTGCACGGCTATCATCAAAGCGATCATCAAGGCGAAACCGGCTTCCGCGAAGGGTGTGTACATTCAGAGCTGCACGCTTTCCGCGACCATGACGCCGGGAATCAAAGTTGAAACCCGCGACATCGCGAAGGAGATGGCACAATGAGACCGGAAAAAATCCAGCTCGCCAATGATATCGCAAACCTGATCGTCGGGTCCCAGTATGTCTACTTCATCTCCTACAAAGGACTGAAGAACAAGGAACTCAACCAGTTCCGCGACAAACTGTTCGATGCCGGAGCTGTCTGCCACGTCCTTAAGAACCGCATGGTTCGCAAGGTTGCGGAACTGAACGGCCTGGAAGTCCTCGCAAACGCCAAGATCACCGGTGACACAGCTGTTGTTGTCGGTCAGGGCGATGCGAGTGCGGTGGCGAAAGTCATTGATGATTTCACAACCTCCACAAAGGGTGTGATCGCTCCGAAGTGCGGTTACTTCGAGGGCGCGATGTTGACCGATTCCGAAGTCAAGGCGATTGCGTCTATGCCTTCGAAGGATCAGCTGCGTGCGCAGCTGCTTGGACTCCTTGTTGCTGTACCGACTGGCTTGGTCAGAGTGCTTAACGCCAAGGCTTCCAGCATCGTCAACGTCATTAACGCTTACAAAAACAAGCTTGAAGAAGCAAACTGAACAGAAGTTCAATTACAAAATATACGGAGGACAATATAATGTCTGAGCAGGCAAATGTGGAAGTTTCGCAGGAAATGGAGCAGTTCATCTCCTACGTTGAGAAGCTCTCGGTTCTTGAGCTCTCCAAACTCGTTAAAGCGTTGGAAGAACGCCTCGGCGTGAGCGCTGCGGCTCCGGTCGCCGTTGCTGCGGCTCCGGCTGCTGCCGGTGCGGCTCCTGCCGCTGCTGCTGAAGAGCAGACTGAATTCACGGTCATTCTCGCCGATGCCGGCGCCAGCAAGATCAACGTCATCAAGGAAGTCCGCGCCATCACCGGTCTCGGTCTCAAAGATGCCAAGGATCTCGTTGAAGCCGCTCCGAAGGCTGTCAAAGAAGGCGTTTCCAAAGAAGACGCTCAGAAGATCAAGGAGCAGCTTGAGGCTGCGGGTGCCAAGGTCGAGGTCAAGTAATTGCCTCGCATCTGGTATCTGTATTAAGACTTGATGATTACGGTGGGGAAATTCCCGGGAGGAAGCCCCCGCCGTTTTCTGCGTCTTAAATCATCCCCTGCGATGCGGTCTCCGCACCGCAGGATTTTGTCACATTGAAGATCACCCGATTTTTTGTGTGAACCGCTTACAACAGCTCCTCTCGAATCATTAGCAAGGTGGAATCAATGCCTGAACGTGTGAATTTCGGAAAATTGAAGGAAGTGCTGGAAATACCGGACCTCATCGGTATTCAGATCGACTCCTATAAATCTTTCCTGCAGCTCGACGTCCCGGAAGACCAGCGTAAAAACCAGGGTCTCCAGGAGGTTTTCAACGAAGTCTTCCCAATCGAAAGTTTTGACAAACAGATGGTCCTGGAGTTCGTCTCCTATTCCCTGGGCCTTCCGAAGCAGGATACCGTTGACTGCATCAAAGACGGAAATACTTACAGCGCCTCGCTTCATGTTGATTTCAGATTTAAAAACAAAGACGCCATTGTAAATGAAAACGTCTACATCGGTGAAATCCCGATGATGACCGAACGCGGTACTTTCATTATCAACGGCGCGGAGCGCGTTATCATCAGCCAGCTGCACAGATCTCCGGGCATCTGCTTCGAGAAGACCCGTCACTCCAGCGGAAGAACGCTCTTCTCTTACAGAATCATTCCGGACCGCGGCTCCTGGATGGAAGTCCAGTTCGATATCAATGACCTGATCTATATTTACCTCGACCGCAAGCGCAGACGCCGCAAGTTCCTCATCACAACTTTCCTTCGCGCAATCGGTTACGACACCAACCGGGACATCATCGGTTCCGCTTACGAACTCAAGACCATGACGCCGGGTCAGCTCCTCAAGCAGGATGACATCTCGGCTTATTATACCTTTGAACCCGTTCTCGATTCCAACGGGGTCACTGTCGTTCAGGAATTCCTCCAGCTCAACGAATCCCATGTCAAATCCATGGTCGAAGCAAAAATCAAAAACGTTGAGCTCGCTTACATCCCCGATGGAGATTCCTACCTTATCAACTGTCTCCAGCGCGATCCGGCTCATACCCCGGACGACGCCCTCAAGGAGATTTACCGCAGAATGCGTCCCGGCGATCCCCCGAGCGTCACCAACTCGAAGCAGCTTCTCAAGAGACTTTTCTTCGACGTCAAACGCTATGACCTCGGCATGGTCGGTCGTTACAAACTCAATGAGCGTCTGAAAATCGACGTTCCGCTGAATGAGCGTATTCTTGACAAAGTCGATCTTATGGAAGCGACCAAGTCTCTGATGAAGCTCCGCAGCAATACGGGCGGTCACACCGATGATATCGACCACCTGGGAAGCCGTCGTGTCAGAACTGTCGGCGAACTGCTTCAGAATCACTGCCGCGTTGGTCTCCTCCGTACGGAACGTCTGATCCGCGAGCGTATGGCTCTGCTGAATTCCGATGACACCGGAACAACCCCGTCGAAGCTCATCAACCAGAAGGCTTTCGCCGGAGTGATCCGCGACTTCTTCGCCCGCAACCAGCTTTCGCAGTTCATGGATCAGGTCAACCCGCTTTCCGAGCTGACCAACAAGCGCCGTCTCTCCGCTCTCGGACCCGGCGGTCTGAGCCGCGAACGCGCAGGATTCGAAGTCCGCGACGTTCACAACAGCCATTATGGACGTATCTGCCCGATCGAAACCCCTGAAGGTCCGAACATCGGTCTTATTTCGTCGCTCTCGCTCTATGCGAAGATCAACGAATTCGGTTTCCTCGAAACTCCGTATCGCCGCGTGGAAAACTGCCATGTTACCGATCAGATCGACTATCTTTCCGCTGACAAGGAAGAGCATTTCGTGATCGCTCAGGCAAACGCTCCGCTCGATGAAAACAACAATTTCATCAACCCGACCGTGATGTCCCGTCTGATGGGTGAGCCGGCCGAGCGTCCGCGCGAAGATGTCCAGTACATGGACGTTTCTCCGAAACAGCTCGTCAGCGCCGCCGCAGGACTTGTTCCGTTCCTGGAACACGACGATGCGAACCGCGCTCTGATGGGTTCGAACATGCAGCGCCAGGCCGTCCCGCTGATGGTGACGGAGTCGCCGTATGTCGGAACCGGTCTTGAAAAGAAAGTCGCTTTCGATTCCCGCGCGGTTACCGCTTCCAAGACGAACGGTATCGTTGCAGAAGTTTCCGCTGCTGAAGTTGTCGTGACAACCGACGGCAAGACGAGAAAAGAGACTTCCGATCCGAATCCGGCGGTTTACCGCATGGTCAAGTTCCTGCGCAGCAATGCCGGAACCTGCGTTAACCAGCGGCCGATCGTCCGCAGCGGTCAGGTCGTCAAGATCGGCGATGCAATCGCCGACGGTTCCGCAACGGATCACGGAGAGCTTGCTCTCGGCAAGAACGTTTTCGTGGCGTTCATGCCGTGGTGCGGATATAACTTCGAAGACGCTATCGTGCTCAGCGAGCGTCTTGTGAAAGAGGACGTTTACACCAGCGTTCATGTGGATGAATTCGAGATCACCAGCCGCGAGACCAAACTCGGACCGGAAGAAATCACCCGCGACATTCCGAACGTCAGCGACGAAGTCCTCCGCAACCTCGGGCCCGACGGTGTTGTCCGTCTCGGCGCCGAAGTCAAGCCGGGCGACATTCTCGTCGGCAAGATTACCCCGAAATCCGAAACGGAACTTGCTCCGGAAGAGCGTCTGCTTCGTGCAATCTTCGGTGAAAAGGCCGCAGACGTCAAGGATTCCAGTCTGGTTGTCCCGAGCGGCAAGGGCGGTATTGTGATGGATGTTCGCGTGGAACACGCGAAAGACCCGTCCAGACAGTCTATGACCAAATCTGAGCGCCGCAAACAGATCAAGCACAGCAAGGATCAGTATAAAGAGCAGTATACTGTTCTGATTGATGAGATGACCGAGAAGCTCGAAGCTGTTCTGAACGGACAGAAGCTTCCGTGCCCGATCTATGATACTTCGTCCTCCCGCGACGATGTGATTCTTGTTTCGGCGAACCGCAAGGTTACGACCGCTTCGATCGCAAAACTCGCGAACAAGTACGATTCCTATCGTATGGAAGACTGCGAGATCAAGCATACAATTGACGAGATTATCGGCTCCTACAAATCGCGTTTCGAAAGCATCGAGCGCATGAAAGCCGAATCCATTGACGCTCTTGAGAACGGCGACGGTGACGATCTCGGCGCAATCAAGAAAGTTAAAGTTTACATCGCTTCCAAGCGTAAAGTCCAGGTCGGCGACAAGATGGCAGGACGTCACGGAAACAAGGGTATTGTTTCCCGAATCGTTCCGGTCGAAGATATGCCGTTCCTGCCTGATGGAACGCCGGTTGATATCGTTCTGAACCCGCTGGGTGTGCCGTCCCGAATGAACGTCGGACAGGTTCTTGAAACGCACCTCGGCTGGGCAGCCAAGATGCTCGGCTTCAAGGCGGCAACCCCGGTGTTCGACGGCGTGACGGAAGAGATTATCGTCGATATGATGAAGAAAGCCAACGAGAAGATTACCGAAAAGACCGGTGAAGACTTCAAGTGGGGCTTCCGCGAAATCAACGGCGAACGCGTGTTCGACGGCAAGACCGATCTTTACGACGGACGCACCGGCAACAAGTTCGATCAGCGCGTTATGGTCGGTCAGATTTATATGCTGAAACTCGACCACCTGGTTGCGAACAAGATTCACGCGCGTTCGGTTGGACCGTACTCGCTGGTTACACAGCAGCCTCTGGGCGGTAAAGCTCAGCATGGCGGACAGCGTTTCGGCGAAATGGAAGTGTGGGCGCTCGAAGCTTACGGCGCGGCGCACACACTTCAGGAAATGCTTACCGTCAAGAGCGACGACGTTTCCGGAAGAGCGAAGATTTACGAATCCATTGTCAAGGGACAGAATGTCCTGGAGGCCGGCCGTCCGGAATCCTTCAACGTTCTGCTTAAGGAAATGCAGAGTCTCGGCTTGGATGTACGAACTGTCAAACACTCGGAATTACCGAAGAATGAAACAGCCGGAGGGACTGAACAGTGATTGATAACAGCTATGTTCCCAAAGACAAGGAAATCCCTGCTCGTCAGCAGCAGGGGAATTCCGCTTTCGAGGCGGTCTCCATCAAGGTGGCTTCCCCGGAAGTGATCAGGTCCTGGAGCCATGGGGAAATCAAGAATCCAGAAACCATCAACTACAGAAGCTTCAAGCCCGAAAAGGGCGGTCTCTTCTGCGAGCGCATCTTCGGTCCCCAGCGCGACTGGGAGTGCAACTGCGGAAAATACAAACGTGTCAAGCATAAAGGCATCATCTGCGACCGCTGCGGTGTTGAAGTTACGCTGAGCAAGGTTCGCCGTGAACGTATGGGTCACATCGAACTCGCAGTTCCTGTCTCCCATATCTGGTTCTTCAAGTGTATGCCGAGCCGTATCGGTCTCATGCTTGATATGACGGCCCGCACGCTTGAGCGCATCATCTATTATGAAGACTGGGTTGTCACCGATCCGGGCGACACCCCGCTGACTCTCGGTCAGCCACTCAATGAGATGGACTACCGTCAGGCGCGCGAAGAGTATCAGGATGCGTTCCAGGCAGATATGGGTGCGCCTGCAATCCGTTCTCTGCTTTCGCAGATTGACCTTGAACCGCTCCGTCAGCAGCTCGAAGTTGAATTGACCGGAACAAAAAACAAGGCGATCCGCAAGAAACTCTCCAAGAGACTGCGTCTCGTGGAAGGTTTCCAGAGAAGCAATTCCCGTCCGGAATGGATGATCCTCGAAGTTCTTCCTGTGATTCCGCCGGATCTGCGTCCTCTCGTTCCGCTGGAAGGCGGCCGTTTCGCGACCTCCGACCTGAACGACCTCTACCGCAGAGTCATTAACCGCAACAACCGTCTGAAAAACCTGCTTCAGCTTCGTACCCCGGAAGTCATTATCCGCAACGAAAAGCGTATGCTTCAGGAAGCGGTCGACGCTCTTCTGGACAACGGACGCCACGGTCGTGCCGTCACCGGCGCCGGAAACCGTGCTCTGAAGTCCCTCAGCGATATGCTGAAAGGCAAGCAGGGACGTTTCCGTCAGAACCTGCTCGGTAAACGTGTTGACTACTCCGGACGTTCGGTCATCGTTGTCGGTCCTGAACTGAAACTCGCACAGTGCGGTCTTCCGAAGAAGATGGCGCTTGTTCTGTTTGAACCGTTCATTATCCGCCACCTCAAAGGTCGCGGTTATGCTCACACCGTCCGCAGCGCAAAGAAAATGATCGAACGCGGAGAGTCGGTCGTCTGGGATATTCTCGAAGAGGTGACCAAAGGACATCCGGTCATGCTCAACCGTGCGCCGACCCTGCACAGACTTTCGATTCAGGCGTTCGACCCGATCCTCATTGAAGGTTCGGCGATCCGTCTGCATCCTCTGGTCTGTACTGCGTTCAACGCGGACTTCGACGGTGACCAGATGGCGGTTCATGTTCCGCTGTCCCCGGCTGCACAGCTCGAGTGCAAACTCCTGATGCTCTCTTCGAACAATATCTTCTCGCCTGCAAACGGCAAGCCGATCATGACCCCGACGCAGGATATTACGCTCGGTTCGTATTATCTGACGATTGAGCCGCGCAATCCCGCGAAGGCGAGAGCGTTCAAGGATGTTCACGAAGTGCTGTTTGCTCTGCACCTCGGACATATTCATATCCATGATGCGATCCGCATCCCGAACCCGGATTACGGAGTGGAAACGCCGCACGGCAATTCCAAAGACCGTTTCCTTCTGACGACTGCCGGCCGCTGCATTTTCAACGCCATCTGGGACAAGAGCCTCGGATTCTACAACGGCGTTGCCAAGAAGAAACAGCTCGGCTCCCTTATCGCGGAGGCTTATGCGCACATCGGTCATCAGAAGACCGTCGAACAGCTCGACCGTCTGAAAAACCTCGGCTACGAGTACGCGACTGTCGCCGGATTCTCCATCTCCATTGCGGACATGGTGGTCCCGAAACAGAAAGGCGAACTGATTGCGAAGGCGCGCGCCGAGATCGACAAGATCAACGACCAGTACAACAAGGGTGCTCTCACCCAGCTGGAACGTTATCACAATATTATTGATACGTGGACCAAGACCAGTAACGCGGTTGCCGAGTCGCTGTTCCAGGAACTCGAAGGCATCAGCAAGAAGGAGATCAACCCTGTCTACTGCATGCTCGATTCCGGAGCTCGAGGCAGTAAAGACCAGATCCGTCAGCTTGCCGGTATGCGCGGACTGATGGCAAAGCCGTCGGGCGATATTATCGAACGTCCGATTCTGTCGAACTTCCGTGAAGGTCTCTCCGTTCTCGAATACTTCATCAGTACCCACGGCGCCCGCAAGGGTCTCGCAGATACCGCTCTGAAGACCGCTGACTCGGGTTACATGACCCGTAAGCTCGTCGACGTTGCGCAGGATATCATCTGCCGTGCGGAAGATTGCGGAACGATGAAGGGTATCTGGATCAGCGCAATCGTCGAAGGCGACGATGTGATGCTGCCGCTGAAGGCACGTCTGATCGGTCGCTGCAGCGCCCAGGATATCCGCGACCCGATCTACGAAGACGGACGTCTTCTGGTCAAGGCCGGACAGGAATTCACTCCGGAACTTGCAGACCTGATCGAGAAACGCAACATTCAGCGTGTTCTGATCCGCTCGGTTCTCACCTGCGAAATCGAGCATGGCGTTTGCGTGAAGTGCTACGGCCGCAACCTCGCCAGCGACAGAATGGCGGAGATCGGCGATGCTCTCGGTATTATCGCGGCACAGTCCATCGGTGAGCCGGGAACCCAGCTGACCATGAGAACATTCCACATCGGCGGTACTGCAACTTCCAAGTACACCAAGCCGGAAATTGTAGCGAAGACCGATGGAACGGTCCGTTTCGAAAACATCCGTACCGTTGAAAATGAACATGGCGAAACCGTTATCGTCAACAAGAACGGCTTCATTGTGATTTACGACGCCGCCAAGGCGAAAGAGCTCGAGGAAAAGGCGCGCGAGCGCGCAAAACTCGAAGCGGAAGTCATCGGCGCGTTCTACAACCGCGACTACGATTACTGGGCGGACGCCGTCAAAGAGGCGGAAATCGACCGCTATACGGCTGAAGTCGGAGCTGTTCTCTATAAGAAGGACGGCGAGAAGGTCAAGACGAATGACCGTATCGCCACGTGGGATTCCTCTCACCTCCCGATCATTGCGGAAGACGCCGGTACGGTTGAACTGCTTGATTTGATCGAGAACGTGACATTGAACCGTACGGAGCGCGGCGGCAACGAGGAAATCACCGTTATGCCCCACCGTGAAGACCTGCATCCGCAGATCGTCATCAAGGATAAAGCGGGCGAAGTCCTTTCCTACTATCCGCTGCCTGCCGGTGCGTTTATCATGACGAAGAAGGGCGTGAAGGTGCGTCCGGGCGTTGTGCTCGCACGTGTTCCGCGTCAGCAGCTCAAGAACAAGGACATCACAGGCGGTCTTCCGCGTGTTGCCGAATTGTTCGAAGCCCGCACCCCGAAAGAGGTTGCCGATATCGCGAAGATCGACGGTCTTGTTGAACTTGGAAAAGTTCAGCGCAGCCGCCGTCAGATCATCATCCGCGATCCGGACACCAACGAGTTCGAGGAGCACAGCATTCCGACGAACAAGCACCTGTTTGTTGCGAAGGGCGACTATGTGAAGAAAGGCCAGAAGCTGACCGGCGGATCGATTGTTCCGCAGGTGATGCTGTCGGTCTGCGGTTCCCAGGAACTTCAGCGTTACCTAGTGAACGAAATTCAGACGGTTTACCGGTCTCAGGGTGTGGAAATCAACGACAAGCACATTGAGATCATCATCCGTCAGATGATGCAGAAAATCCGTATTACCGAGCAGGGATCGACGCAGTTCCTTGCCGGTGAACAGGTTGATAAGTACGACTTCCAGCGTGCGAATGAAGAGGCGAGAGCCAAAGGACTCGCACCTGCGGAAGGCGAACCGGTACTGCTGGGAATAACAAAAGCCTCGCTGGAAACCGACAGCTTCATTTCGTCGGCATCGTTCCAGGATACGACACGTATTCTGACCGACGCCGCGACACTGGGCAAGGTTGACTTCCTGCGCGGTTTCAAGGAAAATGTTATTACCGGACACCTCATTCCCGCGGGAACCGGCTCGGAGAAATTCCAGCGTCTCATGCCTGAAAAACTGGCGGAACCGCTTCCGCCGGAAATCGACGTTCTCGAAGCTGACGAAGACGACGGTTACGAGAACGAGGAAGACCAGCTCCAGGAAGAGTACATTTACGATTCCGAGGAAGCCGGAAACGATCTGGAAGAAGAAACCGCCGTGCCTGAAGATGGTGCGGATGAGGAAGAATAAGGCGAAAAAAGCTGAAAAAATAAAAAAAAGTTTCCCTTATACTTGAAAAACAGCAAACAGTGCGTTATATTAAACGCCTGTTTGCTGTACTAAAGTGTAAAGGACACAGGTGAAGGAAAAAAGATGCCGACAATCAACCAACTGGTAAAGGCCGGTCGCAGACCGAAAGTCGCCAAGAGCAAATCGAAAGCTCTTACAAAATGCCCGCAGAGACGTGGAGTCTGCCTGCAGGTTACAACAAGAACGCCGAAGAAGCCGAACTCCGCGCTGCGTAAAATCGCGAAGGTTCGTCTTACGAACGGTCAGGAAATTACCGCTTACATCGGCGGCGAGGGACACAACCTTCAGGAGCACTCCGTTGTTCTCGTGAAGGGCGGTCGTGTTCGTGACCTCCCCGGTGTTCGTTATCACATCGTCCGCGGTGCGCTTGACAGTCTTGGCGTTGAAGGCCGTAAACAGGGCCGTTCCAAGTACGGAGCCAAAGTGCCGAAGGCCGGCGAAGCAGCAGGCAAAAAGAAAAAATAATCAGGATGAAGTGAAATGAGAAGACGTAAAATCACGAAAAGAGTGCTGATTCCCGATGTCAAGTACAACAGCGAGCTCGTTGCCCGCCTGATCAATACCATCATGCGCAACGGCAAGAAGTCTGTTGCTCAGAGCATCGTTTATGGTGCTTTCGATCAGCTCAAGGCAAAGAAAAAAGACATGGAGCCGCTTGAGGTCTTCATTCAGGCTGTTGAGAACATCAAGCCGAAAGTCGAAGTCAAGAGCCGTCGAGTCGGCGGAGCTACCTATCAGGTTCCCATCGATGTTCCGGCGGAACGTCAGGTCGCTCTCGCAATGCGCTGGATCACAACCTATTCCCAGGCTAAAAAGGGAAAATCCATGACGGATGCTCTCGCTTCCGAGCTTCTTGATGCATTCGACAACCAGGGCGCTTCCATTAAGAAGAAGGAAGATACGCACAAGATGGCGCAGGCCAACAAGGCTTTTGCCCATTACAGATGGTAATCTCAACACAACATGCTCATTGAAAGACTGAACTATGACAGCAGAATCAGAACATATCTGTAACGAGTCTCCGAAGCGCGTTGCCTCGATTCACGAAACGCGTAATATCGGAATTATGGCTCACATCGATGCGGGAAAGACGACTCTTTCCGAACGTATCCTTTTCTACACCGGCAAGACCCACAAGATCGGTGAGGTTCATGACGGTGCCGCAACGATGGACTGGATGGTTCAGGAACAGGAACGCGGTATCACGATTACTTCCGCAGCGACAACCTGTTTCTGGATGCGTCACGGCAAGAAACACAGAATCAACCTCATCGACACCCCGGGACACGTGGACTTCACTGCTGAAGTGGAGCGTTCTCTGCGCGTTCTCGACGGCGCGGTCGGCGTCTTCTGCGCGGTCGGCGGCGTTCAGCCCCAGTCCGAAACCGTGTGGCGTCAGGCCAAGAAGTATCATGTTCCCTGCATGGCATTTGTGAACAAGATGGACCGTACCGGCGCGAACTTCTTCAAAGTTGTTGAAGATATGCGCAAGAAACTCAAAGTCAATGCAACCCCGCTTGAGATTCCGATCGGCGCTGAAGCAGACTTCTCCGGTCTGATCGACGTCCTCGAAATGAAGGCCATCAAGTTCAACGGCGACAACGGTGAAAATCCGCTGCCGATCGACATTCCGGAAGACATGATGGATCTTGCCAAGCAGTATCATGACGAACTCGTTGAGAAAGTCGCCGATTTCGATGATGATATCGCAATGCGCTTCCTCGACGGCGAAGATATCCCCGCCGAAGAGCTCCGTCCGATCATCCGTAAGGCGGTTCTCGCCGGAAAACTCGTTCCTGCGTTCTGCGGTTCAGCTTTCAAGAACAAAGGTGTTCAGTCCCTCCTCGACGCAGTGGCTGACTACCTCCCGTCCCCGGTTGACATTTGGGAAACCGTCGGACACAACCCCTACAACATGGAAGAGACGGTCTCCGTTCATTGCGGCGACGATCAGCCCTTCACCGCTCTCGCGTTCAAGATTGCGACCGACCCGTATGTCGGCAAGCTCTTCTTCTTCCGAATTTATTCCGGAACGGCGACCTGCGGACAGACGCTTCTCAACCCGCGTACCGGCAAGCAGGAGCGTTTCGGACGTCTGCTTCAGATGCACGCGAACTCCCGCGAAGAGCGCGAGCAGATCTTCTGCGGCGACATTGCCGCGGCTGTCGGTCTGAAGAACGTCACCACCGGTGATACTCTCTGCGATGAGAAGTTCCCGATCGTTCTCGAATCCATGCACTTCCCGGATCCGGTTATCTCGATCGCCGTCGAGCCGAAAACCACAGCGGATCGCGACAAGCTTTCCAACGCGCTGATCGCTCTCGCTCAGGAAGACCCGACCTTCACGATCAAGTCTGACCAGGAAACCGGACAAACGATTATCTCCGGTATGGGTGAGCTCCACCTCGAAATCATCATGGACCGTCTGGTTCGTGAGTTCCACGTGGAAGCAGTTGCCGGTCAGCCGGAAGTTGCCTACCGTGAAGCGATGCTCAAGCCTGCTTCCTACGACTCCAAGTTTGTCCGTCAGTCGGGCGGCCGCGGTCAGTACGGACATTGCGTGCTCAACGTCCAGCCGATGGAACAGGGACACGGTGTCACGGTTCAGAACAAGATCGTCGGCGGTGCGATTCCGAAGGAATTCATCAAGCCGATCGAGCAGGGTATCCGTGAAGCTGCGCAGACGGGTGTTCTTGCGGGCTATCCGATCATCGACTTCAATGTTGATATCGTTGACGGATCCTACCACCCGGTTGACTCCTCGGAAATGGCGTTCAAGATCGCTGCTTCGATGGGTCTGAAAGAGGCTGCGAAGAAGGCGGGACTCTGCCTCCTTGAGCCGATTATGAAAGTCGAAGTCACCTGCCCGGATGAAAACCAGGGCGATATCATCGGTGACATTACGAAACGTCGTGGTCAGATTGCGGAACTGACGCCGGAAAACGGTTCGACGAAGATTGTTGCGAACGTTCCGCTGTCCGAGCTCTTCGGTTACGCGACTGCGATCCGCTCCCTGTCCAAGGGCCGCGCATCGTATGTGATGGAACCGAGCGTGTTCGAACGAGTCCCGACTCAAGTCCAAGAAAAAATTGTGGAGAAGAATAAGAAATGAGCACAAAACCGAGTGCAAAAGCCGTACAGAAGATCCGTATCAAACTTCAGGCGTACGAACACCGTATTCTTGATCAGTCTGTTGCGGAGATTCTTAACACCGCCCGCAAGACGGGTTCGATGGTTGCGGGACCGATTCCGCTTCCGACCCGTATTCAGCGTTACACCGTGAACCGCTCTCCCCATGTTGACAAGAAGTCCATGGATCAGTTCGAGAGCCGCACACACAAGCGTCTTATGGATATCATCAATCCGACGGCGAGAACAGTGGATGAGCTGAAGAAGCTGAATCTTCCTGCCGGTGTTGATATTTTATTGAAGGTTGGAAAATAATTCCAATGAAAACACTCCGGTTCGGGGAATCCGTTCCTGAGCCGGAGCAAAAAAGCTTGGGCACCAAGGCCTTTTCCGAGAGGGCAAGTGCCCGGAAGGAGCAGAATGAAAGGTATTATCGGAAAGAAAGTCGGTATGACTCAGGTCTACGACGAGAAGGGAACACTTGTTCCGGTTACGGTCATTGAGGCCGGACCCTGCGTCGTTCTTGACGTCAAGACACAGGAGAGGGACGGCTATACGGCTGTTCAGGTTGGATTCGGCTCTCGCAAAGTCAAAAATGTCACGAAACAGGTACTCGGTACGGTGGTCAAGGCCGGATTGGAGAAGAATCCGCCGGCGGTGATCAAGGAGTTCCGCACAGAAGGCGATTGCAGCCTCGAAGTCGGCGCCGTTGTGAAGGCGGATATCTTCGCGGCAGGTGAATTCCTCGACATCACCGGAACCACCAAAGGCAAAGGCTACAACGGCGTTATGGTTCGTCATCACTTCAAAGGCGGACGTGACGGACACGGCGGCGGCTGGCACAGAAAGCCGGGCTCCATCGGTTGCCGTGAATGGCCTGGCAACATCATCAAGGGCAAGAAAATGGCGGGTCAGCTGGGCAATGCTTCCAGAACCGTCCAGAATCTGCGAATCGTCAGCGTCTCGGCAGAGGAAAACCTGCTGTTCGTGAGAGGCGCCGTCCCGGGACCGAATGGCGGAACTCTGTTCGTCAAGCAGGCCAAGAAGAAATAATCCGCGGCGGATAACCTCAACTACTAAACAACAGGTGAAACAATGTCCATGAATATTGACATCTTCAATATCAAGGGAGAGAAAGTCGGCGACTACACGCTTGATGATTCCTGCCTTGAATTTGACAAAGGTGCACAGGCAGTGCACGATACAGTGGTCGGCTTCCTCGCGGAACTCCGCGCAGGCACGGCGTCCACCAAGACCAGAGCGGAAGTCTCCGGCAGCGGCAAGAAGCCTTTCAAGCAGAAAGGTCTCGGTCGTGCACGTGCCGGCAGCACGAGAAACCCGGTCTGGCGTCACGGCGGTGTTGCGTTCGGTCCCAAGCCGCGCAGCTTCGCATTCAAACTCAACGCCAAGGTCAAACAGCTTGCTCTCAAGCGCTCCTTCTCCGAAAAGGTGAAAGAGGGTGCGGTCATCGTTCTGGAGAACTTCGAACTTCAGGATGCCAAGACCAAGAGCGCTGCAGCCGTTCTGAAAGCCTTCAAGGCGGATGCCGCCAAGGTTCTCATCGCGGTCAAGGAATATGAAGAGAATCAGCTCAGAGCTACGGGCAACCTGCCGCTCGCGATCCTCATCAAAGCCGCATCGGTGAATACCTATCAGGTAGTCTACTCCGATAAGCTGATGTTCACCAAAGAAGCGCTCGACGAATTCGTCAAGCGTCTCGCTTGAGCAGAGGAGACACGGTAAAATGTCCAAAGCTTTTGAAACCATTCGTAATATTCTCGTAACCGAGAAGAGCGCGGTTCTGAAAGAAGCCAACCAGTACGCTTTCAAGGTGGCTCCCAAGGCAACCAAACTTGAGGTCGCCGACGCGATCGAGGAAATCTATCCCGGCGTGAAGGTGAAATCCGTCAACATCATGACCTGCAAAGGCAAGATGAAACGTTCCGGCAGATCCCCCATTCCGGGCAAGCGCCCCGACTGGAAGAAGGCCGTCGTTTCCCTCGCCGAAGGCTCGATCGACCTCGCGTAAGGAGTTAACACATGCCTACAAAATCTTTTAATCCGATTACCAAGAGCCGCAGATACATCACGGTTCTGGATTATTCCGAACTGACGCGCACCACGCCGCAGAAGAGCCTTACCAAAGGCAAAAAGTCCACCGGCGGACGTAACAGCGCGGGCAGAATCACCACCCGCTTCCGCGGTAACGGCAACAAGCGCCGCTACAGAATGATCGACTTCAAGCGCACCAAAGACGGTGTGCCCGCAGTCGTTCAGCAGATTGAGTACGATCCGAACCGCTCCGCATTCATCGCTCTTCTGGCGTATGCGGACGGCGAGAAGAGCTATATTCTCGCTCCGGAAGGTCTGACGGTCGGTCAGACGGTTGTTTCCGGCGAACAGGCGGAAATCAAGCCGGGCAACGCCATGGCTCTCCGCAACATCCCGGTCGGTCTTGAAATCCACTGCATCGAGTTTGTCCCCGGACGCGGCGCCAAGATGGTCCGTTCCGCCGGACAGGTTGCGCTGCTCCGTTCCAAAGACGGCGACTACGCGCAGGTCAAGCTCCCCAGCGGTGAAGTCCGTCTCGTCAATCTCGCCTGCAAAGCGACGATCGGCAAGGTCGGCAACGGCGACCACATGAACGTCTCTCTCGGCAAGGCCGGCAAGAAGCGTTACCTCGGCAAGAGACCGCACGTCCGCGGACTTGCGATGAACCCGGTCGACCATCCGATGGGCGGCGGTGAAGGCAGAACAAGCGGCGGCGGTCATCCCGTTTCGCCCTGGGGTCAGCTTGCCAAAGGCAAGAAGACACGCTGCCCGAGAAAGAACAGCAAACGCTTCATCGTTGAACGGAGGAAGAAATAATGCCCAGATCTATCAAAAAAGGTCCCTTCGTGGACTATTACCTGATCGAGAAGATCGAGAAAATGGACAAATCCGGCAAGAAGGCCCCGATCAAGACCTGGTCCCGTCGTTCGATGGTGATTCCGGATTTTGTCGGACATACCTTCAATGTGCATAACGGCAAGTCCTTTGTTTCCGTGTTCGTCACGGAAAATATGGTTGGACACAGACTCGGCGAGTTTGCTCCCACCCGTACATTCAAAGGTCACGGCGTTGTCAGCGGCAAGACTGTCTGATGATCTCTTACTGATCGGAAAAACCGGTTCCTCTCGGGGAGCCGGTTTTTTTTTCACTTTCTCCGAAAACGATTTGAAACACTCATTTTTTGTGATAAATTTATGAGTTTTACCGAGAGGGATTGAGAATGAGTGCCTTATTAGACCGCGTGAACGGTCCGCAAGATATAAAAAATATGTCGCAGGCGGAGCTCCTGCAGCTCTGTGATGAGCTCCGCAGCAATATCATTTCCGTTGTTTCCAGAAACGGCGGACACCTCGCGCCCAATCTCGGAGTGATTGAACTGACGGTTGCGCTTCACCGAGTCTTCAACAGCCCGGAGGATAAGATCATCTGGGACGTGGGGCATCAGTCCTATTCCCACAAGATTCTTACCGGACGGTTCAAACGTTTCCCGACGATCCGCCAGTACGGAGGACTTTCCGGATTCCAGCAGCCCGTGGAGTCGGAGCATGATGCGTTCGTTACCGGTCATGCTGGAGTCGCGCTCTCTTCGGCGATGGGGCTGGCCGCGGCAAATGAGGCGGAAGGACGCAAGGACGCCAAAGTCGTTGCGGTCGTCGGCGACGGCGCGCTCGGAAACGGTGTTTCCCTGGAGGCACTCAACAATATCCGCGAGCTCAAACGGAATCTGATTCTGGTTATCAATGACAATAAAATGTCGATTTCAAAAAGCGTGGGAACGATTTCCACGCACCTGACGCGGATCATTACGGGACGCGGCTACAATCATTTCAAATCTTATGTCAAGTATGTTCTCCGCAAACTGCCGTTCGGTTCGGCGGTGATTCATTTCATCAGCCGCGTGGAAGAGCTGACAAAACATCTGCTTGTTTCGAGCGTGTTTTTCGAAGAGATGGGGTTCAAGTACGTGGGGCCGATCGACGGACATGATTTGCCCTCCCTTATCAGCCACTTCGAGAAGATTCGCGAGATTACGGCGCGTCCGATTGCTGTTCATGTGATCACGGAAAAGGGACATGGCTGCAAGTATGCAATCTCTTCGCCGGAAAAGTTCCACGGGGTTCCCGCGTTCGATCCGGTGACGGGCGAGTTGAAGGTCGGGCCGAAAAGCACTTATTCATTCTCTGCGGCGTTCGGCGATTCGCTGATTGCGCTGGCGGAAAAACATCCGGAAGTCGTTGCGCTTACTGCCGCAATGTCGAGCGGAACGGGGCTTTCCAAATTTGCGAAACAGTTCCGCGACCGCTTTTATGACGTCGGAATCGCGGAAGAGCATTGTGTCGCTTTTGCGGGCGGGCTTGCCGCGGGCGGGCTGCGTCCGGTGGTTGCGATCTATTCCACATTTCTTCAGCGAGCTCTCGACTGCGTGTTCCATGATATCTGTCTTCAGAACCGTCCGGTGATTTTTGGCGTTGACCGGGCAGGGGCGGTGGAGGACGGACCGACGCATCACGGAATCTACGACTTGCCGTTCCTGCTCGGAATGCCGGGACTTGCGATCCTCTGTCCGCGCGATGCAACTGAACTGCGTGAGATGCTGTTTGCCGCATACGAGCACAATGCGCCTGTCATGCTCCGCTATCCGCGCTCCGATGCATCGGATATTGAGGTTCCGCGCGCACCGTTCGTCTGGGGAAGGGCGGAAGTCGTGGCGGAGGGAACGGAAGTTTCCATCTGGTCGGACGGGCGTGAACTGCTGACCGCACTTGCTTCCGCCGCGCTTTTGCGGGCGAAAGGGGTGAGCGCGGCGGTCGTCAACACGCGCTTTCTGAAACCGTTCGATTCGGAGCTGCTTCTGCATGAGGCGGAAAACAAACTGCTGGTGACGATCGAGGACAGTCAGCATTCGGGCGGGCTCGGACGGATTGTCAATGATCTGCTGGTCGGGAACCCGAACAAGGGCGTGCTTCATTTCAGCTGGCCGGAGGGGATCCTGCCGCATGGATCCGTGCGGATTCTGCGTGAAAACAACGGGATGCTGCCGGAAAGCATTGCTTCCGCAGTTCTGAAAAAACTCGGGCGGGACGCATGAAGAACGGAGCGGCGGTTTTTCTGATTCTTTCCGGCGCGGCCGCGGCGCTGCTTTCATCATTTGTTTTTCTTTATTTCAATATGATCGGACTGGAACCGGCGTTTTTCAAAACGTTCTACACCGATCTGGTTCCCTCCGCGGCAATTGCTCCGCTGGCTCTGCTTTCGCTTCTCGCGGGATTCATTGTTCAGCGCAAGACGGAGGAGAAAGCTCCGGCGGTTGCACGTGCGGTGCTGCCGGCGTGGCTGCTGTTCCCGCTTCTGCCGTTTCCGTGCTTTTTCAGCGTGACGGCATTTATTTTCATCGCGATGATTGTGACGTGGCGGATTGCGCAGGTCTGCGGCTGGCATTTTTCGGCATGGAAGCGGACTCCGACACTGCTTGTGCTTGCGGCCGGAACGCTGACGGGGCTCGCGTGGGGAATCTACATGCAGAACGAATCGTTCAACCGTCTGTGGTTCACTTACACCGACTGGACGGAGTATTACGAGGGATACCTGCGACTGCGGCATTCGCTCGGCAGACCGCTGATGTTCCTCTACAATGCGGGGCATTTCAATCCGCTCCCGAACATTCTGATCACTCCGTTCGTGGCACTGTTTCCGGATCCGCGGACTCTGTTCGTCCTGAATTCGATCTTTATCTATGTTCTGATTCCGATGTGGTACTGGCTGGCGCGGACGCTGGGATTCGGACGCTGTCCGGCGGTTCTGACGGCGCTGGCGCTGATGCTTCACTTTACTGTTCCGAATCTGAACCTGTCGCTCTTCTACGGGTTTCATCCGATTGTGATGTTCCCGGCGCTGCTTGCGGCGTTTTACTGTTTCTACCGCAAGGGGAACCGAACCGGCGCTGGCGTTTGCTTTGTACTGATTCTGCTTTTGCAGGAGACTACGGCGGTGTTCTGGTTCGGCTGGGGAATTTACCTGATTCTGAAACGGCGGTACTGGCAGGGGGTGCTGCTTGCGGTGTTTTCGTGCGCATGGTTCGCGTTTACGGTGAAGGTGATCTGCCCGGCGGTGAAACGGATTCTTTACGACATGCCGGAATCATGGAACAGCAATTATGTGCAGACTTTCCATTATGCAGAGCTTGGCGGATCGATTACAGACATTCTGCTTGCTCCGTTTGTGCGGACAGTTCCGTTTCTGGAGAAGCTCTGCAATCCGCTGAACTTTGCGTTTGCGGGAGTGATTCTGCTGGCGTTTTTCCCTCTGGCAACTGCGGCGCCGCGTCTGCTTGCGGCGTCCCTGCCGCTGCTGCTTGGAATTTTTATGATGGGCGGGGCGGATGCTCTGAATATTTCAATGTGGTATCAGACGGAAATTTTTGCGATTCTGGCGGTTGCGAGCGCGGCGGGGTATCTGAGTTTCCGGCGGAACGGGAATGTCTGCATGGTTCCGTTTGCGGTCGGAATTCCGAGGTATTCAAGGCGCAGACGTGCGACTGCGGCGGTGTTTGCTGTGCTTGCGGGGATGGTGCTGTGCGGCGTGTTTTTCGGCAGACTTCCGGTCGGAAAGTATGCGTTCAGCCGGATTCAGGAGCGCCCGGACTGCTCGGAACTGATTGCGGAAATCAAATCGAAAATGCTGCCGGATGCGTTTGTGCTGACGAACAGACAGATGCAGATTCATTTTATCGGGCGTTCGGGGAACATCATGGAGGCGGCGGAGCCGTTCCGGGCGGATTACGTGCTGACATATCTGGATGACCTGCATGTGGATTTTGAGAAGAACCGCGCTCTGTATGAACGGATGAAGCTTGAGCCCGGCTATGAAACGGTTTTGTCCCATGAGGTTCGCGGCTGCAATCTGATTCTGTACCGGAAGAAGTAAGAGGCAATTTTTGAATTCCGGCAGTTGTATTTTCTGAAATCCGGTGTATATTTCCGGTTGAAAAAATTCCGTTTTACACACCTACATTAAGGAGGAAAAAATGCAGTTTACTCACGAAGTCGAGCAGATGTGCTGTGTCGCGAAGGGTCCGAAGAACCCGCCGGCGCCGATTCCGCAGGAAGGCGGATGGACCCACGTCAAAGAAGTCAACCAGATCTCCGGTCTCACCCACGGTGTGGGCTGGTGCGCACCGCAGCAGGGCGCATGCAAACTTACGCTGAACGTCAAGGACGGCATCATTCAGGAAGCTCTGGTCGAGACGATCGGCTGCTCCGGCATGACGCATTCCGCGGCTATGGCGGCAGAAATTCTTCCGGGCAAGACGATTCTCGAAGCCCTGAACACCGACCTTGTCTGCGACGCGATCAACACCGCGATGCGCGAACTCTTCCTCCAGATCGTTTACGGACGCACCCAGACAGCGTTCTCCGAAGGCGGACTTCCGATCGGAGCCGGACTCGAAGACCTCAAGCAGCTCCGTTCCATCACCGGAACGATGTACAGCACCGCTGAAAAGGGCGTCCGCTATCTCGAAATGGCGGAAGGCTATGTCACCGGTCTCGCACTCGACGACGAAAGCAAGGTCATCGGCTACCAGTTCGTCAACCTCGGCAAGATGATGGAATTCGTCAACAAGTCCACCCCGGAAGATCTGGAAAAGATGAATGTCAAAGACTTCGTCGCGAAGTTCCAGAAGACCTATGGCCGCTTCGCCGACGCCGCCAAAGTCATCAACCCGCGCAAAGCATAAGGAGTCGTTACCATGGCACTGTTTGAAAGCTATGAACGCCGCATCAATCAGATCAACAAATTTCTGAACGACAACGGCATTGCTTCCATCGAGGAAGCGGAAAAGATCTGCAAGGCGAAAGGTCTCGACATCTATCAGCGCGTCAAAGACATCCAGCCGATCTGCTTTGAGAACGCCTGCTGGGCATACCTCGTCGGCGCGGCTGTCGCAATCAAGCGCGGCCAGACCGTCGCTTCCGAAATCGCGAAGACCCTCGGCGAAGGTCTCCAGTCCTTCTGCATCCCCGGCTCCGTCGCGGATGACCGCAAAGTCGGTCTCGGACACGGCAATCTCGCTTCCATGCTCCTCGAAGAAAAAACCAAATGCTTTGCGTTCTGCGCAGGTCACGAATCCTTCGCGGCCGCGGAAGGTGCGATTGGTCTCGCAAAGTCCGCAAACAAAGTCCGCAAGGAACCGCTCCGCGTTATCCTGAACGGTCTCGGCAAGGACGCTGCGGAAATCATCTCCCGCATCAACGGCTTCACGCATGTTGAAACCAGATTCGACTACAAGACCGGCAAGCTCAACGTCACCAAGGAGAAAGCTTACTCCAAGGGCGAACGCGCCGCCGTCCGCTGCTATGGCGCCGACGACGTCCGCGAAGGCGTTGCGATCATGTGGAAGGAAGATGTGGATATCGCGATTACCGGAAACTCCACGAACCCGACCCGCTTCCAGCACCCGGTCATGGGTACCTACAAGAAAGAGCGTCTTGAGGCTGGCAAGCCCTTCTTCTCCGTTGCTTCCGGCGGCGGAACGGGACGTACCCTTCACCCGGACAACATGGCTGCCGGCCCGGCCTCTTACGGCATGACCGACACCATGGGCAGAATGCACTCCGACGCTCAGTTCGCCGGATCCTCCTCCGTTCCGGCTCACGTCGAAATGATGGGTCTGATCGGCATGGGCAACAACCCGATGGTCGGCGCTTCCGTCGACGTCGCCGTTGCTGTCGCCCAGGCGATGAAAGCGTAATTCACGCTTCTCATAAAGCATTCAAGCCGTCCGCGCAGATTTTCCGCGCGGACGGCTTTTTTTATTCGTTTTTTTGTGTTTGTGTTCAGACGGAGAGATAGCTTGTGATCTTCTCCACATCGAAGTTGCCGCGGGTATCCTCGCGGACAAAGCGTCCGGATTCAATGACATACATCTTGTCGGCAATGTCGATGGTGAAACTGAGCACCTGTTCGGAGACCACGATGGCAAGGTCTTTCGAGAGCTTGAGGTCGTTGATCTGCCGGGCTAGATCCTTGATGATTGACGGCTGAATGCCTTCGGTCGGTTCATCGAGAATCAGCACGCGCGGCTCGGCGACGAGGGCGCGGGCGATCGCAAGCTGCTGCTGTTGTCCGCCGGAGAGATTTCCGGCTTTTCTTCCGCGCATCTTGCAGAGAACATCAAAGATGCTGTAGACTTCGGTCCGGAGCTGGACCCAGTGTTCCTTGATGCGCAAACCCGCGCGGATGTTTTCCTCAACCGTGAGGTTGGAGAAGACGTGGCGTCCCTGCGGAACAAAGGCGATGCCGTTTTCGACATGCCGGTAGCTTTCCAGAAAAGTGACGTCGGTTCCGTTGACCTCGACTTTTCCGGATTTCGGGGGAACCATGCCGATAAGACTCTTGAGCAGGGTTGATTTGCCCATGCCGTTGCGTCCCATAACGGCGACGATTTCGCGCGGCTTGACTTCAAAACTGACATCGTGGACGATATGGCTCTGCCCGTACGCCACATTCAGATTTTCCACTTTCAACATGGGAGTTCTCCTTTCTCTCAGTGACCGAGATAAACGTCAATGACGGTTTTGTTGGTTTCAACGTCCTTCATGGAACCCTCTGCAATGACTTTGCCGTGATGCAGAACGGTGACGCGGTCGGCGATGGCGCGGACGAAGTTCATGTCATGTTCAATGACGAGAACCGAGCGTCGCTTGCGGATTTTGTCCAGCAGGAGCGCGGTCTGATGCCGTTCCTCAATGGTCATTCCGGCGACTGGTTCATCGAGCAGAATGAGTTTCGGGTCGGCGATGAGGAGCATTCCGATCTCCAGCCACTGCTTCTGTCCGTGGCTCAGCAGTTCTCCGGGAGTGTCGAGCTTGTCGCCGAGCATGATTTCATCGGCGACTTCGCGGATGCGGGCTTCGATCTCCGGAGTTTTCCGGAAGAGAATCGAGCCGAGCACGGTGCGTCCGGCGGGGTAGGAAACCTCCAGGTTTTCGCGCACGGTCAGCTCCGGATAGATGGACGGAGTCTGGAATTTGCGTCCGACTCCGGCCTTGACGATATCCTGTTCCGCAAGCTTTGTGAGTTCAGTTCCTTCAAAGCGGATGCTTCCGGAGGTCGGCTTCGTCTTGCCGCAGATGAGGTCGAGAAGCGTGGTTTTGCCTGCGCCGTTGGGACCGATGACGACGTGGACCGTTCCGCGGGTGAGGTAGAAGGAGACGTCGTCCACGGCTTTGAATCCGTCAAACGAAACTGTGAGACGTTCGACTTCGAGAGCAAAGTTGTTCATAAGTCACCTCGCATGTTGTTTTTACCATTTCTGCACCAGGTTCCGAACTTCAGGAGCGGGGCGGGAAGGCGGACCTTCGCCGCAAGACGGTCCCAGAGTCCGGGAAGATATTCGTCAATCAGTCCGGAAAGCCCCATCGGGCAGAAGACGGTGATTACGATGAATACCGCACCCATGATGAACATCCAGAGTTCGGGGAATTGTTCGGAGAAGAATGTTCTTCCGTAGGATACGATCAGGGTTCCGTAGACGGCTCCGACGGGCGAGAGGCGTCCGCCGAGCGCGCAGAAGACGACCATGTAGACCGACGGTTCAATCGTCACAAGTTTCGGGGACATGAAGCCGACGTTCAGGGCGAACATTGCGCCGCCGATTGCGGAGATCATGCCGGCGATGACGAAGACGAAGATTTTGAAACTCGACACGTCATAACCGGAAAACCGCACGCGGTTCTCCATATCGCGGATTGCAATGAGCATCTGTCCGAACTTGCGCGAAATCAGGAATTTGCAGAAGAGCACCGCGCCGAGCAGGAGCAGGACGGTCAGGAAGTAGAGCACGTACTGCGTGGTTTTGCTGGTGAGACTGCATCCGAAGATGACGCGCAGGTCGGTGATTCCGTTGATTCCCCCGGTGAGTCCCTGACGGGTGACGAAGAGAATCTCCATGATCCATGCGAGCGCCTGGGTGATGATGGCGAAGTAGACTCCGCTGACGCGCCGCTTGAAGATTGCAAGTCCGACGATCCACGCGATGATTGCCGGCACGGCGAACATGCAGATCAGAGTCAGCGGAAAGCTCTTGAACGGGTACCAGATGTAAGGCAGCTCGGTGATCTGGTTCCAGTCCATGAAGTCGGGGAGCCCGACGGTTGTGAGCGCCTTTGCCGTGTCGCTTCCGGCGTCTTTGGCGATGAGAGCCGCGGACTGGAGTTTGAGGTACGCCGCCATGCAGTAGCCGCCGAGTCCCCAGAAGAGTCCCTGTCCGAGACTCAGAATTCCCCCGTATCCCCAGCAGAGGACGAGTCCGACTGCCGCGAAAGCGAGGCTGAGATATTTTGCTGTCATATTGATTCGGAACGGGTCGAGCAGGAGAGGAAGAAGAACGATGAGGACGATCGCCAGGAGAGCGAACGACGCCTTTTCCCCGTTGCTCCGGAATACCGTGCGGCTGTTGTCAACCGGATAATCCATGGTAAACCTCCTTTATTTGCGCAGCTTGGAGCTGACGAGTCCCTGCGGACGGATCATCAGCACGATGATGACGAAGAGCAGAACGAGGACTTTCGCCAGCACGCCGTTTGTGAAGAATTCGAGAATCGACTGAGCCTGTGCGATGCCGAATGCGGAAACTACGGTTCCGATCAGGCTTCCCGCGCCGCCGAAGACCACAACGATGAAGGTGTCGATGATATAGAGCGAGCCAGCCGCGGGGGAGACTGAACCGAAGGTTGTGAACGCCGCACCGGCGACGCCCGCGATTCCGCAGCCGAATGCGAATGTCATGCGGTCGACTTTTTTCGTGTTGATTCCGCAGGCGTTCGCCATCGGGCGGTCAAGCACTGTCGCGCGGACGGAGAGTCCCCATTTTGAGTGCTGCATGAGCACATAGACGAGGATTGTCACGAACACTGCGGTTCCGAGCAGGAAGAGCCCGTTGAGCGGAATGTCGATGTTTTCCGTTGGGTTCCAGGAGCCCATGAGCCATTCCGGCATGGTCGCGCTGTCTTCGCGTCCGCCGAAGATCAGGCGGAAGCCCTGCTGCATGATGAGACTGACGCCGAAGGTTGCAAGCAGAGTGTCGAGCGGGCGGCTGTAGAGATGCCGGATGAGCAGGAACTCCACGAGTGCGCCAACGAGCGCGGCGGCGAGGAATGCCAGGAGCATGGCGAACACAAAGTAGTATGGAAGGAATCCCGGAGCGAACTTTGTGACGAAGTCGGAGCAGAGCACGGTTGTGTAAGCTCCGAGAGTCAGGAATTCTCCGTGCGCCATGTTGATGACTTTCATCTGACCGAAGATAATTGCCAGTCCGAGCGCCATGAGCAGAAAGATGGAGAAGAGCGTCAATCCGGAGAATCCCTGCATGATGAGTACGTTTTTAAGCTCATCAAGCTCATATCCTCCGATTGCCGCCAGAGAGAACATGTGAATCATAAAACAGCCTTTCGTTAGAGCTGCGGGTATAAAGAACGGTGCGGTGAGACAGAATCCGCCTCGCCGCACCGTCCAGAGGAGGTCTTATTTGTAACCTGCCGGGAACGGATCCGGCTTGATGAGGTCTTTCGACTGTTCAACGAGCTCGATCTGTCCGTTTTTCAGCATCCGTCCGATTTTCGCACGCGACCAGAGATGGTGGTTGGCGTCGATCTTGACGAGTCCTTCGGGACCGGTGAATTCGATTCCGGGAGAGGCTGCGACGACCTTGTCGATGTCAAAGCTGCCGGCCTTTTCCACGGCGAGCTTCCAGAGCCACGGACCGAGGTACGCGGCCTGCGTCACGTCGCCGATGACGGAATCCTTGCCCCACATCGCCTTGAAATCCGCAACGAATTTTTTGTTGACGGGGTTGTCGAGACTCTGCAGGTACTTGATGGATGAGTAGAAACCTTCCACATTTTCGCCGCCGCATCCGAGAATTTCATCTTCGGTGGTGGAGGTGGTGAGCAGGAGACGCTTCTGCCGGGCGAGGGATTTCCCCGTGATGCCCGCCGCCTTCAGCTGCTTGTACCAGGAGACGTTCGAGCCGCCGACCACGATGGAGAAGATGCAGTCCGGTTTTTTCAGCTTGATCTTGTTGATGAGCGAGTTGAAATTGGTGTGACCGAGCGGGTAGTAATCCTCGCCGACCACTCTGCAGCCTTTCAGCACTTTCTCAATGTGGATTCTTGCGATCTTGTGGCTGGTCCGCGGCCAGATGTAGTCGGAACCTACCAGATAGAAGGTGCGGCAGCCCTGCTTGTACGCCCAGTCGAGTCCCCAGAGAATCTGCTGCGTGGCTTCCTGTCCGGTGTAGATTACGTTTTTGGAGGCTTCGAGTCCTTCATAGAAGGTGGGGTAGTAGAGCAGGTTGTTTTCCTTTTCAAAAACAGGAAGAACGGCCTTCCGGGATGCGGAGGTCCAGCATCCGAATACTGCGGCAACCTTGTCCTGGACGATGAGTTTCTTCGCTTTTTCAGCGAACGTCGGCCAGTCGGAAGCGCCGTCTTCCTGTACAATCTTGATTTGCCGTCCCAGGACGCCGCCGGATTTGTTGATCTGGTCGATGGCGAGACGTTCCGCTTCCACGGATCCGGTTTCGCTGATCGCCATTGTGCCTGAGACGGAGTGAAGCTGTCCGACCGTGACCGTGTCGTCGGTTACCGCAAGTCCGGTCGTGGAGACTTTTGCGGTGGGGTATTTGTCAAGAACGGGGTTGCCTGCGGAGAGAGCCGCTCCGCCGAAGAGGATCGCCGCTGCAAGCGCGGCGCGGGTGTGCTTTTTCATCAGATTCATCATAGGGAGAGTTCCTTTTGTAAACGCCGTCCGCGCGGGGCGGACGGTTTGCAGTGGGGCATGAGCGGCGGGGGGTGAAGGGAGGGTGACGCCCCGCCGCATCCGGAGCCTTACTGCTTGGGCATGGGACCAAGCTTCACGCCGTCCGGATAGTACTTCCAGCCGTCGCGGACCTTGATCTTGTCGTCCCACGGAAGTTTGTATTTGCCTTCCGCAAGGTCGCGTACCCAGGTGAGGTAGTTGGCTTTTTCGCCGCCGGGCTTTCCGACGTATGCGCGGCAGCCGAGGTTGAAGATGTTGTTCTCCAGCGCCCAGTTTTCGCGCGCCTTGTCGACGAGTCTCGGGAAGAGTTCCGCGGTGACGATTTCCCACGGATTGCGCTGTCCCTGCTGAATGACATTGCCGTCGTAGTTGCAGACCGTGCCTTCACCGAAGTAGTAGAAGACGCCGTCGTAACCGGCGAGGTTGACCGCGATGGTGTACATGAGGTTCTGCCATGCGTTCGTCCGGTTCGTCCAGATCCACTGGTCGTTGACCTGAGTGGAGTAACCGGAGATCCGGATGTAGACGTTGCAGCCTTTGTACGCCGCTTCGCGCGCCAGTTCGGGGAACATGCCGTCATGACAGATACAGACAGCAAGTTTTGAACCTTTCGGTCCGTCGCAGACGGGCATTCCGAAGTTTCCGGGAGACCAGGGCTCGATGGGAACCCAGGGCTGGAGCTTGCGGTAATGCAGCGCGAGCTCGCCTTTGTCGTTGATGATGATCGCGGTGTTGTAGGGAGGTTTGCGCGGGTCTTCGTTCTTTTCCATGATGGAGAAGACTCCCCAGACTTTGTTTTCTTTGCAAGCCTCCTTGAAACGCCCGACCTCGGGGCTGTCGATGGTGAGAAGCATCTCGTCGTAGGTCCAAATCGCCGTGTTCAGTCCCTGCGTCGAGTACTCGGGGAAGACGATCAGATCCAGATCAGGATAGCCGGCTTTGGTATTCTTCAAAGCCTTGCAGATCTGGTTGACTTGAACCTGGATGTCTTCCGGTCCTTTGACAACCGGAACCGGATACTGAACCATTGCCACAAGCAATGCTTCATCCCATGCACTTACACTTCCTGTACTGGCCATTTTTGCACCTCGTAGTAGTTTTGTTTGTTGCCGCCGTCCGAACCTTCGTCCGGCTTTTGACAGGGTATATAGCAAGGCGCGTGCCAAACGCATTTGGAAGAACAAAAAAAATCTGAAAATCCGGAATTTGAGCGTAATTTTTCCCCTTGCTTCCTTTTTCGCAAGAAGTTGCAAAACAAAGACAATAACAAAAACATCATTACATAAATGAATGTTGTTTCAAAAATGTAATTTTAAAACGGGGCAAATAAAAAAGCCGGAGTCCGTGGAAGGAATCCGGCCGAATGTGCGGGAGGAGAAAATTATTTTTTCTTTTCGATTTCGCAGAGACCGCAGTGGCGGCAGTCCATATCGAGCGGGGGCTCGCATTTTTTGCCTTTCTTCTCCGCCTGGCGTCTGTTGTAGACGTTCATCAGGGCGAGGAAGCAGCCGAGCATCAGGAAGCCGCCGGGCGCCATGCCCATCAGCGAGAAGTCGGTTGTCCACGGCGTAATGACTTTCACGCCGAACAGCGTGCCGCCGGTCAGGAATTCACGGCAGAGACCGAGTGAAACCAGAGCCAGCGTAAAGCCGAGTCCCATGCCCAGTCCGTCGAGCAGGGAGCGGAAGACGTTGTGTTTGGAGGCGAACGCTTCCGCGCGTCCCAGGACAATGCAGTTGACGACGATGAGCGGAATGAAGATTCCGAGCGCATCGTAGATCGCCGCAGGCGCGTAGGCCTGCATGAGCTGGTCGACGACCGTCACGAATGCCGCGATCACGACGATGTAGCACGGGATGCGGATTTTTGCAGGGACGATGTTGCGGATGAGGGAGATCGCCATATTGCTGCACGCGAGCACAAACGTTGTGGCAAGTCCCATACCCAGCGCATTGGGGGCGTTGGAGGTGGTCGCGAGAGTCGGACACATGCCGAGCATCAGAACCAGAACGGGGTTCTCCTTCCAGAGACCTTTCAGAAAATCGTTCAGCATGATTATTTTCCTCCGTTTGCCGCGGCTTCGATGGCGGCTTTGTTGTTTTCAAATGCGGATGCGGCCTCCCATGCGGCTTCGCAGACGGCGTTCGAACTGATGGTCGCGCCGGTCACATGATTGACTTCGCCGCCGTTCTTGTCGAGTGTCCACGGCTGTTTCTTCCAGGAATCCGTCTTCGCGGCGGAGTGTCCGATGTACTGATCCAGAATCGGGTTTGCGGGAAGCTTGCTGTCCGTCTTCTTCGCAAAAAGATTGAAGATCGTTTTCGTTTCGGTGCGGTTGGTTGCTCTTGTACCGAGTCCCGGTGTTTCGTTGTGCGAGGAGATCACATAGCTGGTGATCTTTCCGTCGGGAGAGAAGCCGATGAGGCCTTCGACATTGCCGCCGTATCCGGAGCCGGATTTCGCCTGGGCGGCGTAACCGACGACTTTTCCGTTTTTCTTGGCAATGTAGAACTCGACGTCAGTGCCGGATGCGCCCTTGACGGTGAGTTTTGTCTTGACGAGGTCGTTGTCAAATTCCGGAAGAACGGTTTTGAGTCCGTTATAGACTTTTTTCTCCTTTGCCGCGGCGATCGGACCGGCGGTGGCGCGGGAGACGAGTCCCATCACCGCCGTGGCGATTGCGCAGAGCACGCAGAGGAAGAATCCGAGATAGAAGATATTGATTTTTTTCTGTTCGCTCATCTTGCACCTCCATGCGAATGAACCCAGCCGAACGGACGCTTGTAGCAGAGCCGGTCGATCAGCGGGACGAGCGCGTTCATGATGACGATCGCGAAGCTCATGCCTTCCGGGAAGCCGCCCCAGATGCGGATGACGCAGGTGATGACGCCGATTCCGGCGCCGAAGATCCAGCAGCCGCGGCGGGTCAGCGGAGAGGTCACCATGTCGGTCGCCATGAAAAATGCGCCGATCATCACGCCGCCTGTCATGAGATGAAAGAGCGGACCGGGTGTTGCGGCGGGGGTCGCGAGGTTGACGATCCAGGTGAAGAGCGCAACCGTTGCGAGAATCGCAACCGGGATTTCCCATTTGATCAGGCGGAAGAGGAGGAGTCCGACTGCACCGATCAGGAGCGCCAGGACGGATGTTTCTCCGAGTGATCCGCCCATGTTGCCGAGGAAGTAATCCAGATAATTGACCGGGAGCTGCGCCATCTTGTCGGCGTTTCCGGCAGCGGCTTTGGCGAGTGTCAGCGGGGTTGCTGTGGTGGTCGCCACAGTGGCCGCATCCGCGGCGCAGCTGAAGAGCGGCGACGGGGTGACCCACTGGGTTGTCATGGGGCCGGTGAACCCGACGAGCAGCGCAACACGGCCGACGGCGGCGGGGTTGAAGGGGTTCTGTCCGAGTCCGCCGAACACCTCTTTGGCAATGATGATTGCGACGAATGCTCCGGTCATGCAGAGCCACCACTGCGCCTGCGAGGGCAGGTTCAGCGCGAGGATGAGTCCGGTAACCGCCGCGCTGAGATCACGCGTCGTGTTCGGGGTTTTCATCAGTTTGCACCAGAGGAACTCGAAGACCATGCTGAACGCAACGCAGAGCGCCATGACGCGAAGCGCATGAAGTCCGAAGAACCAGATGGCGGCGACGACCGCCGGGAGCAGGCAGAGCAACACCTGAAGCATGATTTTGGAGATCGTCGCTCCGTCGTGCAGATGCGGTGAGGAGCTGATAATCAGACTGCCCGGAACCGGCATTTTTATTTCTTTATTTTCTTCCATTTAATCACCTTATTTTTTACGCCGTTTTGCGAGGATTTCGGCTTTTGCGCGGCGGAAATGCTGAACGAGCGGACGCTTTGCGGGGCAGATGTAGGCGCAGGTTCCGCACTCCACGCAGTCCATCACGTAATTCTGTTCTGCCATTGCGAACTCTCCGGCTTCGATCATCGTGCTGAGAGTCGGAACGAGGAGGTTCATCGGGCATGCCTTCACACAGCGGGAGCAGCGGATGCAGGGGTTGCCTTCAAACTGTTCGATCTCTTCCGGCGCCATCAGCAGAACGCCCGAAGAGTTCTTGGCAACGGGGACGTCGATGTTCGACTGGGCAAATCCCATCATCGGTCCGCCCATGATGACTTTCGCCGGGTTCTCCTTTACGCCGCCGCAGAGTTCCAGCAGCTTGCGGATCGGGGTTCCGATACGCACCAGATAGTTCGCCGGGTCGACAACCGGGGTTCCGGTGACGGTTGTGACGCGCTCGATCAGCGGATGTCCGAGAACGACCGCATCGTGCACCGCGGCCGCCGTGCCGATGTTCATGACGACGCAGCCGACGTCCATCGGGAGGCCGCCTTCGAGCACCTGGCGTCCGGTCAGCGCGTAGATCAGCTGTTTTTCCGCGCCCTGCGGATATTTGACGTGCAGGGGAACAACTGTGATCTTGAACTTCGCCGCCGCGGCGGTCATCTTTTCAATCGCATCCATTTTGTTGTCTTCCACACCGACGAAGATGCGGGAGACCTTGAGGATTTTTGCCGCGATGGCGATGCCGGTCAGCGCCTCTTCCGTGCGGGTGAGCATCAGGCGGTGGTCGGCGGTCAGGAACGGTTCGCACTCGGCGCCGTTGATGATGAGGGTATCAATGTTCTTTTCCGGCGGGGGGGAGAGCTTGACGTGAGTCGGGAACGCCGCGCCGCCCATGCCGACGATTCCGGCGTCGAGGATGCGTTTTTTGAGAACGTCTTTTTCGGTATCCGCCCAGTTCGGGATCGGGTCGAGGCCGGTGTCCCACTCGTCGGTGCCGTCGGCGATGATTTCGACGGCCTGCTCGGAAGCTCCGGTAACGCCGGTGATTTCAACGATGTCGCCGACGGTTCCGCAGACGGGGGAGTGGAGCGGCACGGAGACGAATCCGCCCGGCTCGGCGATGCGCTGTCCTTTTTTGACGGTGTCGCCTTTTTTGACGGTCAGGGTCGGGGGTGCGCCGATGCTCTGGCGGACGGGAACGATGTATTTGTCAAACAGCGGAGCGATGCGGAGTTCTTTTCCGGCGGTCAGCTCTTTGCCTTCGAGCGGGTGAATGCCGCCCTTGAATTTGTGTGCGCTCATGCGGCACCTTCTTTCTTCTTCGCATCTTCCCGGACGGCTTCCAGATGCTGTTCGGGAGTCAGCAGACATTTTCTCGGGCATTTCGCCGCTTCGATGACGGATTCATCCGGCGGGTTTGTGTAGACTGCGCGGATCATGAAGCCCTGGGGATTGAATTTATCGGGAGCCGCTTTCAGGCACTTGCGGCAGGCGATGCAGGAGGCTGTGCATTTTTTCATGCGGAGCGCGGGTTTCTCCAGCGAGTTGCAGTAGATGTGCACGCGTGCGGAGGCGGGAACCAGCTTGATGAGTTTGCGCGGGCATGTCTCCACGCACTGACCGCAGCCGACGCAGAGTTCCGGATGAACGACGGCAAGCCCGTCGATGATCTCAAGCGCTCCGAATTTGCAGACGTGTGCGCAGGTCCCGAATCCGATGCAGCCGAAACGGCAGTCTTTTCCGGCACCGTTGAGCTGAACGGCGGAACGGCAGTCTAGAATGCCGTTGTACTGCGCGCCCATTTTCGAATGCGAGAGCGTGCCGCTGCAGAGAACGACGGCGACTTTTTTCTCGCTTGCTTCGACTTTCTGTCCGAGGTATTCCGCGATTTTTTCGATGTTTGCCGCCGGGCAGGCGGGGCATTTGTTGACGGGAGCTTTGCCTTCGACGATATTTTTCGCGAGGTCGGCGCATCCGGCGAATCCGCATCCGCCGCAGTTGGCGCCGGGGAGCAGGGCGGCGACTTCATCGATGCGGGGATCGACTTCCACCGCGAATTTTTTCGCGGCAACCGCAATGCAGACGCCGAGCACCAGACCGGTCACGGCGACGACGAGAACGGAAAGAACAACCATATCCATTTTTTCATGTCTCCTTATCTGACGAGTCCGGAGAAGCCCATGAACGCCATCGCGAGGATTCCGGCGGTGATGAGCGCGATTGCGGCGCCCTGGAACGGACGCGGAATCTTGGCGATTGCAAGGCGTTCGCGGATGCTTGCAAAGAGCACGACGGCAAGCGCGAATCCAACGCCGGAGCAGAGTCCGAAAACCGTGGAAGCGAGAATTCCGCGGTCAAACTTGGAGTTGAGTTCCGCCGCTCCGAGCACGCAGCAGTTCGTCGTGATCAGCGGCAGATAGATTCCGAGCGCGGCGTAAAGCGGCGGGCTGAATTTCTGCAGCACAATTTCCACAATCTGCACGAGCGCCGCAATGACGACGATGAACAGAAGCAGCTTTGTGAAGCCGATGTCCACATTCTGCAAACCGAGCGCGGGAACGCTGAGCTTGACTTTCAGCAGACAGTTGTAGAGCACCGAAGCGACGAACGACGCGATCGTCATGACGAAGATCAGCGCGCCCGACATGCCCAGCGCTGTGGACAGTTTTTTGGAAACCCCCAGGAACGGGCAGATTCCCAGAATTCTCGCCAACACCATGTTGTTCACAAGGATGGCGCCGATGGTGATTGCCAGCCACTCGTTTAAGGTCATTAAACCTCTCCTCCTTTGGAATGATACTCTCTTATGCCGCCATGAGAAAACACTTTCGGGTCATGGGAAACATATATCTTCATAATTTAAACCGTTTTTTCTCTAAAATCAAGCGGACTTGAAAAAAATATTTTCGTCTGTGAAGCTGTGAAAAGCGTTTCCGGATACGGATTCCGGGAGAAACGGGAAGAATGAAATTTATAATTGTGAAATTGTGAATTTCAGTGGAGGTTCTGCCGGACGAGCAGGCACATCAGCAGTTCTGCGAGCTGTTCGCAGGCGCCGACGGTGTCGCCGGTTGCCCCCCCGATCTGAAGACGGCAGATGCGGTCCCACGCAACCACGAAAAATACCAGGGGCAGAAATAGAAAGCAATGTTCGGTGAACCACCAGCTTGCTCCGGCGGCGAGACAGAGTCCAAGCAGAGCGCCCCAGTACGGGCGCCGCGCATAGAGGATCAGACCGAGTCCCTGCGGGCGCGCATAGTGCGAAATCAGAATGTAGAGTGTCAGCGCGAGGCGTCCGCCGAATGCGCAGAGCAGAGTCATTGCGGCGGCGCGGGCGGGTGTGAGCTGTGAGAAAAACGCGAACTTTCCGAGCAGAAGCAGAACAATCGCGGCGACACCCATCGTTCCGATGTGGCTGTCGTGCATGATTTCCAGCTTCCGCTCTCTGGGGCGGCTGCTGAGAAAGGCGTCCGCCGTATCCGCCAGTCCATCGAGGTGAAAGCCTTTTGAAATTGCTTCGAGGAGGACGAGAATCAGTACCGCTCCCGCAGTTCCGAACCATTTTACCGCGTAGAACGCCGGATAGTAAAGTATGCACCCGGCGACAAGCCCGATGACCGGAAACCAGTTGGAACAGAGCTGGAGATCCCGTTCCGACGGCATGAATTTTCCGGCAGGAAGACATGTGATCATGGTGATTGCGGCAAGAAAAGAACGTATCATAATCCCTCCTCCGTTACGCCGGCTGAAGTGAACGTTGACATCTGCGTCATGACGGCGCGGGCGGCGTCGAGCAGCGGCATGGCGAGCGCGGCTCCGGTTCCTTCGCCCAGTCTCAGACCGAGATCAAGGAGCGGCTCTTTGCCGAGCAGCTGCATCATCCGGCGGTGTCCGGGCTCCGAACTTGCGTGCGCGGGAATCATGTATTCCGCGGAAACCGGGGCGAGCAATTGCGCCAGCAGTGCTCCGGCGGTCGAAATAAAGCCGTCGACGAGCACCGGGCGGCGGCACGCGGCGGCGCCGAGAATGAGTCCGGCGATTCCGCCGATTTCGAATCCTCCGACTTTTGCGAGAATGTCCAGTGCATCGGAAGGGTCGGGCCTGTTGAGTTCGACAGTTTCGCGGATGACCTGCGATTTGTGCGCGAGCCGGGTGGCGTCAAGGCCGGCTCCGCTTCCGACGAACGGCGCCGGGTCGCTTTCTCCGGAAAGAACGGTGAGGATTGCAGAACTTGGTGTGGTGTTGCCGATTCCCATCTCCCCGGTCGCGAAAACATCGGTTTCCGGCGCGAGCTCTTCCGCAACTGCGATTCCGGCTTCCACTGAAGCCAGTGCCTGAGCGCGCGACATGGCGGGACCGCGCCGCATGTTCTCCGTTCCGAACGCAATTTTGCGGTGAATGACGCCCGGAAGTTCGCGGACATCCGCATTGACCCCGAGGTCGACAAGGCGGACGTCGGCTCCTGCATTTGCCGCAAGCACGCGGATCGCTCCGCCGCCGCGGCTGAAATTCCGGAGCATCTGAACGGTGACGCACTGCGGCTGCGGGGAAACTTTTTCCGCGACGACGCCGTGGTCGCCCGCCATCAGCACGATTTTCTTCCGCGCAACCGGAAAATCAATCCGGCGTGTGATTCCCGCGAGATCAACCGCCAGGTCGAGCAGACGTCCGAGCGCCCAGCGGGGCATGGTGAGCGAACGGATATGGTCCCGCGCCGCCTCTCGCCATTTCGCGGATTGCGGTTCGATACGGGAAAGACATTCGGACAGATTCATTTTTCTCCTTTCACCTTCACCGGAATTCCGCAGACTGTGAGCCATACTTCGCCGGCAAGGGCGGCGATGCGCTGGCCGCATCGTCCCGAGCAGTCCCGGAAGCGGCGGGCGAGAGCGTTTTCCGGGACCACGCTGAGTCCGACTTCATTCAGAACGAAAACAACGGTTCCCTTCATCGAACGGAGCTGCTGCTCCAGCCGGTCGCATGCACGGTTCATGGCGTCTTCATCGAATATGCGGTTTTCAGTTTCGGCGCGGTACATGAGGTTGTTGATCCAGAGGGTGAGACAGTCGACAAGAACACTGCTTCCGGCGGGACAGAGAGCGAGGGCGCCCGCGAGGTCGCACTCTTCTTCGAGCGTAACCCAGCCGTCTGCCTTGCGGCGCTCTTTGTGGCGGCGCACGCGTTCCGCCATCTCTTCATCGAAGACGTGGCATGTTGCGATGTACCGCCGCTCGCCCGGACATGAAAGCGCAAGCTGTTCCGCAAACGCGCTTTTCCCGCTGCGGCAGCCGCCGGTGACGAGAATTACGCGCGCCATCCTTCAAGCTCCAGCGGTTTGAGGTTGAAGACTCCGAAGCGTCCGGGCGGAAACTGCGGGTCGAAGTTGATGACGGAGAGACTGCCGCGCGAGGGCTGCCAGCGCCACATGCAGTCGCGCGGCAGATCCATCAGACGGCGGATCATGGCGGTAAGAACACCTCCGTGCGAGATGACTGTGATGACGTTCTGCGGCAGGCCGAGCAGCGTTTCGGTAAATGTTTCGACGCGCAGGTTGAACAGCGGAACGGATTCGCCTTCCGGAAAGTGAATCTCATCGGGATGATCGTACCAGTATTTGCTGTATTCCGGATTGGCTCCTGCGATTTCTTCGAATGTGAGGTTTTCCCATTTGCCGAAGTCGATTTCGCGGATGGCGTCGTCTTTCACCGCCGGAACGGATCCGCAGATCAGTTCCGCAGTCTGAAGGGCGCGGAGTTTGGGACTGACAAAGGTGATTTCACTTTTCATCGCCCGCCAGATTCCCGCGAGCGCGCGGCAGTCCGCAATTCCGTGTTCGCCGAGCGGCGCATCGGTCGAGCCGACGAAGCGTCCCGAAAATTCCGGCGGGAGTTCCCCGTGCCGGATCAGAATGATTTTTTTTACAGCCATATTCCCACACTCCAGATAAAGAGAATAAAGATTAAAGCGGAGCGGAGCGCGAGCCGTTCCGCCGCGGAAAGATCGGATGCTTTGAGTTCGCTGCGTCCGTCACCCCAGAAGGGATACTCCTCCATGCCGTCCGGGTAGAGGGTCGGTCCGCCGAGGCGGACGCCGAGAGCGCCTGCGAAAGCCGCCATCCCCCAGCAGGAGTTCGGGCTCGGGTGGTCATGGCGGTGCCTCCATGCGCAGCGCAGAGTCCGTACGGGATGCCCGGAGGCGAGCGCGATTGCAAGCGTCGTCAGCCGTGCGGGAATCCAGTGCGCGAAATCGTCGATGCGGGCGGCGGCGCGTCCGAAGAGCAGATAACGTTCGTTTTTGTAGCCCCAGCAGGCGTCGAGCGTGTTGAGACAGCGCAGCAGGACGGTTCCCGCCGCCGCGCCGGGAATGCCTCCGAGCGCATAGCCGGCGGCGCACCAGAAGCATGCGCTTGTTACGGCGTCGATGAGATTTTCCCCGATGCTTTCAATTCCGCCGCGCACGGTTTCCGATTCGCTCAAGCCTTCCGTTTTGCGGCTGACGATCATCGCCAGCGCGCGGTTCGCAGATTCCGTGTCGCCGTTTTCAAGCGGGACGCGGATTGCGGCGGAATGGTCGAGCAGACTCCGCAGGGCGATGGCAAAATAGAGAAAGATTCCCGCCGCGACAATACCGCCGTATTTTGTGATGAGGAACGCCAGCGCGGTTGGCGGAAGTACTGCGCAGAACCATGCCGCAAGTCCGCTGAAAACGGATGAGCCGAGCTGCCGCCGCACAAAATTTTCAACGGCGCGCGCATAGTTCCCGAACAGCACGACAGGATGAAAGCGGCTGTGCGGATCGCCAAGCAGAACATCGAGCAGAAAGCCGATGAGGAAAATCAGGATCAGATTATGGACGGAGTGCACGGCTCAGCTCCTTTGCGAAAAAGTTGAAGGCTTCGGGTGTTTTTCCGAAATGGAGATGTATGTAGCTCCCGAATGTCCGGCGGATGCGGCAGCCGTTCCCCGTGGGGGCGGGCTTGTCTGCGGCCGTGAAGGCGGACCAGAGCGGAGTGTCCGTTTCCGGGGCGTCGGAGTAATGAAATTCGTGTCCGGAGAACGGGCCGGAACCGAACGGGCTTTCTCCTGCTGGAACCGCGCGACGGTATCCGAGGGAGCGGAGCTTCGGCGTCATGACCGCCTCGCACGGAATGATTCCGCACATGGAATAACGTTTCCCCGCAAAATCGGTGAGCGCGTTCATGAGGTACATATAGCCGCCGCATTCAGCGTAAATCAGACCGTTGCGCAGCGAGAATTCCCGGATGGAGTTCCTCATGGATTCATTCCGTTCCAGCTGTTCCGCAAAGAGTTCGGGAAAACCTCCGCCGAGATAAACTCCCTGAATGTTTTCCGGAAGTGCGGAACCTGTGAGCGGCGAGAACGGGACAAGCTCGATCCCCGCTTCCCGCATCCGCCGGAGCTGGTCGGGATAATAAAAATGAAACGCGCGGTCCTGCGCAATCGCAAGGCGCACAAACGGCGCAATGCATTTCCGTTCCGGAGCGGTCGGACGCGGAAGGCGTGTGAGCTTGAGGAGCAAGTCGAGGTCTATCAGCTCTTCCGCCGCTTCGCCGAGGGAGTCGAGCCAGGAGTCGAAAACGGGATTTTCCTCTTCGGGAACCAGCCCGAGATGACGTTCGGGGAGGGTCCATTCTTCGCGTCTCGGAAAAGCTCCGAGGAGCGGCGGAAGGTTTGCGGCATCGAGTGCATCGCGCAGGATTTCCGCATGGCGGGCGGAGCCGGTGCTGTTTGCAATCACTCCCGCGATGCGGAGTTCCGGATTCCAGTTTACAAAGCCGGAGACGAGCGGAGCGATGCTTCCCGCCATGCCCTTCGCATTCACCACAAGAATGACCGGAATGCCGAGTGCAAGCGCGACTTCGGCGGAGGAGCCTTCGAGCGTGCCGGAGGCCACTCCGTCGAACAGCCCCATTACGCCTTCGACGACGGCGGCTTGCGCAGGTGCGGCGAATTCCTGCCAGTTCAGCCGGACACACTCTTTGCCTGTCATGCGGCAGTCGAGATTGACCGACTCCGCGCCCGCCGCGCGGCGGTGGAACGAGGGGTCGATGTAGTCGGGCCCGCATTTGAACGGCGCGACGCGCAGACCGCGCCGTCTGAGGGCGCGCATGAGCGCGAGCGAAAGCGTCGTCTTGCCGCTGCCCGAATTCACTCCGGCGATGAGAAAGCCGGAAAAGTCATTGCCGGAATCCGCCATATTTCTCCTGATATCCCCGTAACGTATACATTCTTCCGTTCCGCACGACGGTGCGCGAACACCCGATGATTACAATAGTCGTCATATTGATTTCTTCAAACGGAAAATCGGAAATTTTCCCGATGGAGAACCGTTCCCCCGGACGTGCAATGTCATGGACAACCGCGACGGGCAGTTCATCGCCGCCCGCCTTGCGGAAGGTTTCGACGGTGAACTCCAGCAGATCGCGCCGTTTTGTGCTGCCGGGGTTGTAGAGCGCGGTGACAAAATCGTTTTCCGCCGCGGCGCGGATTCTCCGCTGAATGACCGTGCGGTCGGCGAGGAGATCGGAGAGACTGATGACGCAGAAGTCGCACATCAGCGGCGCCCCGACGAGCGCCGCCGCCGCGGAAGCTGCAGTGACGCCGGGAACGACCCGGATTTCAATCCCGCGGAACTCTTCCGATTCGGCGAGTTCGAGAAGAAGTCCCGCCATGCCGTAAATTCCCGCGTCGCCCGACGAGATGACCGCAACTTCGGCTCCGGCGTTTGCTGCCTCAAGCGCGGCGCGGCAGCGGTCGACTTCCTGCCGCATTCCGTTTGCAATGATCCGTTTCCCCGCAAGGAGTTCCGGGATCTGTTCCAGATAGGTTTTGTAGCCCGCAATGGTGTCGCAATGTCCGATGACTTCCCGCGCTTCGGGTGTCAGGAGCGCGAGAGAGCCGGGGCCGAGCCCGACCGCATAGACTGTTTTCATTTGAGAACCTCCGCAAGCGCGGCAGTCGCGCCGTTTCCTTTGATTTTTCCGGTGATCAGCGGACCTTTTCCCGAAGCGAGAATTGCCGCCGCCTCCGAAACTGAATTGATACCGAGTTTTTCCCGCGCCGCTTCCGACGGATGCGGAACCGCAACGGAATTCAGCTCTTCCGCGGCATACCCTGCAAGCGGAAGACGATGTTTCGCCGCGAGCTCTTTCAGCGCGGGCTCCTCCAGCTTCAGATTCGCCGTCGCGAGAACGGATATGTTGTCCCAGTCCGCGCCGGTTGTGTTGAGCGCTTCTTCCGCAACCGCTTCGAGATCGCGGAGCTCGGCGAGTTTGCGGCATCCCATCCCGAGAGCGAACTTGCGCCGTTTCAGAAACAGTACGGGCGCGGCGGAGGCGAACGGTTCTTCATTGTCCTCCAGCAGAACTGCGGCCGGACAGGTTGTGACCGTTTGCACAAGCCGGTTGTTCGGATTCGCGGCAAATGCAAGCCGGAAGAGCGGTTCGGGCAGACGGAAATCAACCGTCCTGCCTTCGAGCATGGCGGAGGATATTTTGACGATGTTTTCCGGATTGAGGACGCGCAGGGCGTGCCGCGCGGCAAAGTCGTCGACCGCCGTCATGCCGCGCACATCGCTTGCCGTTGTGACGACTGCTTCGCCGCCCGTGACCGCGGCAACGTCCGCCGCGAGCCGGTTTGCTCCGCCGAGATGTCCGCTGAGCAGGCTCACCGCATGCCGTCCGAGTTCATCTGTGACCACGACGGCTGGATCGCTTGTCTTGTGCGCGCAAAGTTCCGCGCAGGAGCGGACGACGATGCCGCTGGCCATCACCATGACAAATCCGTCGAACTGGTTCCAGGCGGAACGGAAGGCTTCATGAAATCCGCCGTCGGGATAAGTTTCCCGGCGTCCGGCAGAGACGAGACCGGAATATTTTTCCGGCAGAAAAACTTTTGCGTTGATGCCCGCCGCGATCTCCGCCGCTTTCATCGCACCGGCGGAGGTGAGGGCGAAGACTGCGCAGGTTCCGGTGAATGTGTTCGGTCTCCGGTAGCCGTGCGCGAAACCGCGGTCATAGAGCGACGACATTCCGCCTTTGCGGTCGAGCACGTCGCCGATGATGATCATCGCCTGGCGCTGGACTCCGGCATCATGCACGCGCGCCGCGATGTTTTCGAGCGTGCCGCGCACGACTTTCTGGTTTTCCCATCCGGCGCGGTAGACCACGGCGGCGGGCGTGTCGGAACGGCGTCCGGCGGCGAGCAGTTTTGCAACAACGGAATCCATGTTTCCCGCGCTCAGAAAGAGACAGAGCGTGGAGCCGTGCGCGGCGAGCCCGGAGAGCTCTTCTCCCGGCGGAACGGGTGTGCGCCCGGCGTCGCGGGTCAGAATCGCGGTCTGGGAGATTCCCGGCATAGTGAACTCTGTTTTCAGCGCGGCGGCTGCGGCGAAAACACTGCTTACTCCGGGGACGACTTCGTACGGAACGCCGCGCTCATCAAGTGCGCGGTACTGCTCGCCGACGGCTCCGTACATTGCCGGATCGCCGGTGTGCAGCCGCACGACGGACTTCCCGTTTTCCCATGCGCGGATCATGATCTCCATGACTTCTTCGAAATTCATTCCGGCGCTGTTGTGTTTCTCCGCATGGAGCCCGTCGAGCAGACGTTCGTCGACGAGCGAGCCGGCATAGATGACGACGTCCGCCTCTTCCAGCTTCCGTTTCCCGCGGATGGTGATGAGATCCGCCGCTCCGGGTCCGGCTCCGACAAATGTGATTGAACCGCTCATATCTTATTCCTTTTTGTAAACGGCGATTGTGATGGGGTTTTCCGCCCGCAGGAATTCCCCCGCCGCGGTGTGTTCTGCACGGGAGACGTTCAAGGTCAGAAGTTCTGTCCGGAATTCCCGGAGCGCGGCGGCAAGGTGTGCGACCGTATCGACCAGCACGGCGGTTGCCACGAGGATTCCGCCGGGTTTCAGTCTTGCAAATGCGGTCTCCAGTTCCGCCGAGCCTCCGCCGAAAAAGATGCGGTCGGGATCGGGCAGGGCGGGAAGAGCATCGGCGATTTTTCCCTCCGTCAGACGAATTTCCACGCCGTGGCGCTCCGCATTGACGCGGATGTCTTCCGCGCGTCCGCTGTTCTGCTCCACGGCGAAAACCTGAAGCCCTTTTGCGAGCGCGGCTGCTTCGATTCCGACCGATCCGCTGCCCGCGCCGAGATCCCACATCACGCCGGGAGCCGGACGGAGTTTGGAGAGTACGACCGCGCGGACTTCGGGGTGGGTGATCATGTTGTTCTGGTGCGCATATTCCGTATCGGGCAGTCCGAGCGGGAGTCCGGGGCGGCGCGGGGCAGGAAGAACCGCCAGAACCGAGAGAGCGGAAACTTCAAGTCTCCCGAGTTCGGCGAGCGTGCCGCGAATCACGTTCTCATCGGGCGTGCCGAGCGCGCAGCCGATTGCCGCGGGACGGTTCGCGGAGGCGGGAAAGTGCAGAACCAGTTCCCGGGCAAGATCCGCTGCCGTGCGGTTGCGGTCGCCGTAGACCGCCGCGGTATCCGCGTTCAGGATTCTCCGCCACGGAAGAGGTTCTCCGGAGCCGTGGACACTGAAGAGCTCCGCCCCGTCCCACGGCAGAGCCAGACGGGCGAACAGAAGCTGAAATGCGGTTGGACCCGGGTGTATGACGAGCTGTCCGGGCGCGGCAAGCTTCGCGAGAGTTCCGCCGATTCCGAAATAGAGCGGGTCGCCGGATGCGAGAACGGCAATCTGTTCTTTTTCCGCCCGGCGCACCAGTTCACGCGCCTGTTCAAGCGTGTGTGCTCCGAAGACAATTTGTTCCGCTTTGAGTCCGGACGGCAGAAGTTCAAGCTGCCGTTTCCCTCCCGCGATGACGTCGGCGGAGCGGAGAAGGGTTTCCTCCGGATGTTCGATGCTCATGACGTGAATCTGTCCGTTCATATCCGTTCTCCCCGGTCGCTGTAAAGTGCAAGTTCGGCGGAGGCTTTCCCCGCCCATTTCTGCAGATTTTCGAGCGCCCTGATTTTCAGTGCATTTAAAAGTTCCGTATATTCGGCGGCCGTAAGATAAGAGGCCAGTTCGCCCATTGTGTCATATTCCTCCAGCGGCAGATCATCGCGGAGCGGAATGCCGAGCGAGCGGATCAGCGCGGGACGCAGTTTTGTTTTGTGCGCATGGGTGTTTTCGTCTCCGCATGCGTATTTCAGCAGTTTTCCCGGCATGCAGCCGATGATGATCCGCCGGATTCCCGCCGCCGAAGCGGCGCGGAGCGAGTGAGCGATGAAATCTGCAATCCGTACGACCTGCATCTTTTCCAGCACGGGAAAATCGCGGAGAACGGCGGTTTCCGTGCGTCCGCCAGTGACAACGGCGGCGGTGTCGAAGCCGCTTTTCGCAATCGTGCGCATCTGCAGGGCAATGGTCGCCGCATACGCCGCGTTTGAATAAGGCTTGACCACGCCTCCGCCTCCGAGAATCGAAATGCCGCCCGTCACGCCGAGCACCGGATTGAGCGTTTTCTCCGCCATGGCGCGTCCCTCGCGGACGGCGACGCGGAGCAGCCATGTTCCGGTTGCGCCGCAGCGGAGCAGATTGTTCATCAGCAGGCGGCGCGGCCCCGGATTGATTGCATGCTTCCCGACCGGGACCGCAAGCCCGGGGCGCGTAACAAGTCCGACTCCGTCCCCTCCGCGCACGATGACGGTCAATTCTCCTGCCGTTTCTGTGTAGTCCTGCGGCTGGGCTTCCGTGAGCTCTGCGGGACGGAACAGCACTTCAATGTGTGCTCCGTCGGTGGCGTCCGGATCGTCGCCGGCGTCTTTCCGGATGACGGCGGAATCATCTTTGAATGAATCGACGGGGATCGTGAGCGTGGAGCCGTCGGGCGTGATGACCTGCACGGTTCCGCTCTGCCGCAGAAAAACGGCGAGCGCCCCGGCGGTCATTGCCGCGCCTGTGGTGAATCCGCTCCGGAGACTGCTCATCAGAAATCCTCCATGACGGCATGGAGTGCGGCCACTGCGAGCGGGCTTCCCCCGCGCCGTCCCTCCAGAGTAATGTACGGAACATCGACAAGTTTCAGCAGTTCTTTCGATTCGAGCACATTGACGAATCCGACGGGCATCCCGACGATCAGCGCGGGGCGCGGCCCTCCTTCCACAATCATGCGGATCATTCCGGCAAGTGCGAGCGGAGCGTTGCCGCAGAGAAAAATTGAACCGCCGAGTTCATGTTCATGCAGTTTGACCGCCGCGAGCGCACGGGTGATGTTTTCTCGTTTCGCCAGTTCCGCAACGTCGGGCGAGGCGACTTCGCAGAGAATGGAATCGCGTGTGTAGCCCGGGTGAAAGCGTTTGAGCTTCGGAACGGAGAGTCCGGCTTTGATCATGTTGGAATCACTGTAAATCAGCGCGCCGCGCCGGAGCGCCGCGCGTCCCGCTTCGACCGGATCGCCGGAGAAGCGCAGGTGCGGCAGAATCGAAAAATCCGCGGTTGTGTGGACGAGCCGCCGCGCAATATGCCATTCGGAGGGCGAGAAACGCGCGCGCTGTTCCGGTGGAACTTCGGCTTCGATGCGGCGGAAGCTTTCCGCTTCGATTGCCGCTCCGGGAAAATCCCAGGTGACAAGGTCAAACAAGGCGTTCTGTTCAGGCGTCATGATTCATCTCCTCAGACCCAGCCGGGTGTAAATGGCGTTCATGTCGACGCGGGAGCGGACGTGCGCGGCGAGAGCGTCGAGTGCGGTTTCAATTTCGTAGTGTGCGAGCACGCCGAGTTCCGGAAGTCCGAGCGATGCGCGGATGCGGTTCAGAAATGTGCGGCGGTAGACGTCGTCGTCGAAAATCCCGTGCAGGTAAGTTGTGCAGATTCTTCCCGCTCCGAACCCGACGGGCGAGCCGTCTTCGCGGATCTGAGTGACAAGCGCGGAATCGGCGGCGGAGGTTTCCCCGTGGTGGATTTCATATCCGGAAACCGGAATGTTACCCTCTCTTGCGGCAGTCCGGCGGAGCGTTTTCCCTGCGAGGAGAACCGTGTCGAGCGGAAGCAGCCCGAGACCTTGAACGGAGCCTGCGCGCGATTCGATTCCGAGCGGGTCGGCGATTGTCCGTCCCGCAATCTGAAGCCCTCCGCAGATTCCGACATACCATGCTCCGCGGCGGAGCGCATCGGAAATCCGCGTATCCAGACCTTCCGCGTGCAGTCGGCGGAGGTCTTCCGCGACATTTTTTGAACCGGGCATGATGATGACGTCCGGCGTGCCGAATTCTTCCGCGCGGAACACTTTGCGGAGCGAAACGTCGGGCTCCTGTTCCAGCGGAGTGAAGTCGGTGAAGTTCGCAATATGTCCGAGCGCTATCAGCGCAACGTCAAGAGTTTTTTCGTGCTTGGGAAGCGGACGCGTCAGCGTGAAGTTGACGGAATCCTCTTCGGGGAGCGCGAGGTCGCGGAGGTAGTCGACTATCCCGAGCACAGGTTTGCCGGTGCAGCGCAGAAGATATTCATGCGCGGGGGCAAGGAGCGTGGGATCGCCGCGGAAACGGTTCACGAGAAATCCCGCCAGAAGCGCGCGCTCCGTCGGTTCGAGCGTCATGTAAGTTCCGAGAAACGATGCGTAAACGCCGCCGCGGTCAATGTCGCCGACAAGCAGGACGGAGGCGTCCGCGTGCCGTGCCATGTTCATGTTCACGATATCGCCGGATTTGAGGTTGATTTCCCCCGGCGAGCCTGCGCCTTCGAGGACCATGACGTCCGTTTCGGCGGAAAGTTCGTCATAGGCGCGTGTGACGTCTTTCCAGAGTTCTTTTTTGTGTGCGTAATATTCGCGGACTCGCATGGATCCGATCGGTTTCCCGCGTACAATGACCTGGCTTCCGGTGTCGCTCGAAGGTTTCAGCAGAACCGGATTCATCCGGACGTCCGGTTCCATGCGGCAGGCTTGCGCCTGAACCGCCTGGGCGCGCCCCATTTCCCCTCCGCCGGGAGTGACGAACGAGTTCAGCGCCATGTTCTGCGCTTTGAACGGAGCGACGCGGAAGCCGTCCTGCAGCAGAATCCGGCAGAACGCCGCCGCAAGCACGCTTTTCCCCGCATTCGACGATGTCCCCTGGAGCATCAGAGCCGGACGTTTTTTGTGCGTGAGGACTGCGGGTGCACCGTAAAAATCGCGGAGTGCGGAAACAAGCCGTTCATTTTCTTTTTCATTCCGGACGGCGACGCGGAAGAAAGAATCGGAAAGCCCGTCGTAATTGCCGCAGGAACGGATGGCGATTTTATGTTTTTTCAGCAGAAATTCGCGCGGGTCGCGTCCGTGCAGAAGCAGATAACACGCGTCCGAATGAAACACGCGCAGACCGGGAATCTGAGCAAGTTCATGTGCGAGCTTCCCGCGCAGCTCCGCGGTGAGTTCGCGTGAACGTTCCGCGTAATCGGATTCTTCGGCCAGAATTGCTTCCGCGACCGCTTCCGCCGGAGCGGAGAGCATCCATTCGGGCTGGAATTCGCGCAGTTTTTCCGCGAGCGTCCCGATGCAGCAGCCGAGGCGCAGTCCCGGAATCGCATAGAATTTCGTCATGGAGCGCAGAACGGAAAGATTCGGCGGAAGTTCGTGCGCGAGAACGGAAAAATCTTCTCCGGCAAAATCAATGAAAGCTTCGTCAACGAGAATTTGAGCGTTCGGATGAGTCTCTGCCAGTTTGCGCAGTTCAACCGGATCCCGCAACGCTCCGTCCGGATTGTTCGGTGAACCGAGAATCACAAGATCGTCCGTTTGGAGCCGTGCGGACAGAGCATCGAAGTCGAGTTCAAAATTTTCATTCAGACGGAACGTCTCGACCGGAACGCCCGCGCGTTCGCAGACGGTCCGATATTCGAGATAGGAGGGGACGGCGATCAGCGCGCGTTTCGGTCTCAGCGCAAACGGAATGAGCGCGAGAAGCTGGTTCGAACCGTTGCCGAACAGAATCCGTTCCGTTTTCATTCCGAGTTTTTGCGCCAGGCGCGCGGAGAGCTTTTCCGCATACGGAGAGGGGTATTCGTTCAGCTTGTCGAAGGCGCGGTAATACGCTTCCGCAACGCATCCGGGCGCGCCGAGCGGATTCAGGTTGACGCTGAAATCCAGTATCTCTTCCGGTTCGCACAGAGCTTCGCGAGCTAGAGCTGTCCGGTCTCCGCCGTGTTTCATGATTTTTTCTCCTTCCGGATTATCAGCATGGAAAGATATTCATCCGGCCGTTCCCGGATCGCCGCCGGATCGGATGAGATGAACTGCTCCTTGAGTCCGATGTTCGAACCGTAGAGAATGTCGCATGATTCCCCCGCAAGGGCGTCGAGATATTCGTTGCGTGAATGATAGGTTTTCAGCAGAACCGCGGATTCGCCGGATTCGAGCATGCGGTGCAGTTCCGGCGAATCGGGAGGAAGGTGGCTTGGTACGACGCGCAGAACCGTGCTGTCCTCCGCGAGGGCGGTTCCCGAAGCGGCGGCGAGTGCGCTCCACGAGTTCACGCCCGGAACAATTTCGTATTCGAGTTCCGGCAGAATGCGCCGGAGCGCGCGGAGAAGATAGCCGCAAGTGCTGTAGGTCATGGCGTCGCCGATGGTTGCGAATGCGCAGTCGTTTCCCGCACGGAGCTCCGCGGCGATGCGCCGGGCGTGTTCATCAATTTTCGCCAGACGGGTCGGAAAATCCTTCGACATGGTGAATTTAAGCTCTTCGCGTCGGGCGGTCACCCCTGGGAGCGCATTGATGATTGCGCCCGAAACGCTTCGTTCGCTCTGGCGTGAGGCGACGGTATAGACGACATGTGCCGCGCGGAGGATTTCCGCCGTGCGCAGGGTTACGAGTCCGGGATCGCCGGGCCCGAGACCGACTCCGTAGAATCTGCCGGTTTTCATTTCAGTTCCTTTGCAAACCAGTCGGCGACTGCGCGGTTTTCGCCGAGTCCCTTGAGAACGGTGCGGACGTCGAACCCGTGCGCGGTCAGAATGGAACGCCAGGAATCCGCCTCCTCTCCGGCAAGATCGTTGCGAGCGTGATCGCCCGCGACAATCAGGAAGGGGAGGAGCCAGACGCGTCCGGGTTTGAGCCTTGCGGCTGTGGATTCAAAATCCGGTTCGCCCTCCACGCACGCCGCATGAAAGTCCGGGTCGATTGCCTCAAGTTCCGCATTCAGAGCGGTGTACGCGAAATCGGAGCGTCCGTCTCCGTTGCCGTGTCCCATGAACAGAACGGATTCCCCCGGTTTCCGTTCGGACGGAATGAGCGCGGGGACGAGTTTCAGAAAATCACGGAGCAGAGACAGGTTTTCGAGCGGCGGGCGGTTCAGGTGAAGTTTCAGTGAGCGTCCGAACGCCGCGGCTGTGTTGGCGACAAGTTCGTATTCTTCCCCTGCGGCGAGGTAGGCTGCGACGATTTCCGCTTCCGTGAAGCCCTCCGTGACGAGCCGTTTCAGCACGGCGGAGAGCGACGGCACGGCGTTGTTGAGCTTGCGGCGGATTTTCCGCGACGTGTACGCGCGGAAAACCGGAAGCTCCGTCCGTGCGCGGATGGATTCTTCGAGCACATCGTAAGCCTTTGCCGCTTCGGGGTAGGTTGTTCCGAAGACCGAAAGAACCACTGCGCGTTTTGCTTCCGTGCGCGGAGCGTGCGGCTTTGCGTTTGCGAGTTTTTTCTGTGCGGCGAGGAGGGCGGCGACGGCGTTTGCACAGTCGGCTTCCGATGGATGTTTCATCGCCTCCATGACCCGCTCTTCGCGTTCGGGATTCCAGCCGTGCGGCGAAGTTGCTGGGAGGGATTTCATATGTTCGAGGTGCGCCTGCGTGTAACCTCCCTGGCAGATGAAGCGGACGTGAACGGTATCTGTTTCGAGCAGACCTTCCGCGCGGCCGAAACAGCGGAACGCGTGTTCGGAATCGGGCCATGCGCCGAGCGTCATGAAGAGTGCGGCGTCCTTGTGATGCGTGCGCTTCATGAACTCGATCATATCGCCGTCGGGCCAGCCGCGGTAGATTCCGAAACAGAATGTGATCAGATCGAATTTTTCCGGAGCCGGCGCTTCGGCTGCTGCTGCAAGAACTGCATCCGGAACGGCAGCGGCGAGGGCTTCGGCAATTTTGCGGGAGTTTCCGGTTTCCCGGCTGGAATAGACAATCAGAGTTTTCATTATGCGTCCTTTCTTGCCGAAGCGGTCGGCATGCAGTAGGGGAGTCCGTCTTTCCCTGTGAAAAATTCGGCTTCGATTTCAAAAATATCGCGGAGAATTTCCGGTTTCATGAGTTCCGCCGGAGTGCCTGCGTAACGAACCGTCCGGTTGCGGAGCATGACAAGTTCGTTGGAGCAGCGGACTGCCAGATTGAGGTCGTGCAGAACCATGATAACCGTAATCCCGAAGTTGCGGTTGAGTTCGCGGATCATTTCGATGATTTCAAACTGACAGCAGACGTCGAGGAAGGTGGTCGGTTCATCAAGCAGAAGCAGTTCCGGCTCCTGGGCGAGGGTCATGGCGATCCACGCGCGCTGACGCTCTCCGCCGGAAAGCGAAGGGATGCTGCGTTTGCGGAGCGGTTCCATCCGGGTCATGCGGAGCGCACGGTCGATTGCGTCGCGGTCATGTGTTCCGGAAAAATGCCCGGCGCGGCGGTGGGGGAAGCGTCCGTAAGCGACAAGTTCCTCCACGGTCAGTTCACCCGAAGCGTGGTGGAGCTGGGGGAGAATTGCCATTCTGCGCGCCAGCTCGCCGGTGTCATACCTGGAAACGGCGCGTCCGTCGAGCAGGACTTCGCCTGCGCGCGGCGAGAGAATGCGTCCGATGTTTTTGAGCAGAGTGGATTTCCCGCATCCGTTCGGACCGAGCAGAGTGACGATTCCGTGTGCGGGAATTTCCATGTTGACATTGTCGAGAACGAGTTTTGCGCCGTATCCGGCGCAGAGGGAGCGTACTTCAACTTTCATAGCGGTGCCTCCTGAGGAGCCAGAGGAAGAACGGAGGTCCCATCAGCGCCATGATGATGCCGACGGGCAGTTCGGAGGGATCCATGACGAGACGCCCGATGGTGTCGCAGCTCACGACCATCAGCGCGCCGAAAAGGGCGGAGGCGGGGAGCAGGAAACGGTTGTCCGACCCGATCAGCATCCGCATGATGTGCGGCGCAATCAGTCCGACGAATCCGAGCAGTCCCGCCACGCTGACCGCCGACGCCGCGAGCAGAGCCGCGGTCGCAATCAGCAGGAAGCGGACGCGCTCCACTTTCAGTCCGAGCCCGATCGCCACTTCGTCGCCGAGCGCGAGGATATTCAGTTTGCCTCCGAGCGAGAACGCCGCGAGAAACGCAAACAGCATATAGAGTCCGACCTGCTGGATCTGATGCCAGCTCCGCGCGGAAAGCGAGCCGATGGAGAAATCCAGAATTCCGCCCGCGCGTTCCGCGTTGAAGAGCAGAATGGTGCTGCTGAACGCCCCGAGCATTGCAGAGACCGCAACTCCGGCGAGAATCAGCCTGACGGGACTCACCCCGCGTTTCCATGCGAGCAGATAGACGAGCAGCGCCGTTGCCAGCGATCCGCAGAACGCCGCCGGGACGAGCAGCGCTCCGAATTGCGGTAGCACGAGCATCACGATAATTCCCGCGAGCCCGCCTCCCGCCGAAACGCCGATGATTCCGGGGGACGCCAGCGGGTTGCGCATGACTCCCTGCAGAATCGCGCCCGCAACGGCGAAGCATCCGCCGACCATCGCCCCGAGCAGAATGCGCGGAAGCCGGATGTTGAACAGAATCTGGTAGTTCACTCCCTCCGGGCGGTTCCAGAGCGTTGAAACAATTTCCTTCAGCGGAAGTTTCAGCGAACCGACCGAGAGACTCATCAGAACCGCGGCGGCAAGCAGAAGAAGCAGCAGAACGAGGAACGCGCCGCGTCCCGCCGCACTTCTGAAGACCGATTTCAGTTGCATGACTCAAAACTCCTTTCTCGGGTACAGCAGCTTTGCCAGTTCCCGGAACGCTTCGGGATAGCGCGGTCCGGGCATGTAGAGAAACAGATCAACCGGCAGAAAATGAACGCGTCCGTTTTTCGCCGCGGAGAGTGTCTTCCACGCCGGGCGATCCATGAAATCGCGCCGGAATTTTTCCTTCAGTCCTTCCGCATCGCCCATCGTTGTGATGAAAATGACGTCCGGATCATCCAGCAGGAGCTGTTCATAACTGAACTGCGTCCGCCCCGGCTGTTCGGTTTTGCGGATGTTTTCCGCTCCGAGCATGGCCGCCATCCGCCCGACGCTGAAGCTGGAAGATTCGAGAAGGAATCCGCCTCCGGATGCAAATATAAGCGCATAACGCGGTTTTTTCAAGCCTTTTGTTTTTGCACAGACGGATTCAACGTCGCGAACCACCTGTTTTGCTGCGGGAACGTCGGCGATTGTCCGCCCGTTGATGCGGCAGAAGAAGTCAAGAAGAGTGCTGAAGTCGTCGTAGGAGCCGTATTCCACGCAAACCGCTGTGATTCCCATCCGGCGGAGCAGTCCGGCCGCCCGGTAGTGCCGGTTCACGCGCGAAGTGAGGATGACGAGATCCGGTTTGAGCGCAACAATTTTTTCCACGCTGGGCGTTGTGGAAACGCCCACGACCGGCAGATGTTTCATGGATTCCGGAATCGCGGTTTTGTCCCGTGCGGATGAGACGCCGACCGCCTTTCCCCCCGCCAGATCCCACACCGGAGCAAGCGAGGCGTAGGCGACAATGACGCGCTCCGGTTTTTTCCTGATTGTGATCTCCAGTCCGTCCGGCTGGCGGTACACGATGTTTTCTTTGGTTTCAGAGACGACGCCCGCGGCGGCGAGCAGAGCCGCCCCGAGCAGGATGATAAACAGAAAATTCTTCATTTCACATTCTCCACGCTTCCGCGAATTTTTCCATGATTTCCGATCCGACAGCCGGACACGCAAAGCATCCGCGTTCCGTCAGGCGGTATCCGCCGAACTGTTCCGGGAACATTGTCCCTTTTGCGACTTGCGTATCCGCCGCCTCTTTGAGCAGCTCTGCGGCGCGTTTCCGCAGCGGTTCCGGCACGAACGGAAGCACCGAGCCGGGATGCAGAGTCATCTGGCAGTTGAGTTCTCCGCCGATCCGGGCGGAGGCGGGGAAATCTCCGGGCATCCGTCCGGCCGCGGCAATCGGTTTTTCTCCGCGCAGAACCAGATCGCGGTAATCGGGCATCGACGAGGTCTGCTTGAAACGGAATCCGCCGAGACGTCCCGCCGCGCTGAGTCCGAACGGAATGCAGGGCAGTTTCCATGCGGAAATGGCGTTGTAAAGATTGCGTTCGCGGGTTCCGAATGCGTAGTGTTTGAAGGAAATTTTGTTCGCTCCGGCGGCGGTCATGCGTTCGGTGCAGAGACGGTACAGTTCAAAGCATGCCTCTTCCGGCGGAACCTGCGGCATCTGTCCCGAGCGGATTTGTTCCGCGAGACGGAGATCGGGGTGAACATGAAAACGGTAGAAGGAGAATCCGGAGATTCCCGCGCGGCAGACGGTTTCAAGGTCTTCCGCAAGATGTTCTGGCGTCTGTCCGGGGAGTCCGTAGAGGAGATCGACGGTAACCGCCGCCTGGTTGCGCCGTGCGGTGCGGGCGAGCGCTTCAAGAACGGTCTCTTTTGCGGAGGCGCGTCCGAGAGCGCGGCGGAGTTCCGTATGAAAAGTCTGAACGCCGACGGAGAAGCGGTTGACGCCGTTTTCGAGCGTGGCGTCGAGATGTGCATCATCGAGATCTTCCACCCGGGTTTCCCATGTGATCTCCGCATCATTTGCCAGGGGGAGGGCGGAGCAGACTGCGGAGAGAATGCTGCGGACGTCGCCGGGGGCGAGGATTCCGGGAGAGCCGCCGCCGAAGTAGACTGCGTTGACGGTTCCGCGGATGCGCGGTCCCCAGTCCCGGATTTCCCGGATGAGGAGCTGTGCGTAATCGGCGATTTCCTGTTTTGTTCCTGTTCCCGAATAGAAGTTGCAGAAGTTGCATCTGCTTCTGCAGAAGGGAATGTGGAGATAGGCGGTGCAGGGAGATTCAATGGCGGATTCGATTCCCGTGCACCATTTCTCTTCCGGTTTTTCGACGGGCATGGAGGGAAAGCCCATCAGTCCGCGCCGGACGGACCGTGCGGGCGTTGAGAGATTCTGTCTTTCTTGCATGATGTTCCTTTTGTGTTGCGCGCACAAATTTACGGTTGTCTTTTTCTGACCGCATGAGGATCTGACTTTCCGTTTTTCACGGTTCACAGTTGCGCGACAGTTCCCGATTTGCACAGGATTCACTGCATTGCGGCCGACGAACTCGCTAATATATCATGCCTGTGTTTATTTTCAAGGCGATTCCCGGGCGGGAAGCGGAGGACGGAAGAAAAAAAACAGCTTTTTTTTCAGAATCCGGACTTTATTTTTCCGGAAAATGGAGTATCTTATAAAGCGAGGTAATTTCAGAAGTACCGTCAGAAGATTTGACCGGCCCGGCAGGGCGGAACGTTTTGGCGGTTGCCTTGCAGGCAGCTGTCAAAAGACAGTTTGCCCCCCTCCGCCGAACTGATTTTCTTCTGGTGTTTTTGCAAATTCCCCGCAAAACAACTTTTCACTGGATGAAGAGAAATGACAAAACACATTTTCATTACCGGAGGCGTGGTTTCCTCTCTTGGCAAAGGGATTACCGCAGCTTCAATCGCCATGCTCCTCAAAAGCAGAGGATACCGGGTCGCCATGCAGAAACTCGACCCGTACCTCAACGTCGACCCCGGCACGATGTCGCCCTATCAGCACGGCGAAGTCTATGTGACCGATGACGGCGCGGAAACCGATCTCGACCTCGGTCATTACGAACGGTTTGCCGGAATCACCTGCTCGAAAGCCAGCAATTACACCACCGGACGCATCTACAGCTCCGTCATTCACCGTGAACGCGAAGGCGGCTATCTCGGCGGAACCGTGCAGGTCATCCCGCATATCACCAATGAAATCAAGGCTGCGATCGCCTCCATGCACTCCGAAGACGTGGATATCGCCATCACCGAAATCGGCGGAACGGTCGGCGACATCGAGTCCCTCCCGTTCCTTGAGGCGATCCGTCAGTTCTACCACGAATTCGGCGAAAACAATTCCATCTTCATCCACCTCACCCTCGTTCCCTACATCAAGGCGGCGGGTGAACTCAAAACAAAGCCCTCCCAGCAGTCGGTCAGCGTCCTGCGCGGCATCGGTATCGTTCCGCATATCCTCGTCTGCCGCTGCGAAACACCCATGCAGGAGGATCACAAGCAGAAACTCGCTCTCTTCTGCAACGTCAAAAAAGAAAATGTTGTGGAGGAGCTCGATGTCAAGAACTCCATCTACGAAGTTCCGCTTGATCTCTACAAGCAGGGCGTCGACGCCTGTGTGCTGCGTCTGCTCGATCTCCCCGAGCGCGAAAGCGATCTCTCCGACTGGAAAAAAATGGTTTCAACCGTTCTCAATCCCGTGAACGGTTCCGTCGAAATTGCAGTGGTCGGCAAGTACATCGCTCTGCGCGACGCCTACAAGAGCATCTATGAAGCGCTTTCGCACGCCGGAATCGCAAATGCCGCAAAAGTCAGATTCCGTCCCGTTGAAGCGGAAGAGCTCGACAACGGCAATCTGGATGAAATCTTCAAAGGCATTGACGGCATTCTGGTTCCCGGCGGCTTCGGCGACCGCGGAGTTCCCGGAAAGATCAAAGCCGTGGAATACGCCCGTACACACAAAGTCCCGTTCTTCGGAATCTGTCTCGGAATGCAGTGCGCAGTGATCGAATTCGCCCGCAATGTCTGCGGCATGGAGAAGGCGAACAGCACCGAATTCGATCCCCACTCTCCATTCCCCGTCATCGACCTCATGGAAGCGCAGAAGACCATCACCGCGAAGGGCGGAACGATGCGTCTCGGCGCATATCCCTGTGTCATAAAGCCCGGAACCAAAGCGGCGGGCGTCTACAAAGCCGGAGAAATCCGCGAACGTCACCGCCACCGTTATGAATTCAACACGAAGTTCCGTGCGGACATTGAAAACGCCGGACTTGAAATCGTCGGCACATCGCCGGACGGCAAGCTGGTCGAAATGGTTGAACTGCGCGATCATCCGTGGTTCGTCGCCTGCCAGTTCCATCCGGAATTCAAGTCGACGCCGCTGAAGGCGCATCCGCTCTTCCGCGGATTCGTCAAAGCCGCGCTCGCACACCGCGACAACGCATAATGGCGGAAACGGAACACAACGGGGAAGCGTCCGGACATCAGAAGATGGACCGGGCGCTTTCCGCGTTCTGCGCCTACCTGGCGAACGAACGCAATTCCTCCGCCCACACCGTCGACAGCTACCGTCTCGACATTCTCCAGTTCGCCCGCATGATGCTTGAAGCCGATGCGGAGGAACAGCAGGTCGACTGGAACAGCATCGACGTTTACGGCGCGCGAACCTATATCGTCCGTCTTCAGGATGAAGAGGGCGTTTCCAAAACTTCCATCTTGCGCAAACTTTCCGGAATGCGCACGTTCTACCGTTTCATGCAGCGGGAAGGGCTGGCGCAGAGCAACCCGTTCTTCGGGCTCAAAGCCCCGAAGCGCGAAAAACTGCTTCCCAAATACATGAGCGTCGATGAGGTCGGGCGTCTGCTCGATGCTCCCGCGATTCACTGGCGCGACGCATATCAGAAAGGCTATGCGAAGGATGAGGACAGCGCGCATTTCGCCGCCGCCCGCGACGCCGCAATTCTCGAGGTCATCTACAGCGGCGGACTCCGTATCAGCGAGGCGATCGGGCTGGACCTGGAAGACCTGGATTTAGTCTCTGGCATCATGCGGGTCCGGGGCAAGGGAAACAAGGAACGTCTCTGCGGACTCGGTCATCCGGCAATCCGCGCGCTGAAAAACTATTTCCCCGAGCGAACCCTCCGCACATCGAACACAAAAGGGAATGCGCCGGTGTTCGTCAATCAGTTCGGACAGCGTCTCACGCCGCGCGCATTTCAGGCGAACTTCAAGCTTTATCTGCGGACGGCGGATCTGCCGATGGATATGACACCGCACAAACTGCGTCACTCCTTCGCCACGCATCTGCTCGATGCCGGAGCTGACCTGCGCAGCGTCCAGGAGCTTCTCGGACATGCCAATCTCAGCACGACACAGATCTATACGCACATCAGCACAGAGCGGATGAAGGACGTTTACAATATGGCGCACCCGCGCGCGTAATCAGGCAAGCGCAGGCGGCTGTGCGGAAATTTTTCTGCAGAGAATCCAGAGGAACACCGCGTTGACCGCCGCCGTGAGGAACCACGAAACCGGATACGAAATCAGCAGATTTTCCATTGTCCGGTCAAGCGGGAAGATGCAGAAGACCCAGACAACCCGCAGCACGCAGACTCCGAGCATGGTCACGATCGCCGGCTGAAGCGAGGAGCCGAGACCGCGCAGCGCGCCGCTCACAACATCCATGATTCCGCAGAGCGCATATGTGGTGAACAGAATTTTCATGCGCAGGATTCCCCATGAAATCACCTCCGGATTCGTGTTGAAAATCGAGAGCACCGGCCGTGCGCAGAGATAGAAGCCGAGTCCCATGGCGGTTTCAAGCACAATCGAGCAGATCAGACAGTACCAGATGCTCTTCTTTACGCGGTCCACGCGCCCCGCGCCGATGTTCTGTCCAGCAAATGTGATTACGGTCTGATGATACGAATATGCGCCGACGTAGACGATTCCTTCGAGGCTGAGCGCGGCGGTCGTTCCCGCAATCGCCATTGCTCCGAACGAGTTGATGGACGACTGAATCACGAGGTTTGAAATCGAGAAGAACGAGCCCTGGATTCCCGCCGGGAGCCCGATCCACAGCATGCTCTTCAGAATGATCGGATCAATGTGCAGATTTTTCCAGCGGAAGCGGCATGCGTCGCGCAGATGAATGAGATTGCGGAGCACCAGAAAAGCTGAAATCGCCTGCGAAACCGTGGTTGCAATTGCGACTCCCGCGACGTCAATGTGCAGTCCGAGCACGAACACAATGTTCAGAATGACATTGACGATTCCCGCAATCACCAGATAGAAGAGCGGACGCCGCGTATCGCCCGCCGCGCGCATCACGGCACTGCCGAAATTGTAGAGCAGAATGAACGGGAGACCCGCACAGTAAATCCACATGTAGAGAGTCGCCATGCTGATGATGTCGTCCGGAGTGGACATCATTTCCAGCAGCGGTTTTGAAATCAGAATTCCGATGACTGCGAGTGCAACGCCACCCGCGAGGGAGACCGCGATTGCCGTGTGAACGGTTCGGCTGGTGTTCTTCCAGTTTTTCGCGCCGAGATAGTTCGCCGCGAGGACGTTTGTCCCGATGGAGAGTCCGATGAACACGTTGACGATGAGGTTTGTGAGGAAGGCCGTCGCCCCGACCGCCGCCATTGCCTCCGGCGAGGCGAAGCGTCCGAGCACGATCAGATCCGCCGCATTGAACATCAGCTGAAGGATTCCGGAAAGAATGAGCGGGACGGAAAAGAGGATGATCTTGCTGAAGATCGGCCCGCTGCACATGTCGATACTGTATTTGTCTCCTTGCATAAAATCTCCTTTTGAGGTATTATAACACGGAAGCGGGAAAATGCAATGTTCATCAAGCCAATTTGCAAAATCGTTTTCCTGTGCTATATTGTTTTCCATGAGCCGCATCCATTAACCATTCAATTTCCGAAGCGGAGCAGGAGACCCTGCCGGTGTTGATAAACCGCAGGTGAAGTGTGTCCGCTCTCGATTTGCTTTCAGTCATGCGCCGTCCCGGAACGGCGCTGCTTGCCGCGTCCGGAGAAGATTCCGCGTGGGAGCTCTTCTCCGATCCTGTCCGGATTCTGCGGGCGCACTGCATTGATGAAGTGGAACCTCTGTTCCATGAACTCGAACGTTTGACTGCGGAAGGTTTTTACGCCGCCGGTTTTGTCGCCTACGAAGCCGCTCCCGCATTCGATTCCGCCCTGACTGTTCACGAAAAGCTGTCCGGGCTTCCGCTTGCGGAATTTGCCGTTTACGATCATGCCCCGCTTGCGGTCGGGGCTCCCGATGATTTGGGCGAACTCCTTCGCAAACCGCTGGAGCCTGAGCTCTCCGAAGAGGAATACGGAAAACAGATTGCCGATGTTTTGCAGCATATTCATGCCGGCGACATCTATCAGGCAAATCTGACTTTCCGCTGCCGATCCGTTGAGCCCGTGCATGCGGAAGAGCTGTTTCTGAGTCTTGCCGCGCGTCATCCGGTTCCGTACGCGGCGTTCCTGAACTTCGACGAATGCCGCATCCTCTCGCTTTCGCCCGAACTGTTTCTGGAGTCGGACGGATGCCGCATTTTCAGTTCTCCGATGAAAGGAACCGCGAAGCGTTCCCCGATTCCCGCCGACGACCGCGCGGTTGCGGAATGGCTTGCGCACGATGAGAAGAACATGGCGGAGAATCTGATGATTACCGACATGGTTCGCAACGATCTTGGACGCGTCTGCGTTCCCGGCAGCATCTCTGTTGATCCGCTCCTGCATGTGGATACATACGGAACTGTGCATCAAATGATCAGCACGGTTCATGGCGGGCTTCCGGAGCGGGTGAGCCTGTTTGAACTTTTTTCAGCGACGTTTCCGCCCGCTTCAATTACAGGCGCTCCGAAGGTGCGGGCAATGGAAATCATCCGCCGGAACGAAAAGAGTCCGCGCGGTGTCTATACAGGCTGTATCGGAGTGTTTCGCCCCGGAAAAGCGTTCCGTCTGAATGTCGCGATCCGCACGCTGACGGTTTGCGGAACGCATATTGAAACGGGAATCGGCGGCGGGATTGTTGCTGATTCCACCGCGGAAAGCGAATGGAAGGAGGCTCTGCTGAAACGCCGCTATGCGGAAATTGCGCCTCTTCCGTTCCGGATTTTCGAGACGATCCGCTGGTCTGCGCAGGACGGATACGCGGATGCTTCCGCGCACATTCTCCGTGCCGTGACGAGCCAGCGTTATTTCGGCCGTCCGGTTGATCCTTCCGCAATCGAGCGCGGTCTTTCCGGAATTGATGCGGAACTGCGCCGCAAGGGGACGGAGAATGCAACGGTGAAATTTTTTTTGGATCATCGCGGGAATATTGAATTTGAATCAGGGCCCGGACGCGGAATCTGGAGGGCAGTTCCGCTCCGGGTCCTGGTTTCCTCTGACCGCACGGATGCGGACGATGTTTTTCTTCATCACAAGACGACGGTCCGGGAATTTTATCATTCCCGTTTAGCCGTCGCCCGTGCCGCCGGATTTGACGAAGTGATTTTCCGCAATGTGCGCGGGGAATTCACGGAGGGGAGCATTTCGAATCTGTTCATCCGTCGTGGTTCCCGCTGGTACACGCCCCCGCTCCGCTGCGGACTTCTTCCGGGCGTAGAGCGTGCGCATCTTCTCGCTTCGCTTCCGGCGGAGGAGAAACTACTTTTTGAATCCGATCTTCGTTCCGCGGATGAAATGCTTCTCTGCAATTCCGTGCGCGGCGCCGGAATCGTCGCGCACCTTGAGTGGAGTTAAAGCGCGTTTTTGCACTTTGCGCTTCCGCGCTTCGCTCCTTCCTTGAAATACACTTTGGCTTTGACGGAATCTTTCGGTCCGATTTTCCCGTCGCGGTAAACAGTGCCCAGAAGGTAACAGACATCCGCGTGTCCGTCCTGGTATGCTTTTTCCGCGCAGGCCAGGAATGCTTGGTGGTTGACTTCGCAGCCGTAGCCATTCAGCAGACATTCTGCAAGCTTGAAGTTTGCTTCTGCATTTTCGTCATTGATTTTTGAATTCAAATAACAGATGAACGCGCGGCGCGGCTCCTGAAAGCTTTCCTGAAGGTTTCCCAGACGCAAATTCGCCTCTGCGTGCTGAAGCTCGATTGCCTTGCGGAGATATGCCGCCGCCTTGTCCATTTCCGTTTCAAACAGAAGATAGTGCAGACGGAGCATTGCGCGTGGATCATCGTGCGATGCGGCAAGTTCATACAGTTCTTTCGCTTTCTTCTGATCTTTGACGGTCTGCTCCATATATTGCGCATATTCGAATGCCACGCTGAATGTTTCCAGCTCCAGCGCCCGTTCAAAAGCCTTTTTGACTTCTTCTGCCGGAGTCTTCTTGAATATCTCTTCGTAGAAGAGCATCAGGGAAGCCATTCTCGCCGATTGGGAATCGTTGTATTCCGCGCCTTTCTGGAACCAGTCGAGCGCTTTTTTCAAATCTTTCTTTATCTGCGGATTTCCGTTGAGGTACATCCGACCCAGTATTCTGCAGGCGACCGGATGTTTGAGTTCCGCCGCTCTTTGAAGCAGTTCCACTCCGACGGTTGCTTCCGGATGCTTGTCCTCCTCCATCCAGCCGACGACGCCGAGTGCGAAGAGTGCATCCGGGGTGTTCTTGTCGGCGAGAAGACGGAGCCGGTCGTACTCCTTCTTCAGAATGTTCGTGAGCCATTGATCCGCAAACTTGTTGTTTTGGAGCACTCCTTCTGCGAACAGCGCCGCGGCGCGGACGAAGTGTTCATCTCCGTCGGTGAAAAGCTCTTTGAGAGCGATTTCGTTGCGGCAGTAATTCAGATCAAGCGCCATTCCCCTGACGTCCCAGAAGTGTCCGGTTTTTGGCTGGTTCAACTTTGTGTGGTACAGATCGGAAAGTCTTACAACCGCATTTTTTTCATTTTCTTTTTCGAGCGAAGCGATCATGTAATATTTGATTGCTTCCGTAAAACGAGCCTTCTCTGCGAGCATTTCGCCTGCTTTGAGTGCGGCTTCGCGGAATCCGCTGTCTGCCGATTTGAGCATGAAGGAAAGTGCGGTATCCGTATCCTTCGCATCGGCAAGAATGCTGCCATATAGGAATTGAGCTTCCGGGTGTCCCGCTTCCGCCGCGAGCTTCAGCAAATGCCTGCCCCGGTCATTCATCCCGTTGAAAACAACCTCTTCCTTGGAGGCGTCAAGCAGAATGTCTCTGCTCCATTCCGCCGGACCGTTTGCCGCAAGAACTTTTTCCGCCAGGGCTGTCGCTTTGGAAATATTGACCGGAGTTCCCCGTCCGTTCAGAAAACAGTCCGCCAGCAGGATCATTGCATCGGTTGAATCGGGCATGGTCTGGCAGAGGGAGACAACTTCCGCGTAACGTTTCTGTTCGTAAAGGAATTTCGCATATGCGTTTCCGCCCTGCGGGGATTTGTGTTCAATTGCTTTTTTGAAATAAGTTTCCGCGAGAGCCGGATTGTAACAGCCGTTCTCTTCGTTGGCGTATATCTGTGCAAGATTGCTGAAAGCAAGCGGAAGCTCCTGCTCCGCCGCCTTTTTATACAGCTCGATTGCTGCCGGCAGATTCGCGGTGGTTCCGATACCGAACTGAGTCATAACAGCAAGCCCGTTGAGTCCCCACGGGTTGTTCTTTCCCGCCGCTTTGGAAAAATACTCGTAGGCTTTGTTTATGTCTGAAGGCGTTCCGATTTCCTGCAGATAACAGCGGCCCAGCCAGGCCTGCGCTTCCGGATTTCCTTTTTCCGCATATTCTTTGAAAATTTCAAATGCTGCGATGCCGTCTCTGTTTTCAAACAGAAGTTCTGCCAGATTGATATACTCCTGTTCATCGGATTCCTGTTTGTTTGCCGCCGGAACAACCGGAACCTCCGGCGTTTTCTGCGGCTGCACCGCGTTTCCGCTGAACGAACAGCCGGAAAGAACGAGCAGTGCGGATACTGCGGACAACAGCTGAGTTTTTTGTTTTTTCATGAGGTCCCTCAATTTGATTTATCTTGCTTGAAACTCATCAGAAGAGCTTTGGAATAAAGAGAAGCGCGCCAGTAGGCGGCAAGGGACTTGAAGACCCCGGCGCCGTTCTGGTCGTTTTCGGCAGTTTCGAAGTCGCAGATCGCGGGCAGACACGGGATCCCGGCGCTTACGCAGTCGTTGATGTTCTGAATCGCCGCTTCCCTGGCGTTGCGCAGGAGATGCGGAATGAAATCGTTGCTCTGGTCAGCTCCGTATATAACCAGAACCGCCGAAGCAAGAGTCAGTGCGCTGATTTGTGATTTCAGCGAAGCCTGAACATGATACGCCCGGTTGTACAGAGGTTTTGTCGAGTCTGGACTCAGCAGGCTGTGATCCTCCAGAGCCTGCATCTGCATCTCAACCGTGAAGCTGATGAAAGGATTGTCCTGCCATTCCTTTTTGACCGCTGTTTCTTCCTTGAGAGCGCTTCCCGCTTTTACGGACATGAAATCCTGAAAGTTCTCTCCTGCGACAGAGTTTGCGGCACAGCTTGCGGAATAGAACAGACGCTCCACTTCTTCCGCCCGTGAATTTGCATGGAGCCGCGGCAGCGCTTTGCCGAGCTTCCCGAGAAATTTATCCAGCTCTGAATTGTCCCTTGTGGCAAGATAGAGGAGCTCGAGGAGACTTTGCTCTGTTCTGGAAACTTCATCAAGCTCTTTTTCGGATGCCATGTTCATCTCTTTTTCCGGCATTCGTGTGTTGAAGAGAACCTGCATCCTCGCCAGAAATTCAACTTCTCTTGAAACCGGTTCCAGCTGTGCTGTAATTTCGCCGAGTCCTTTTTCAAACGGGAAGTATCCATGGTATTTTTCGTGCTCTTTCCCGAACAGCTTCTGGAAAAATGAAAGTTTTCTTTTCTTTCTTTTTTCAAAAAGAGCTTCTCCTTCCTTATCGAAAGCTTTGCGGAGTGCAAGGAGGATTTTCCTGTAGTGGTATTCCCGCAGATAGTGGATTTTGGACCAGTCAACGACGTTTTCCTGCAGGAATTTGTCCAGAAAGTTTTCCGATTTCTCCCACGCTTCCCATGCTTGCCAGGTGTGGAAAATCTGGAGCGTGGCGGGCAGCAGTTTTCCCTCCTGATAAAAATCTCTGGCGAGCGCGGGGGAGAGCTCATAGCCGTCCATGACTGCGGGATACGGTTTCAAGTCCGGATACTGTTTCATCTTTTCCGAAACTTTCTGCGAGAGTTTCCGGTAAAACGGAAGCAGAACATCTTCCACTTCCCGCGAAAGTTTTGTCATGCTGCGGATATTGATGTGCTTGCCGCTCTGATACGGCTTGTTGTGCAGGATCGCATACGCTTCCGCAATGTTTTCGACCCGGAACAGTTTCAGATTCAGTTCATCGGCAAGACGGCTCACATCGACTTCCTCGCCTTTGTAATTTTTGCAGATGCGCAGAAACGCGGGAACGAACAGCCGTTTGATTCCGGCCTTCGCCGCACCCCGCATCTTCTCCGGGATTCCGCCGACAACGCCGATTGTGCCGTCCGGCAGAATGGTTCCTGTCATGGCGAAATCGTCCGGAAGCGGCAGACTGTCGATCGCGGAAAGAATGGCAAGACAGGTGACTCCTCCGGCGCTCGGACCATCGACATTGCCGGAAAACTCCACGGTAATGGTTGTGCCGTGCATGGTATCGCCCCGGAACATTGCGGCTGTTACGGCGGCAAGCCAAAGACTGCTGTGAAGGGATTGTCCGCTTCCGCTTGGTGTGTCGTCGCTGATCATCACCCGCAGCGGAGTGTTCTGCTTCGTCCGTGAAAATTTCATCGGCAGACGGTTGAGATTGCCGACAGGTTCATTGTCGCGGACCATAAGGCATGGAATTTTGTATTCGATAACCTCCGCGGTGCTTTTTTCCGTTTCCTGCATTGGCGCCGGTGCGGAAACCGGCTCGACTGCGGCAGGGGCTTCATCCGCCAGTGCACGGCTGCCTGCCATGCAGATAAGCACACTGAAAACTACGGCTTTGTAAATATGTTTCATACGGCTGTTTCCTTTGTGATAGTGTAATTTGCTTTATATTGGACTCTTTCTGTTTGTTTTACAGATAATTTAATATGCAGTTCTCTTTTTTTAAATATTTTATCTGTTGATTTTGCAAAAAGAAGAATCCGATTCCTTTTCCCTGTTTTCCGGTTCTGTATACGGACTTCCGTAAAAACTGAAAATCTTACAGCTCTTTCTGTTTTTTTCGGAGATCTGCTGCAAAGATGCTGAAAAAGCGCGTTTTCTCCCCTGTCAATCCCCTGTCTTCAAAAAATCTATTGGACAATATTAAGAATTTTGCGCCAAAATCGCGTTTTCGGACGATTGTCCAAGTTTTTAAAAAATTCTGTGCTATAATATGCGTCATGAAATTTTCCAGAGAGAAATAAGAGGTGCAGCAAATGCTGAAAAAATCTTTCTTCAACCGGCAGGAGCCTGCGGTGACTCTGCTCATGCGGGGCGGGAGCATCGAAGAAATTATCGCGAATGCAAGAAAAGGCGAATTCGAAGGAGCGGACGCCATCGCCGTCGAACTCTGCGATCTGCCGCCGGAACTGCGGACAATAGACAACTTCCGGCGCATTATGCATGAGGTCCGGCTGCCGTTCATGTTTTTGCTCTATCGCAACGACCGCTGGCTGAAAAATGATGACGACGCACGGCAGCAATATCTCCTCAATGCCGCGGAAGCGGGGGGCGGAGCTTATCGATGTCATGGGGGATCTCTTCGCTCCGGCGCGGCGGGAGCTTGCGGTGGATTCCCAGGCAATCGAAAAACAGAAACGGCTCATTGGGGAAATCCATGCGCGCGGCGCGAAAGTCCTCATGTCTTCGCACATGACCGATTCCCTTTCGGCGGAAGAAGTGCTCGCTCATCTCAGAGAGCAGTCCGCACGCGGGGCGGATGTCCTGAAAATTGTCACGGGCGTAAATTCGGAAGCGGAGCTGGTTGAAGCTATCCGCACAACCATGCTGCTGAACCGCGAACTTGACAAACCGTTTCTGCATCTCTGCAACGGCTCCCATGCGCGGCTGCACCGTTTCATCGGACCTAAGCTGGGGGGCTCCATCGTGTTTGCCGTCTGCGATTACCTTTCGCCCGGACTGTTATGGACTCAGCCGACAATCCGCGCAATGAAGAATGTCATACAAAATATACCGTGGCATCCGGATGATGTCAGATAAAGGAGGCCTTATGAAACAGAAAAGAATTCTTGTGCTCGGTGCAACCGGGGCAATGGGACAGTATCTCGTTCCCCTTCTTTCCCGTGCAGGATACCGCGTGGACGGCGTCTCGTTCGATGTAAAGGAAAGCAATGATCCGAATGTCAGATTCATTCGGGCGGATATCAAAGACCGTGCGGCGTATCGCGAACTGCTTGCGAACCGATACGACGCCATCGTCGATTTCCTGATTTATCCGACGGCGGATCTGATGTACTATCTGCCGCTCGCCCTCGACAGCACGGAGCACTACATTTATCTTTCCAGTTACCGCATCTATGACGGCAAAGAGGTTCCGACCCGCGAGACTTCGCCGCGTCTGATCGATTCCGCCGACAGCGTTTATCTGCGCAATTCGGATGATTATTCCATATTTAAAGCGCGCGGTGAAAACATTCTCATGGCGCGACCCCGGAAAAACTGGACGGCGGTCCGGCCGGCAGTCACCTATTCGCTGATGCGTTATCAGCTGGTGACTCTCGAGGCTCCGGATACGGTCGGACGCGCTTTCGCCGGAAAAACGGTTGTCGTTCCGGAACAGGCGCGCTGCAGGCAGGCGACGATGAGCTGGGCGGGAGACGTCGCGCAGATGATTGCAAAGCTCATTTTCAATGAACGCGCGTTCGGCGAAATCTTCACAGTTTCCACGGCGGAGCATCACACCTGGGAGGAGATCGCGGGATACTACAAAGAGATTTGCGGCATGAAGACTCTCTGGGTGGACAAGGAGGATTATATCCGCATTCTCTCTCCGGATCCCTATGTCACATCCGCCCGCTGGCAGCTGGAGTTTGACCGTTTGTTCGACCGGGTGATGGATAATTCCAAGATCCTTGCCGCCACAGGTATGACGCAGTCGGACCTGATGCCGCTTTACGATGGTCTCAAGCATGAAATTGCGCGTTGTCCGCGCGATGTGAAATGGCGTGTCAACACCGGAATGGACGAATATCTTTGCAGGGAGGGAATAAACTGAGACAGAAAACGAAACAATTGAAACAGTGCCGCAACAGCGGTTTTTGAACACAAACGACAAACGAAAGGCAAACTTTATGAAGAAAAACAGCTCAATCAATACCGTTCCCCGTACGGGGGTGAAACTCGGAAAATTCACTCTCATAGAGTTCCTTGACGATGGCAAGCATTGCAATATCGGAAGGAATGCTTCTTTCGGCTCTGAAATGAAGTCAATAATAGTTCAGAGGCGGCGGATACGGCTCCGGAGTGCGGCGGATTGTTCCCGAATCCAGAAAAAGCCTTTCGTCCGTTTGCAGTTCATGACGGTTCCGGTCCTCCAGCATCACAAAACGACCATTCAGGAGCTCCATAAATTTTCGATATCCAGGAATTGTCATCTTTCTCTAGTAAAATATCACCTTGCAGAACATTTTCCCAAGTGCTATTTTAAAAGCGGAAACAAAAAATAGAGGAGTTTTTTGCAATGTCACAGGTGACCGTTCAATATAAAAAAAACGCGGAACTGTTTGCGGACTGCCAGACGCCGTACAAACTCAACTGTCTTGCCGTCGCAGGCTCAATGCCATTTGAACCGCACTCAACGGAAAGGAGACTGTTCAAGAATAAAATATGAAGTATGAAACGAGCATTTCTTATTTCACAATTTCCCCGCGAACGGAAAACGCAGGAAACAAAAGGAAGGCAGGCAACATCATGAAACACAACTCAACAGAAAAGGCAGAGAATGCGATGAAACATCACTCAATAGAAAAGGACATTTCCCGCTTTTCGACAAACTGCAAATGCAAATTCATGAATTTCACCCTCATAGAGCTCCTGGTAACGATTGCAATCATTGCAATTCTTGCCGGAATGCTTCTTCCCGCGCTGAACTCTGCGCGGGAAAAGGGACGTGCAATTTCATGTGTGAACAATCTGAAAACAATCGGAATCGGCGTGGCGCAGTACACCATGGAAAACGACGGATATCTTGTGCCGGAATTCCTGAACAAGGCAAAATACAGAATCTTCTTCCCCTTTACTCTGCTCGGTCCCAACACGGAAACGTATCCGAACAACCCGGAGAAACACTGGGATCCGTGGAAGAAAGTCAAGGGCCGCTACTTCTCGATCGATTCTTATCGCTGTCCCTCGATGGGCGGAGTTTATCCCACGGACGGTGTTTCGACGGATGCAAGCTGGTGGCGGACCTCTCCCCACTATGGAGTAAATTCGGCAATGGTTCCGGACAATGCGAAAATGGAACAGGTCAAAAATCCGTCCCAGAAGTATTATGTCGCCGAAACGTATGCAAGGGATTCAAGCGGACGCAATATTCCTGAAAAGGGATTCTGGCGCTGGGTGTCATGGGCACCGGTGACAAACACTGATTACGGCAATATCGCGGCGCGTCACTCCAAACGCTGCAACACGCTCATGCTCGACGGCAGCGTTTCCGCCCTGATGGTTCCGTACCCGGACGATCCGTTCAGCACGCCTCCGTTTAAAGATTTTTGGGATGGCGGATACCGGACTTCCAACCATTTGCGCTTTAAAGGCATTGATTACTAAGGCAACTTTTCAGAAAGGAAAATAAAATGAAAAAACTTCTTACACTTCTCGCGCTTGGCGCGGTCTCTCTGCTTCAGGCGGAGACCTTCACGCTCTCGCCGGACGGACAGCGGAACTGGAAATCTCCGTTGTATGAGATTCCCGCATCGCGTCCGCCGATGCAGATTCACTACAAAACCACTACGACGGGGCAGATCGGACATGGTGTCATGCTTCAGTGGTATGACAAAGAGGGGCGGCATCTCGGTTCCTTCATGCCGCGTCCGCCATTTCACTATCCGGTTGATGAGCTGTTCAACAAGCCGATTGAACGAGTGCAGACGGTGCTTCCGTTTGCGTATCCGGCGGATGCCGCAAAGGTGCAGCTGACCATTTCCACCTATGATTTTCAGAAAAGCTTGCCGAAAACCGGAAAGCCCGGAAAAACGGCGTTCGCCGATCCGGAAATCCGCTGGGTGCGCCGCGTTGTGGCTGAACAGCCGCTGAACTGGTTCGACATGACCGGTCCGGTCGCCTTCCGCGCGGATCTTCCGGAAGGCGCGGTCGGCGTGCGCGGAATCGTGAAAAACTCCGATGGAAAGAAAGTCGCGGACATCACCGTCAAAGGCAATCGCTGGGTGTGGGAAAAATCACAGCCCGGATTCTACACGGTTCAATTCTTCTTCATCGGGAAAGACGGGGGACGGAGTCCGGTCGAGGAGTCGTTCTACCTGACGACGCATTTCTATGAAGAGGGAATGCCCGTGCGTTACCAGTCGGAGAAGACTTTTACGCGAAATATTCAGAATTTCGCCGTTACGGAGAAGCGCGATCGTCCGGACCGCGAGCATCCGTTCGGGTTGAATGTCGGAAAGGAGAATGTCCATTCCGGCTACTTTACTTCGATAGCGGACAGCCTGGCCGTATCCAGGCTTTGCGGAACAAATTCGTTTATCCGCTGGCATGCGGCAAACTGGGATCGGATCGAGGCGAAAAAACGCGGAGAGTACGACTGGTCTGAGATTGATTCCTATTTTGCCAAAGTGAAGGCCGGAGGCTATGACGAGAGCCGCATTCTGCTGAACACTTTCGGAACGCCGCGCTGGAATTCGCCGAAACCGGAGAATACCGCAATATGGTTTTCCCGCTACTGCTTTTTTGCTCCGAAAGATCTTTCCGCCTGGGGCGACTATCTGAAGGCGTTCGCGAAACGCTATCCGAAGATTCGTCTCTGGGAGCTCTGGAATGAGCCGCATCTGCCCGGAGGAAGCGTTTTCTGGCGCGAGTCTTCGCCGGAGCAGTTTGTCGAGCTGATGAAGACCGGATACGAAGCTCTGAAATCCGTCAATCCGGAAAATATCGTGATTCAAGGCGGAATCGGAATGCGCTACATTCCGTTCTACGATGCGGAAACCAAACTCGGCGTCCAGCGTTACTACGATCTGCTCGGAACCCACTGCGTTTTCTCGCACGAGCCGTTTGAGGCGGTGGACCGCAAATACAACGCACCGAAGCGCGGGTATATCGAGACCGAATGGCACACGACCCTTTACAATTGCAATGCCCCCGTGCTTCCGACGGAGGAAGATCTCTGCTTCCGGATGATTCTTCAGCTCGCGCAGATGCTGAATATGAATGTGGAACGCATCGCCGCGTTCAATCCGTTTACGGGAGATCATGTTCCTGAGACTGCGCGTTACTTCGCGAAAGCCGGAGGCATCCAGCAGGTGAGCGGACTCTTCCGTTCGGTTCCGTTCAAGGAGCCGCGCCTGCCCGCGCTCGCCCTCCGCACGGCGACCGACCGTTTCGCCGGAAAAGTCAAGCCGCTCGGCGCGTGTTATTTCGGCGACGGCATCCAGCAGGCGGCGTTCTTCAAGAGCGATCGCGGAAACGTCGCTTTCTTCTGGTCGCAGGACGGCAAAGGCAAGCTGACGCTCACTTCCGAAGCCGCCGCTCTGCTGAAGGGGCGTACCGTGCTCGACTGGGAAGGACGCAAAGTCTCTCCGGAAAATCTGCTTGCCCGCCGCGTCTATTTCGTCCTTGACGCCGATCCGGCGATTCTGAAACTCGGCAAGCCGATGAAGGAGATTTCGCCGAAGCCGCGTCTTCCGGAACTGGAAAAATTCGTTTCCGGCAAATACGCTCCGCTCGCGAATCCGGAATGGAATGAGGTGAAAACGTATGTTTCCGCAAACGGAAAACCGAAAGCGGAAGGGTTTTCCGCCCGGTTCGCCGCCGACTTGAACGCAAACGGACTTGATCTTGTGGCGGAAGTCAAAGATGCGGCGCATCGCCCGGACTGCAAAGAGCTCATGTTATGGGAGGCGGACAGTCTCCAATTCTCGATTGACTCGGTCGGAAAGGGTGACTTCTCGGATGTCATCGAGTACGCCGTCGGTAAAGACGGAGTGATTTTCAAGGCGAAAGCTCCGGCCTTGAACGGCGACATTCCCGCGGATTACTCCGAAGCCGGAGTCCCTCTGAAGAAGAGCCGTGCGGAAATCAGCCGCAAGGACGGCGCGACGGTTTACCGGATTCATGTTTCAAACGGGGATCTCTATCCGTTTGTCCGCCGGGAAAACCAGCCGCTCCGCTTCTCGCTTCTGGTGAACAACAACGACGGAGCGGGACGCGAAGGCTGGCTTGAGTGGAGCACGGGAATCGGCGGAATCAAAGCCGCACACCGTTTCGGCACGCTTCACCCGAAGGCGTCGAAACCGGAGGGAAAATTCTCTCAGCCGCGCATTTTCCAGTCCGGAACGTTCACGAAAAAAGACGGCGTGATCCGCCTGGAGAGCGTCGCGGGAAATGAGAAAAAGGGTGCCGCCGGCATTTCCTGTTCCGTTTTAGATTGTACGCCCGGCTCCAAATACCGCGTCACGTTTCTTGCGCGCGGCAAGGGAAATCTTGAGGGCATGGTGTGGGGCCACGCTCTGAAACGCACGAACATCAGCCGTCTTCCGCTGAGTTCCGAGTGGAGGGAATTCTCCGCGGACATTGAAGTCCCGGAAACGGAAACAAGTCTTGCGCTTGCTGTCTTTTTCTGGCATCAGACTGATGTTCATTTTGAACTCAAGGATTTGAAAATCAAAGAAAAGTAAGCCACACAGAAGGAGTTTTGAAAATGAAAAAAATGACAATGCTGGCGCTGCTGTTCGCCGGAACTCTCGCATTCGCGGCGGAAGCTTCGCGCTGGGGAGTGTTCCAGTCCGGAACGCTCACGAAAAAAGACGGCGTGATCCGCCTGGAGAGCGTCGCGGGAAATGAGAAAAAGGGTGCCGCCGGCATTTCCTGTTCCGTTTTAGATTGTACGCCCGGCTCCAAATACCGCGTCACGTTTCTTGCGCGCGGCAAGGGAAATCTTGAGGGCATGGTGTGGGGCCACGCTCTGAAACGCACGAACATCAGCCGTCTTCCGCTGAGTTCCGAGTGGAGGGAATTCTCCGCGGACATTGAAGTCCCGGAAACGGAAACAAGTCTTGCGCTTGCTGTCTTTTTCTGGCATCAGACTGATGTTCATTTTGAACTCAAGGATTTGAAAATCAAAGAAAAGTAAGCCGTCAGGTTTTTACTCGGAAGCTCCGGACTCACACTCCGGAGCTTTTTTATTTCTGCACGGTTTTATGACAGTTTCCTGTCAAAACATCTCTTCGGCCCCCTCGTTTTGAGCTGGGAACGAGGGGGGTTATGTTATATGTATAACAATTTTCCCACCCTGAAATTCCGCCTTTTCCTATTGACTTTTTCTCGGAAATGTTGTATAATGTAAAGCGAGGCAGGAACAATGAAAAAGAAAAAATTTGCAACAAACATCAATCTCAGCGAACTTGCGAAGGAACTCGGGATCAGCACCATGACCCTGTACAGAGTCATGAACAATGAACCCGCAGTGCGCCCTTCGACGAAAAAACGCGTGATTGAGGCTCTGAACAAAAGGGGCTACAATGCGTATCAGGGGCAGACCGGACGCCGGGTCGTGTTCGATTTCGGCAACAACAACTATCTGCTCTATTTCGGCACACAGCTGATGCAGAGACTTTCGGACAACGGATTTTCCATTGTGGTGACCAATCACCGGGAGAAGCGGATCGCTTTTCTGGACGCCATAGCGGAAGCCGAAGTGGTTGTCTTCTGTTCCGAACTGGATGAGAACATTGTTGCGGAAATGCGGAAACAGAACCCGCAGATCTACAGCATTTCCCTGTTCGGCTATGCCCGGAACGTGGATGTCATTCTCCGCAGCAACGATGCGCTCGGCGGCGCGCAGGCGGCTCATCATCTCCATAATCTCGGACACCGGAAACACATTGCGGTTCATCATCACTGGAATCATTCGGACGCGGAACGGCGCATTTTCTACTTTGCGGCCGAAATGAAACGGCTTGATCCGGATTGCCGGATTGACGTGCTCCGCAGTTTTCCCGAACAGGAACCCTGTCAGACCTGCCAGGAGTATTTTATCCGGAACCGCGAAACCCCGTCGGCAATCTTCTTCGTCATGGATTCCGGTGCGCAGGAGTTTTGCAACGCGGTCCGCCCCTTCCTGCCGGACGAGATGAAGAGTATCGGGATTCTGAGTTATGGAGTCTATGAAAAAATTTCTGCAAGGGATATGGTCAGCGCCAACATCGACCGGATCGATTTTTCCGCGGAGGATATCCTGCGCTGGATATTGTATCTGGTTATAAACCGTCCGATGCTTGGCTGCGACGGTTCAATGGAAATGATGGCGGAGACAAAACTCTACGCTGCCGGGTCTGTTCCCGATTTGCGGCGGAATCCGGAGAAGAGCGAAAGGAGTGGAAAATGACGGACAACGGATGAATTCACTTTTTTGAAACGGAAAACAAAAAAGATAAACAAACGAAAGGCAGACAACACCATGAAATCTCACACGAATAGAAATAACCGTTTCCCTGTTTCATACTGTAAGCGGAAATCCATGCGGTTCACCCTTATAGAGCTCCTCGTGGTAATTGCGATCATCGCAATCCTTGCCGGGCTGCTTCTGCCCGCGCTGAAAGCGGCAAGGGAAAAGGCAAATGCGATCAACTGCGTCTCAAACCGGAAGCAGCTGCTTCTTTCCACTCAGCTGTATGCCTCCGACAACAACGACTATCTGATGTATCAGATTTCGGACGGAACCATTCTGTGGATGGGAAATGGCTCAAGAGTCAAATGGGTGGATATTCTCCACTCTTATCTGCAGAAAAAAGCGGTCGCGGCGGATTGCTGTTCAACAAGAAGTATCGCCGCAGGAAGCAATGTTCGGGAAATGATCCTGCCCGTCTTCTCCTGTCCGGCAAAAAAAACGTTCAACTTGGAAGAGGAAGGTTTTCCCGTCGGCATAAATATATGGATGAACGCCCGGAATTCTTCCAGCTCGCCCGGTTTTTATATGAAAAACCTGTTTCTCGGAACCTGCAAATCTCCTTCGACGAGAATGCTTTATGCGGATCTTGACGCCTCCCCCTGGAGCTCAGAATGCAATAACCGCGGCGACGGGAACACGGCTCTGGAGGGAAAAATCGGTTACCGGCATCCGGGGCTGACTTCCACAATAGGATTTGTCGATGGACATGTAAACTCCATGAAAATATACCAAATTCCCCAGGTAAACGGCGACAAGGTTTTCTGGGGCGAAGAGGGTGTCTGGTAACACCACGTCACTTTAACATGCAAAGGAAATTTTGATGAAAAAAACTCTGTTCTCCATGACATCCGCCATTGCGTGGATGCTGCTTCCCGCCAAAGAACTGACTCCCGCGGACTTCCGGACTCCGGCGGATTTCCGCTGGGATAAAAACACGCTCTTCTGCACAGCGACCTCCGTCGAAGCGGAAAAAGGAAGTTTTGTGATTCCGCTTCCGAACGGAAAATCTCTGTTCCAGAAAGGCGCGCGTTTCTCACTGCCCGTCAAGGAGTATGCGGGAAAACTAATCGAGTTCTCCGCCGAAGTCCGCTGGATCAAAAAAGATCCGGGACTGCCGGCGACCGGACGTATTCTGTTCCGCGCCCAAACCCCGAAAGGAGAACGCGACATTTACGCCGGATTCAACGTCTCTCCTTCGGACAGACAGTGGACCCGGAAAAAATGTGCGATGAACATCCCGGCGAACACCGGGTGTCTGCATCTCCTGATCGGCTTTGAACAAACCGCCGGAGAATTCGAAATCCGCAATCTGAATCTCGATGTTCTCGGCGCACCTGTTCCGGTGGCGAGCTATGCCAACCGGGCGGTCCGCGACTCCGTCGCCGGCGACGGAACAGGCGGATGGACCGATC